>Ga0068854_100000726_pt1 | contig 19524 bp, 18 predicted proteins | sample KBSCornC42_FD_66590 | JGI IMG/M metagenome (GOLD analysis project Ga0068854, IMG submission 66590) | Corn rhizosphere microbial communities from Kellogg Biological Station, Michigan, USA - KBS Corn C4-2 | ecosystem: Host-associated > Plants > Roots > Rhizosphere > Soil ... | reverse complement strand
AGCGGGGGCGGAAATTGGTCGTCGAAGGTGTGCCAAGCGCGAACGTACCGCCTTGCGCGACATGCCACAGCAATGTCGGGCCTTGAACCGCGCGGCCCTCGTTCCACCACAACAGCACGATGGCGCCGATGAAGAGGAGAGGTCCGATCAAAAGTCCGGTGAGGGAACTGCCGAGCCGGGAGCCGAATCCCTGGCTCGAAGTCTCGGTGAAGTGATCGGACATATGCGCCCTTATCTCGACTGCGGTTGCGCCTATGGCATTGTTTTGCGGCCCTAGTGGGTGGGACGCAGACGGACCCCAAAAACCGAGACCATGCCTTTGCCTTTGATGTCGAGCTCGCCGAGAGACTCGCCGTCGAAGGTGGAGGCGATCTGCTCGAAGATCTCCTTGGTGGCAGCGACGCTTCCCGGCGCGCTCATACCGACCATGCGCGCGGCGACATTGACCGTGTCGCCCCAAATATCGAACTGATAGCGCTCCTGTCCCACCACGCCGGCCACCACAGGTCCGGCATGGATGCCGACCCGCACCTCCCAGCCGAGATGGGCATCGATCAGGGTCGAGGTCATCTCGAGCCCGCAGCGAACCGCGGCTCCGACTGGATCGGTGACTTTGTGCAGGAGCCCGGCAGCGGCCATGAAACCATCGCCGATAGTCTTGATCTTCTCGAGCCCGTGCTTTGCGGCTATCCGCTCGAAAATGACAAACAGCGCGTCCAGCCGGGAGACCACGTCCTCCGGCTCGTGTTTATCGCAATAGGCGGTGAAATTGGTCACGTCGCAGAACAGCACCGCCACGTTCTCGTAACGGCGTGGAATGACCGTGCCGATGCTCCTGATCTCATCGGCCGCCTTCTTCGGCAACAGCGCATGCAGCAGTTGGTCGGCCTGATTGCGCGCCTCTTTGGCTTCGGTCAGCGCCTCCTGCAATGCGAGCTGCGTTCTCACCCTGGCAAGGACGATGGGGCCTGAGAATGGCTTGTGGATGTAGTCCACCGCGCCGACGTCGAAGCCCTTCTCCTCGTCGACTTCCTCAGTCTTGGCAGTGAGAAAGATGATGGGGATGTCGCGCGTCGCGGGAGTGTCCTTGAGCTTGCGGCAGACCTCATAGCCGTCCATGCCAGGCATCATCACGTCGAGCAGGATGAGATCCGGCTTTTCAGGTCCGAAGGCGATGGCGAGCGCCTTCTCGCCATTGGTCGCGACTTTGGTCCTGAATGAATCTTTCAGGACGCCCGAGACCACCGCAACATTGGTCGGGGTGTCGTCGACAATCAGCACGAGCTTGCGTTCGTTGCCCGCCATCACTTGCCTTCCAGATTGAGAGACAGGCGCGAGGCTATGCCCGAGATGCATTTGAGCGCCGCATCGAAATCGAAATTGCCGATGCGTTCGCTGAGCATCTTGATCTCGCCAGGTGTCAGCACGCCTTTAAGCCGCGACTTCTCATTGACGATGTAGTCGGCAGCCTCGCCATCGTCGCTTTCGAGCAGTTTCTTCAGCCTGATCAGTGGTTCTTTGACGGTGGCGGGGTCGCCCACGGGAGTGGCAGTGCCATTGCCGGAGCTCTCGTCGGGAAGCGTCTTGACGATGGCAGCAAGCAGCGGATCGAGGGAGAGCGAGAGCGCCTTCAAGGCCGCTTCGACGTCGTGCCCTGTCTTGATCGCGGTCTCGGCTTTTGCCGCAGCATCCGATAACGTTACGGCGCCGAGAGTGCCGGCGGCACCTTTCAAAGAATGGGCGGTGCGCTCGGCGGTCGCCGCGTCACCTGCCGAAAGCGCAGCCCGCATCGCCTCGGTCGCGCCGAGCTGCTGCTCGGCAAATTTGCGCAGCAGCGTTTCGTACCGCTCGCGCTGGCCTCCCGTCCGTTTCAGCCCGGAGCGCACGTCGATGCCGGGAATGATGAGTTCGGCCGTGCCAGCCTCTGCCTTTGCACGACGAGCTGGCTTATTGGGGCGCGCAATCTTACCGTCGCCGTCGGTGCGGCGGATCCAACGCAGAAGCACGCTGAACAGCTGATCGGGATCGATAGGCTTGGCGATGTGGTCGTTCATGCCAGCTTCAAGGCAAACTTCGCGATCCGACGCCATGGCATTGGCGGTCATGGCGATAATGGGCAGGGTCTGGTGGCGTGGTTCTGCTCTTAGGATGCGGGTCGCTTCGATACCGTCCATCACCGGCATCTGCATGTCCATCAGGACGACATCGTAGTCATTGTCCTTGACCATGCGCAGCGCGATCTCGCCGTTCTCGGCGAGGTCCACGAAGGCCTCGGCATCTTCGAGCTGGCCGATGGCAACCTCCTGATTGATCTCGTTATCTTCGACCAGAAGGACGCGCGCGCCGCGCAGCCGATCGATGTCGAAGGACGGACCTGCCTGTACCGGCTCTGGCCGCTCGCGATCGGCACCGAGCGCAACGACCGCGGTATCGAACAGAATCGAGGAGGTCACGGGCTTGATCAGGACGTTCTCGAAGCCGGATTCCTCGGCTTGCTTTAGCACTTCCTCGCGGCCGTAGGCTGTGACCATGACGAGATGAGGCGGAGTCTGAAGATCGGGAATTCGCATGATGCGCTTGCCGGTCTCGATGCCGTTCATTCCGGGCATCTGCCAATCGACGAAGGCGATCTCGTATCTCTGGTTCCGATTGGCGGCCTGCCGAACCATGTTGATCGCCTCCTCGCCCGAGGCTGCCTCATCGGCGATGAAGGTCATGTTTGTCAGCATGTTCGACAACACGGCGCGAGCATGCGGATTATCGTCGATAATCAACACGCGCCGTCCGCGCAAATCGGACTGCAACAGACGTGGGCGCACGATCGCCGTGCCCTTGCCGAGGCGCGCAGTAAAGGTGAACGTGCTGCCCTTGCCGAGTTCGCTCTTAACTTCGACTTGGCCGCCCATGATCTCGGTCAGTTGCTTGGAGATCGCGAGGCCAAGCCCGGTTCCGCCATATTTCCGCGTGGTCGATGCGTCGGCCTGTTCGAAGGCCTGGAACAGACGTGAGATCTGCGCTTCGGTCATGCCGATGCCGGTGTCGCTGACCGAGAATTGCACGAGCTGGCTGTCCGGATTGTCCTCCAGCACCCGCACCGCGACCGAGACCTCGCCATGCTCGGTGAACTTGACGGCATTGTTGCAGAAGTTGATCAGGATCTGACCGAGCCTGAGCGGGTCGCCCCGGAAATGGGTCGAGACGTCAGGCGCGACCTCGAAAATGAGCTCCAGCCCCTTGGCCGAAGCCTTCTCGCTCATCAGGTTCCCGACATTTTCCAGCACCTTGTCGAAATCGAAGTCGATAGTCTCGATCGATAGTTTGCCGGCCTCGATCTTCGAGAAATCGAGAATGTCGTTGATGATGCCAAGAAGGTGCTGGCCCGAGCTCTTGATCTTGAGCACGTAATCGCGCTGCCGGGGCGTGAGGTCGGTCTTAAGCGCAAGATGGGAGAGGCCGATGATCGCGTTCATCGGAGTCCTGATCTCGTGGCTCATATTGGCAAGGAACACACTCTTGGCCTCGTTGGCCTCGAGGGCGGCCTGCGTCGCCTTTTCAAGCTCTAGCTGAGCTGCCTGAAATGCCACCTCGGCCGCCTTGCGAGCATCGATATCGCTCCACGAGCCGACCACCTCGACAGGGTGGCCATGCTTGTCGCGGATGAGATGCTGCTCGTCGCTCACCCAACAATAAGAGCCGTTCTTCTTGCGGAAGCGATATTCGGTGTGGTGGGCGCCCTTTCGGAACAGCTCGGCCTGCTTCGCCTCGACTTCGGGCAGGTCGTCCGGATGCACATGTGAGCGCCAGAAGTCCGCGTCCTTGAGATATTGGTCGGGGCTGTAGCCCAGCATGTGCGCGATATTGGCGCTGACGAAGGTCGGCGCGAAATCGCCGCTGGCGGCGAAGCTGTAGATGACCGAAGGCGCCGCGCCGAGAAGCAGCGTAAGTCGCGATCGGGCAGTTTCTCGCGCTTCTTCGGCCTCCTTGCGGGGTGTGATGTCAGTCCAGGAGCCAACGATTTCAATCGGTTCCCCCTTGGCATCGCGCAGCAAATGTTGCCGATCATGCACCCAGCAATACGTGCCGTCTTTGCGACGATAGCGGTACTCTATCTCGTGCTGCTCGCGCTCGAACAATTGATCGATCCAGGCTTCGATGCGAGGAATATCCTCGGGGTGCACGCGCTCGCGCCAGAGATCGGGATTCTCGAAATATTCTTTGGGAGTAACGTTGAATAGCTCGGTTATGCCCTCGCTTACGAAGGTCGGCCGGAAATTGTTGGCCACAGTGCGGCAGTAGATCACCGCAGGCGAGGCATTGAGCAAACGGACGACATGCGCGTGGGCCGAAGCTTGGACGTCCGCAATGGCCTGCAGACCCTTTTTCTCATGCTCGGCAATCTGGCGTTGATGGGCGACTTCAAGTTCGCCGAGCATCTCGTTGAAGGCAACGGCGAGGCGCCCGATTTCGTCGTCGCTTTTGTAGTCGATGCGATTGCGGTAATCCTTGGTCTCGCGAACCTTCCTCGCCACTCCTTCGACCCGCGCCAGGGGCTGCACGATGTGGCGATAGGTGACAAAGGCAAGGAAGAGGCTCAACGCGGCGAGTGCGCCCGTCAGCCAAAGGCTGCGATAGAGCCGCGCGAGGAAATTGTCGATGCGCGCGTTGATGAGACGCTTCAACTCGGATTGGCTTACCGTCCACGCCGCGATCGCCTTATTGACCGTCGCATCGTAAAGGCGATCGCGAGACTGGCTTGCAGCCGGATCGGCTACGCTCTGATTCACGGCATTGAGGTATGAGGAGATGGTGGCCAGCATCTCGCTGACGTCGCTTTCGATGGTTTGCCGCAGTTGCCCATCGGGATTTCCGCGATAGGCTGAGGTCAGATTTCGCTCGATCTCATCGGTGGTCGACCGGGTTATCGCACCAAGCGCAAGCACGCGCGCTTTCTCGTCATTCGGATTAGCGGCCGGCGCCTCCAGCGACGTCTCGATCTCGCCGATCTGGCCCAACAGGCGCGGCATTTGCCTGACGACGGTATCCTGGAGGTAATAGCTATCGAGATCGGGATCGAGCGCGAGATTCGAGTCATCGCCGATGCGGGTGGCGAGATCGCGCGCCTTGGCTAGCGCCTCGACGATGAGCGCGCTGCGATCGCCCTCCGCCCCTTTGGACCACAGCTTGCGAAGCGTGGTCTCCAAGGACTGGTCGAGCGCTGCGGTTTGCAGAGTGCCGGCAGCGTCTTGCTCGGCTGCATCGAGGGACTTCAGCGTTTCCTCAGGCGAGGCCGTCTGACCGTTGGCATTGGTCCGCGTGGGCTCGGCGAGGATGGCGGCATAAACGCCGCGAAGACTTTCGAGATAACGGACGCCGACCAGCTCTTTGCGCGCGAATTGGATGGCAATTTCTTTCTCGGCGACGAGGCTGTAGATCGCGACGACAATCGCCACGATGAACATGCTGCACAAAATGAAGAGCTTGGTGCTGGTACTCAGATTTCTAAACATGAGGAACGGACACTTTCGGCCTAGTTGCGCTGGCTGCCAGCTCGGCCGGCACAAGTGATCGGCGGTGCGTCTTCATTCTCGGACTTGTGCATCAGGCACCCTCAACCCGTCCGATCCGCGCTCCCTGAGAGGGAATACTAGCCGCATGTTCTTGGCTGGCATAGGTCAAGTCTCGGATTTTGGTCTCACGGCGATCGCCGAGGCCCGATTCGCTTAGGGGCGCGCGAGCGGTGCCTTGCGTCGACCAAAGATCGACGCGGCCAGCCCGTCCGCCGATATCGGAGGCATAAAAGCCCTGCGGCGGAACGCCTCAGGGCAGTCTTTACGGGCTTGGGCAGCCTGTCAGCGCATTCTTCGCAAGCTGCCTAAAGGCCAACCATGTTCCAATTTTGCCGTCAAACTGAGCAAATCGCCGAGCAGATGACGGCGCGTCCGCCAAAACTCTGGGGAGTGTTGCCGCGCTGCTCTAGCGAGCAGAGATCGGCGGGACTACTCTAAGTGCGACTTGCGAATCGGTATTTTGCGGTGCAACATTGCAGTTGCGAAATGGCTGTTCTCCTGTCGGTAGAGTCGCCAGCCTCGTCAATTGCGATTGGAACGGAAAAATGAGCCTAACCCCATAAGCTTAGCGGCCCCTTTCGCGCCAAGACCTAAGTCTCGTCGAGGGGGTGTTGGAGCGATTGGAATTAGGCGTCATATTTCGCGTTGCAACATGGAGGATGCGTCAAGGGCAAATTTCCGGACCGGAGTAAGGACTCCGCCTGGGACCAAGTGGTGTTGATTAGAAACTCCATTAGGAGGCCCTTAACGATGCTAACCGCGCTAACGCTGGCCCTTACAGCGAGCCTGCTCCTCTCCGCTCAAGCTACCGCCCAAGAGAAGAAGCAGCCTCCTACGGCCCCACCCCACAAACTCAAAGCCATCGCGAGTTGGGTTGCACCCTGCATGGGTGTCACGCTCGAGGGGAGGGCCTAAGCCATGGGCGTGCAAATTCCTCCGGTCCTCGTTCTCATCGTCTGCAGGACCATCAGCGCAGGCGCACCAGATCAGAACTCGGCCTTCACCCACTGGGAAAACCTCAAATGGGACACGCCAAATTCCATGATGGTCTGCCGGCGCAATGAGGTTCAGCTTTATGACCCGGCTGAGGGGGTGAAGATCAATCCCACCGACGATCCGACCCCGCCACTCAATCCCAATTTCACCGTCGCCGAGCAATGCGCGCGGGCGGGGGTCACGCTTTCAACCGAGTGGGATCAGGCCCACAGGAATACGCCCTGGAGGGTGTGGCGTGTCGGTTGCCCGGCTCCCATCGTCGATCTCAGGACTGGAGCCCTCATCGGCTACAAGCTCCCTGAATGCGGGCACCAGGATACCGTGGTCTGCGAGACGGATTCCGTTATTTAGATCGCCGGGGCGGGTCTATACTAAGAGTCGACAGCGGAGGACCTGACCGTGTCACCTCGGTCACGACTTGCAGTCGGGCTTGCGCTTGCCCTAGCGCTCCTGGGCTTTGCGGCATTCAAAGCCTATTCGGAGCGGCTCGGACCGCTCGTGCAAGCCTATGGCACGACCTACTACAACGACGATTGGTCTCCTTCGCCCCCGGTTGCCTGCAAGCCCGAAAGCGAGATCACCGCGGCGATCAAGCAGGTGCACGCCAAATACGACTACCTCGCGGGCGAGGATCTCGAAGCGTTCGAACAGCGTGCCGCTCTTCTCAAGGGCCTGCCGCCACTCAACATCGAGAAGCTCTATGTCATCACCGCGGATGACCAGCTCCGCAACGGAGAGATGGTCCTGTTCATCGGGCTCAGGACCAACTGCGTGACCACGGTGTTCGGCCTGCCCTCGAGTCTCTATCGCGAGCTGTCCGGCAAGTCCGAGAACAGCTGAGCCTCGCTCGAAGGCGAGAATTTCATTTCAATCCATACGATATCTTCCAGCAATTTTGCTTGGATATTCCGGCGCCGAATTGCGTTCGATTGCATTAGATTGCGTCGCCATGTCACTGACGTCCTTGTCGCGCGAGAACTATCCGTCTCTCCCTGAAGGCCAGCTTCTCTATGCCGTGGGAGATATCCACGGCAGGGCCGATCTGCTCGACGACATGTTGCGCCGGATCGGCGACGATGCGCAGGCGAGCGGCCCTGCCGACGAGGCGACGCTCGTTTTTCTCGGCGACTATGTGGATCGCGGGCCTGACAGCCGCGCCGTCGTTGAACGGTTACTCGACGGATTGCCAGTAGGATTTGAGATCCACTTTCTCAAAGGCAATCACGAAGCGATGCTGCTCGATTTTCTGGAAGAACCCTGGCGGCTCGAGCATTGGCTTATGAATGGCGGCGAGGCGACCATGCGCTCCTATGGCGTCGACACCGAGCGCTTGATGCGACTTCGTGCCTACCCGGAGGCATGGCGCCTGGCATTCGCCGAAGCGCTTCCTGAGGCGCATCTCGAATTCTTCAAGAATCTGAAGCTCAGTGTCTCGTTTGGCGATTATCTCTTCGTCCATGCCGGCGTGAAACCCGGCGTGCCGCTCGCCGCGCAACAAGAAAAAGATCTCATCTGGATCAGGGAGCCGTTCCTCGATTGCACCGAGCCGTTCGGCAAGATCGTGGTGCATGGACATACGCCGGGAAAGGCGCCGGTGACGCGCTCCAACCGCATCGGCATCGATACCGGAGCGTGCTTCACCAATCGCCTGACGGCGCTCAAGCTAAAAAATCATTCGCGGGAATTTTTGCAGACCTGACGTCAGCCGCTCAGGATTGATCGGCAACGACAAGGCCCTTCAGCCTGTCGCTGAGGCTTGCGCTCTTCGTTCCGCTCTTGCGCCCGCGCCGTCTTTCTCTACGAGCGGCAAAGCGCTTTGCAAGCGGCCCCTTCGGCTCAGCGGCTTCCTCTTCGCTCGCCTGCTCGGGAGAGGAGGACTCCTCCACGGCACTGGCTGCGGCGGCCGGCATTCCCGCGGCCAGGCTGTCGACGTCATGGCCGGGCTCGGTCATTTCCGGCTCGCGTACGATCCCGTTTCCGGCATGTGCGGCATGCGCTTCGTGCCGAACAGGCTCGGGCTCTTGCGGCTCCTCGACGGCGGCGAGCTCGGTATAGACTTGGGTCATCGCCATGCGCTGCTGTGGCGCCGGAACGGGACCTTGCGCGCGAGCCACGGTGAGGATTTGCGAGGCGAGCCTCGTAAGCTCGCGGCGGAGCAGAGAGTTCTCCTGTGCGCCTGTCCTCGCGCGCTGGAGCTCCTCCTGGATCTTTGACATCTCAGCGGCCAAGCGCTGGCTCTCGGCGACCGCACGGGCGGCGTCGGCCTTACCAAGCCCTCGCACCGCCACGCCGCTTCCGCTCTCCAAAGCGACGCGCAAGCGCTCGATATCCGCGCGCTGATTGTGCAAAGTCGTGCGCGCCGTCTTGAGCGCATCGGACTGCGAGGCGACGGTGGTGCGCAGCTCGGCGTTTACCGCTTCGAGCTCGGCGAGCGCTTTCTTCGCTGACTTCAATCGGCTGTCGAGATCGGGAAGGCGCCGCTTGATGGTCTGCTGCAGCACGCGGTTCGCATTCTCGTTCTCCTGGAGTTTCGACTTCGCCCCGGCGAGATCATTATTGAGCACGGCGATCTCGACGCGGCGTTTGTTTGCCTCGATCAGCTCGCGAATTGCTTTCTCTTTGGCCTTATCGAGCGCAACCTCGACCTTGCGAAGCTCTATGGCGAACTCGGCGCGGAGCTGGTCCTTGTCGGCCTGGATATCGTTGAGCGACATCGGCATGGTGGCTTCCAGCCGGCGCGTGGTGAGCTTGACGGCGCGGTTCCAGAAGGGCGGCGCGAGTATGAGGGCCAGCAGGCATCCCAAGAAGAAGCCCAGCGCCCCGAACATAAACCATTCGATCATCGAAACCAGCGCTCCCGGGCGCCGTCAACCGTTGCCCTTCAGGCAAGACTCAAGCGGAAAGGTGGCGCCAATTCGGCACTTTCCACGTAAAAAGGGTCTCAGCTAGGCTTCCTTAGCGCCAAACTAGAACGGATTCCAGGTGGGCTGCTGAGTATATTTCAGATAGCCCAGATTGGCCCCCAGCCTCAATCCAATGCCCGAGCTGATCGGAGCGAGGGTCACATGGTCACGGCTAAGGAAGGTGATGCCCACTCCGCCGATGAAATAGGCAGAGCCATCTATGCCCCCGAAAGTGTTGAAGATTTCGCCGGGGCTTTGCAGGTCGTAGATGAGGACCATGGTCTTGGAACCGTCCGCTCCGAAGTCGTAGCCGACTGATGGACCTTGCCAGTAGACCTTATGCACGCCGGCGTCCTTGGTATAGAGCGTGCCTTCGCCATAGCGCAGGCCGGCAATGAAGGCGCCGCCGGCTTCCTCGCCGAGGATATAGCCATTGGGCCTGCCGGCGCGCTGGAACGCGTATTCGATCACTTTGGCGAGGTCGTACGAGACGCGACCGAAGAAGTGGTGCCCCGCGTCCTTGATCTCGTCCACTGAGAAGCTGCTGTCCTGAGTCGGCGGTGCCGTCACATAAGAACTGCCGCCCGCAGCGGGCGCAGGCTCGTAAGGCCTACCGGGACCGCCCGAATCAGGCGACATCGAGCCCGCTTGTCCCGAAGGAGGTGGCGAAGGGGGGTTGATCGCTTGGGGCCGGTTAGGACCGGGCTGCGGCGTGATCACCATCGGTCCGTCGGCCTGGGCGAGCCGGATCTGAGCGGCAGATATGCCCGTGTCGTCTGCCGACGCCGTGCCGCTAGCGACGGCGAGCAGTCCCGCCGCGAGGAAGACGCCGCAAGAAGGTCTGAGAGACATGGCTTGGCCTTTGGTGCCGAGCCGGGTGGCCACCGGCTCGCGTGAGGCTGCGACCTCGATAATTCGCCTAAACCCTTACCAAACCGTGGCTGGGTTACGGGGCGGTTAACCGGGTGAGCGCAGAACGCCGCTCATCACTCCCGGTGGCCCCAGGCGATGAAGCTTGGATTACGCAATCGAGCTCCAACCTTGCCATAGCGGAGGGGCGCGCCCTCGGTATCGACTACGATACCGCCCGCTGCTTCGAGCACGGCCTGGCCGGCGGCGATGTCCCACTCCATGGTGGGACCGAAGCGCGGATAAACGTCAGCCTCGCCTCTCGCGATCAGCAGAAACTTCAGCGAGGAGCCCGCGCTCGACCGCTTGGCGATCTTGAGCTTGGCCAAAAAAGACTCCGTGTCCGCATCGAGATGCGAATGACTGACAACCGCGACGAAGCCTTCGGGAGCGGGGACGCGGACACGCAAAGGACGACAGGCGAGACTGTCAAAACGGGCTCCCGACTGATGCGGCGCAAGCTCCGTCTCCACCGCCTTTTCCTCAGCCACCGTGACCGCGAGCAGTGATCGCGCCGGTGCGTACACGAGGCCGAATCGAGGGCGGCCATGGACAATCAGAGCGATATTCACGGTGAAGTCGCTGCGCTTCTGGATGAACTCCTTGGTGCCGTCCAACGGGTCGACGAGAAAGAAGCGGGCAGCAAGCTGAGGCTCTTTTCCGCCACTCGCCTCCTCCGACAAGACGGGAATATCAGGCGCGAGCTGCCTGAGCGCTTCGAGCAGGATGGCCTCGGCGTCGTGGTCGGCGCGTGTCACCGGGCTCAGGTCGTCCTTAAGCTTGACTTCCGGTCCCTCATGGTAATGCGCCATGATGGCGGCGCCGGCGCGAGCAGCAGCGTCGGTGAGAACCGCCGCAGCGCAGCCAAAGTCGAATTGTGTCTCTGCCGTAGTCGGCGCTGTTGTCTGTCTTGGGGCTGACAAGGCAAAATGCTCATCTGTGACGTTGATTCGTTCGCGCCCGTCGATGCGGCACATCGGGGCTGGCGCGATCCCCATGTAACAGAAATTCCAGCGTGGGCCACGTCATCTCCGCTTAGGGGCGGAAGCGAAGGAGGAGGAGGCCATGACCGAGCCGACGGCACTCGGTGATCTTGAGCTTGCGGCGCTTGTCTCAAGCCGCATTTGCCACGACGTGATCAATCCGGTTGCGGCCATTTCTAACGGGCTCGAGATGCTCGGTGAGGAGCCCGACCAGGCGATGCGCGACGCCGCCATGGACTTGATCCGCAAAAGCGCGGCGCAAGCCTCGGCGAAGCTGCAATTTGCCCGGCTCGCCTTCGGCGCCGCAGGATCATCTGGCGCCGAGATCGATCTTCGCGACGCGGAGAGGGTCGCGCGAGATCTCGTGGCGGGAAGCGGCAAGCATCAGCTGGCCTGGCAGGGGCCGGCGGTGACACTGCCGAAGAACAAGGTGAAGCTCCTGCTCAATCTCGTGGCGCTCGGCGTGGTCGCGCTTCCGCGCGGCGGTACCCTGCACGTCACGATTGCCGGCACTCCGTCCAGCGTAAGTTTCACGGTCAGCGCCAAAGGCGATGCGGCAAAGCTATCAGATGAGGTGAAGAGCCTGCTTGCAGGCACGAACGGTGTTGCGATCGATGCCCACTCCGTTCAGCCCTATTATGCACGGCGGGTCGCGGCGGCTGCAGGAATGGTCTTGAAGATCGACGCCCGCCACGGCGAGGTCGAGCTCACGGCCGCCTAGCCAGCGCCAGCTCTCATCTCGTTGCGCAGCTTCTCATTGCCCGGCATCGCGGGCCCGAGTTGATCGGAAGTGATGGGGGAAACTTAAGCTGCGGCTTCGGACTCGTCTTCCGGGTTGCGCAGCACGTAGCCGCGTCCCCACACCGTCTCGATATAGTGCTTGCCGCCGGTCGCCGCTGCGAGCTTCTTGCGCAGCTTGCAGATAAACACGTCGATGATCTTGAGCTCAGGCTCGTCCATTCCCCCATAGAGATGGTTCAGGAACATCTCCTTGGTCAGCGTCGTGCCTTTGCGAAGCGAGAGCAGCTCGAGCATCTGGTATTCCTTCCCGGTCAGATGCACGCGCTGGCCATTAACGTCCACGGTCTTGGTGTCGAGGTTGACCTTAAGCCCGCCGGTCTGGATCACCGACTGGGCGTGACCCTTGGAGCGGCGCACGATGGCGTGGATGCGGGCGACGAGCTCGTCCTTGTGGAACGGCTTGGTCATATAGTCGTCGGCGCCGAAGCCGAGGCCCCGGACCTTGTCTTCGATGCCGGCCATACCAGAAAGGATCAAGATGGGGGTCTGCACCTTGCTCACCCTGAGCGTCTTGAGCACCTCATAGCCGCTCATGTCGGGGAGGTTCAGGTCGAGCAATATAATGTCGTAGTCGTAGATCTTGCCGAGGTCGACGCCCTCCTCGCCGAGGTCCGTCTTGTAGACGTTGAAGCCTTCCGACTGCAGCATCAATTCGATGCTTTGCGCGGTCGCGCTATCGTCCTCGATCAGAAGAACCCTCATTTGAAATCCCCCGTCCTAAAGTCTGGTTATCCCCTGACCCATAACGCCACGCAGATTGGTTAATTCGAATCAACAAATTAACGTCCAATAGTTAACAAAAGCTTGGCCCAAGGCGAGCGCTAACCATCCATTCACGAACACATACGCTTCAAATGCCGGTCCTATGGTTTACCGGCCCTTAAGTCATGTTGGGGATGATCGGAGGCGAGGGCAGGGGGCTCCGGTCGCGATCTGGCGGGATCGTCGAGGCGGATTGCCGAGTCCGATCATGGACTTCGGCAGCACAGTCTCGCCGGGTTCTTTCTGCCTGAAGCCGCCGTCGTGTCGTCCGAGCCGATTGCTGGAACCCTGGTTGTTCGGCTTGTGCTTTGGCGTCGCCGGCATGAATATCTGTGTGGCCCAGCAGAGTTGGGGGTAGTGAGTAATGAAGTCACGCGACGCAGTGATCCGCTTGAAGCGCTTTGAGGTCGAGGAGAAGCGCCGGAAGGTTGCCGAGATCGAGGCCATGATCGGCGACTTCAACCATATGGCTTGCGACCTCGACCGCCAGATCGCGATTGAGCAGGAGCGGGCCGGCATAACCGACGTCAACCACTACGCCTATCCGACCTTCGCCAAGGCGGCGATCCAGAGGCGCAACAATCTGACCGCATCGGCCGCAGACCTCCAGGCGAGGCTCGAGGCGGCGCGCGGGGAGCTCGATGAAGCTTACGCCGACCTCAGGAAGATGGAGCTCCTCGAGGAACGCGACTTGCGTTTGGATCCGGCCCGTGCTCCTACCCAGCCGGAGCTCGAGCCCCCGGGCATCCAGCGCGCCGCGGGCTAGGAGCCTTGCTTCGCCGTGGCGCGCGCGCCAGCGGGAAGTGCAGGTAACGGGTCCCAGGGCCGTCTTCGGTGCTATCATCGGCTTGACAGCAAAAAGGCAAGGCGGAGGCCTCAATGCCGTCATTCGACATCGTCTCGAAGGTCGATCTCGCCGAGGTCGACAATGCGCTCGCCAACATGACGCGCGAGATGAGCCAGCGTTATGACTTCAAGAACTCGCAGTCGCGGATCGAGCGTAATGGCTCCGAGATCACGCTCAATGCCGACGACGAGCTCAAGCTCAAGCAGATGCATGAGTTGTTGCAGGGCCATCTTGCCCGCCGCAAAGTTGACGCAGGCGTCATCGACTACAAGCCTCTGGAGAAGGCTGCCGGACAGGCGGTGCGGCAGAATGCGCTGATCAGGCAGGGCATCGACCGCGAGCTTGCCAAGCGTCTGGTCAAGGAAGTGAAGGACAAGAAGTTCAGGGTGCAGGTCACGGTGCAGGGCGACGAGCTCAGAGTTTCGGGCAAGAAGCGCGACGATCTGCAGGCGGTGATCCAGCACGTGAAGGGACTCTCGGTCGAGCAGCCGCTGCAATATGTGAATTTCCGCGACTAAGGCGGTCGCACACTCGCGGGGTAGTGCCGTGTCACGAGTTGTGTTCTCAGTTCTGATTTCGGTTTTGGCGGCGGCATTGATTGCCGGCTGCGCCTGGAAGCCGAGCGGCCTTTCACTTGGTGGCGGACTGCTCGGCCGCGGCGATGCGACCGCGGATGCCTCTCCCGAAGCGTCCAGTGAAAGCACCAGTGCGTTGCCAGCTTCCGCTGCGACCAGGATGCAGATCGCAGCAGCGAAGCCGGTCGATGCCTATGTGATGCTCGGCGGGCGTATCAAGACCTGCTGGTTCAATGCCGATGCGCCACTCCTGCCGGAGCACGTCTACCGCGCCGATGTGAGCCCGGACGGCAGCAAGGTGCAGATTACCATCCACAAGAAGATCGCGCTCGGCCGCGCCGGTGCGCCCACCTACGCCATCGATTTCAATCAGCAGGGCGGCTACACCATCGTTACCACGCAAAATCGCGGTATGACGCCCAAGCTCGCCGCCAAGATGCAGTTCGACATCGACCGCTGGAAGCGCGGCGAAACGAATTGCAGCAAGCAGATCCCGAAGGCCGTCACGGCCTCGGCGCCGGCTCCTCGCTAAATCAAGTCTCCAGCTACATCCGCGAAGAGATGCCGGATGGGCTGATCGCCTTCCTTAGCCATGCGCTCGGCTACGATCAGGCGATGGCATTGCTGTGGATCGCGCTCGAGACAAAGCAGGCAGACAGGCTTAGCCGCAGCTAGGCCTAGAGCTTCGCCCAAGTCAAGCAACGCTTCTGGCTCTTCGAGGTGGTGACGGAAAATGCGCTCGAAGCTCTGGTGATCGCCCGAGCGCGCAGCCTCGCGTCCCTGCTTTGGCGTGCCGAGTCCGCGGAGATGCCGATAACCGGTTCCCGCCTCAGAGAGATGCTGGGCGAGGGGGTTCTTGGAGAAGCCCTTCTTGCGCGAGACTGGCGCTGCGCGGATGTCGAGCACTAGGGCAACGCCGGCCTTGCGTAGCGCGCCGATGAAGCCATCGACGGTCGCGCCCTCATATCCGATGGTGAAGATGGGATGCTGCGCCCTAGCCATCTCTCGCCAACGCGTCATGCCCGGCCTTGTGCCGGGCATCCACGACTTAGCATGTTCGAGGGCGAAAACGTGGATGGCCGGGACAAGTCCGGCCATGACGAAGAGTGTAACGAACGCAGCCTAGAGCTTAGCTGCCGCGATAGTCCTGGATGCGGGTGGCGCGCAAGCCCGGAAGGCCGTGCTTGTCGATCGATCTCTGCCAGCTCAGGAACTCGTCCACCGTCAGAGTGTAGCGCTCGCAGGCCTCTTCAAGGCTGATCAGCCCGCCGCGCACGGCGGCAACCACCTCGGCCTTGCGGCGGATGACCCACCGCTTGGTGTCCTTGGGCGGGAGATCGGCGACGGTCAGCGGGCTGCCGTCGGGGCCGATCACATATCTGACGCGCGGCCTGTAATGCTCGGTCATCGTACTCACAACACCATCTCTCGATGAGCCAACGTGATCGTGAGACTAACCGCGCCCCTTTAAGATTTGCCTAAGCCGTCCGGTAAAGGAAGCAGCAAGGAAATAGCCAAAACTTGCTGAATTATCGGCCCAAATACGCGTTATCCAGCGACGGCGGTCGGGCTGCGCCCTTGGCATCTTGCCTTGCCTAGCATGCCCCCGATGCCTATGTTCGGCGCTGGGAAGGGCGGGGCCAGATATCGGCGAAAAGCCTTGTTTGGACCATCAATACTGTCTTGCCGGCACGGCATTATTCGTAAATCCGAGTCTAAGATCAGTGGCTTCGTCACAGTCCACGGCATTTAACAGTCTTCACCCTTCCGGCCGCCCGGCTGACAACCGGGTGGTTGTGGCCATGTCTGGCGGAGTCGATTCCTCCGTCGTCGCGGCGCTGATGAAGGCCGAAGGTTACAATGTCGTGGGCATTACCCTCCAGCTCTACGACCATGGCGAGGCAGTCGGCCGCAAAGGCGCTTGCTGCGCTGGTCAGGACATTCAAGACGCCCGCCGCGTCGCCGATGCCTTGCAGATTCCCCACTACGTGCTCGACTACGAGGCGCGCTTCGCCAAGACAGTGATGGGCGAGTTCGCCGACAGCTATCTCCATGGCGAGACGCCCGTTCCCTGCGTTGCCTGCAACCAGAAGATCAAGTTTCACGACCTGTTGCAGACGGCGGAGGGACTCGGAGCCGCGGCGCTCGCAACCGGACATTATGTCATGAGCAAGCCTGGTCCGAGCGGCTGGGAGCTCTATCGCGCCGCCGACAAGGAGCGCGACCAGAGCTATTTCCTGTTCGCTACCACGCCTGAGCAGCTCGCCTTCTTGCGCTTCCCCCTGGGCCATCGCCACAAGGACGAGACCCGCAAGCTCGCCCGCGATTTCGGGCTTGCCGTCGCCGAGAAGTCCGACAGTCAGGATATCTGCTTCGTGCCGACCGGGCGCTACACGCAAGTGATCGAGCGCCTGCGCCCGGGCGCCGCCGAGGCCGGCAATATCGTACATCTCGATGGGCGCGTGCTCGGCCGCCACGGCGGTATCATCAATTACACGATCGGCCAGCGCAAAGGGATCGGCGTCCCGGCTAAGGAGCCGCTCTACGTGCTGAGGCTCGATGCCTCGCGCCGCGAGGTGGTGGTCGGTCCGCGTGAGGCTCTGCGCACGCGGACGCTCAAGCTTCGCGACGTGAACTGGCTCGGTGATGAATCATTCGAAGACTTTGCACAGAGTGGTGAAGAGATTCTCGCAAGGATCAGGTCGAGCGGACCATTGCAGCCGGCGCATGTTAGCGTGGAGCGCGATGGCGTGACGGTCGACCTTGTCTATGGCGAGGACGGTGTGTCGCCCGGACAGGCTTGCGTGTTCTATGCCGCCAAAGGCGGCGGCGAGCGGCTTCTCGGCGGCGGATGGATCAAGTCCGCTGGTGGAAGCCACGAGTTGGCCAAAGATCGCTTTAAGGCCTCCGCGTCAGGCGGAACCGAGGAGGCGTTCGCGGCCGTGTCGCGATAAAGCCGCTTCAGAAGAGCGGCGCTTCGGCAGGAGAGGGAACGTTGGTTTCCAAGTCACCGGTAATGGACACGACGTCGGTCCGAGACGCTTATCGCCGCTGGGCCCCGATTTATGATTTGACCTTCGGCAAGATTGCCGAGGCCGGCCGCAAGAATGCCGTCCAGATCATCAACCGGCGGCGCGGCCGCGTGCTCGAGGTTGGCGTCGGGACCGGGCTTTCACTCCCGTGCTATGGCAGCCATCTCACCATCACCGGGATCGATCTTTCGCCCGAGATGCTGGCTAAGGCTGAGGACAAGGTCGACCGGCATAATCTCGCCAACGTCGCCGGGCTGCACGAGATGGATGCGGGCGCTCTCGCCTTTCCCGACGAGAGCTTCGACACCGTCGTAGCCATGTACGTCATGACCGTGGTGCCAGTGCCCCAGCGGGTCATGCGCGAGCTCGAGCGGGTGTGCGCCGCCGGCGGCGAGGTCATCCTCGTCAATCATTTCAGCGAGGACGAGGGCGTGCGTGGCTTCCTCGAGCGGAAGCTTGCCCCCTTTGCCGATCTCATTGGCTGGCGTCCCGTGTTCGACATCGACCAGGTGCTCGTGTGCGAGGATTTGCGGCTTGCCGAGCGGCGGTCATTGAGGCCGTTCGGCCTCTTCACCATGCTCCGCTTCGTCAAGGAACCTGGCTTCGGGCTTGTGCCGCAAAGGATGCTGGGCGCGAAGTCGGAAGTCCGCGTGCCGGCTCGCGTGCCGGCGAGGTCGCGTCTGCCTGAGCCGATCAGGGTGAGGATCAAGTGGCAGGTCGCGCGGGCTCTCGTGCATTGCCGGCGCTTGCTTGACACTCATTACTGGCGATCTCTATATCGCCGGTTAGCAAGCCAATTGGCGGAGTGATATCCGCTTTATTCCCAGGCCAAGTGGCGGAGTAGCTCAGCTGGTTAGAGCAGCGGAATCATAATCCGCGTGTCGGGGGTTCGAGTCCCTCCTCCGCTACCACCGTTATCATCCAATTTTCTCCTTAGCAGCTTCGTCGTTGCCTCGCCGGACCGACGTGCGCTGCTGCGTCAATAGACTGGTTCCCACCATTGCGGGCTGGCTCGGCGCAGCGCGGGGATCAATGCCCAGCAGCTCACGGCTGCGGCGACACTCGCCGCGACAACCAGGCTGAAGGCCGTCTCGTGTCCATAAGAAACCGATGTGGTCTCGAACAGCCAGCTCCCAAAGGCTTCCGATCCGGTGCCTGCAAAATTGGTGAGTGCCATGACGGTAGCGAAAATCGTCGCCGCAGCCCGCACCGGTATGATGCGCGCGGTCAGATCCAATTGAATGAGCGTGCCGGTCATGTAGGCGGCTCCGGCGAACACGGAGATGACGTAGGCGGAGGCCAAGCTGCTCACTTGCCAGTAGACGGCGTTGGAGACAATGGCGGCCAGGATGGAAAGGTGCAGCAGCACTGAAAGTCGCACCGATCGACAGTAGATGCCATAACCGACGCTGCCGAGCAGCGAGCCTGCGAAGAAGGCAGAGGTGACATTGCCGTAGGCCTGCTCGGAAAAGCCGAGCCCTTCGGTCATATGCAGATAGAGCACCGAGCCCCAAACCGGATTGAAGCTCCATAGCGTCAGCAGTGCGCACACCGTGAGGAAGAGCGGTTCGCGGAAGGCTCCGATTAGCGCGGCGGCGGTGTCGCGCAAGCTTGCAGTGTCTAAATGTTCGGCTCGGTCGTCGCCTGCGTAACGCCACGTTATGGCGAGGGCCACCATCCATAAACCTGAGCAGAGCGCGAAGGCAAAGGACTGGAGCCTTTGCTCAGCGATATAGCCACCAAGACCTCCCGTTAACAGTAGAGCCATATTCGCGGCCGTCCACTGGATGGACTGAAAGCGCCCCGTGAGGCCGAGTGGCTGGCCCTTCTCGACCATAAGCGCATCGACGATGACGTCCCCCACGGCAATACCCACCGTTGTCGGCAGCAGGAGCGCGAATAGCAGCCAGCTTGCTCTGGGCGACAAAGGGATGGATGCGAGCACGAGCAGGCTAAATGCCGCCAGACCGTTGGCGAGGAGGAGATAGTTGCGACGGCGAGACCCAAACAACGGCACAAAATCCGAGAGCAGACCGAAGAGGGGCTTGATCGTCCAGGGGAGGGCGAGGAGCGCCATCAGCGCGCCGAGAGTGGCAGGCGATTCGCCCCAGCTCCTGAGCAGCGACCTGACGGGCTGAGCGATAAGTCC
>Ga0068854_100000722_pt1 | contig 19534 bp, 23 predicted proteins | sample KBSCornC42_FD_66590 | JGI IMG/M metagenome (GOLD analysis project Ga0068854, IMG submission 66590) | Corn rhizosphere microbial communities from Kellogg Biological Station, Michigan, USA - KBS Corn C4-2 | ecosystem: Host-associated > Plants > Roots > Rhizosphere > Soil ... | reverse complement strand
CCGATGCTTCGAAGGGGTGGTCTGCAGCAAGATCGAGATATGCCATGTCCGCCTCCGTGCGCCGGCTACCGTCCGTCGCCGCAGGCTATAGTGCGCACCTCTGAATCGCAGGAGACGAAACAATCTTAACGCACCGTTTCGAAAGTTTGGCGCCCGCCCGAACGCATTTTGGGGCGTCACGCGAATGGCGCTGCTCGATACCTCCTCTATTCAGCCTGTCGTCCACCCCGATAGCGGTTTCGGAACACATTCGCCCACGCACTCAATCCCCGCTCCGCAATCGCCGTGCGCAGCCCCGACATCACCTGCTGGTAGAACCATAGATTATGCTGGGTCAGCAGCATCGCCCCCAGCATCTCGCCCGACTTGGTCAGGTGGTGCAGATAGGCCATGCTCCATCCCGCAATCGGCGAGTCCGGATCGAGCGGCGCCAGATCCTCCGCCCATTTCGCGTTGCGCAGGTTCACCGGACCATCCCAGGTGAAGGCCTGTCCGTTACGTCCCGACCGCGTTGGCAGCACGCAATCGAACATATCGATCCCGCGCTCGACCGCGCCGACGATATCGTCGGGTTTGCCCACCCCCATCAAATAACGCGGCTTGGTCTCATCCAATTGCCCCGGCGCATAATCGAGGCAGGCGAACATCGCTTCCTGCCCCTCGCCGACTGCCAGCCCCCCGACCGCATAGCCGTCGAACCCGATATCCAGCAGGGCATCCGCCGACGCCTTGCGCAGCCTTTGATCGAGCGCGCCCTGCTGGATGCCGAAGATTGCCGCCCGCGCCGCATGCTCCCCACCCGCGTCGAACGCCGCCCGGCTGCGCCTGGCCCAGCGCATCGATCGCTCCATCGCCGCCATCTGCACCTCGCGCGTCGCGGTGGTCGGCACGAGTTCGTCGAACGCCATGACGATATCCGAATCCAGCAGCCGCTGGATTTCGATCGAGCGCTCGGGACTCAGCATATGCGCCGACCCGTCGAGGTGGCTCTTGAACGAAACCCCCTCTTCGCTCCGCTTGGTCAGCGCGGAAAGGCTCATCACCTGGTAACCGCCGCTGTCGGTCAGGATCGGCCGCTCCCAGCCCGAAAAGCCATGCAGCCCGCCCAGCTTCGCCACGCGTTCAGCGCCGGGGCGCAGCATCAGATGATAGGTGTTGCCCAGGATGATATCGGCGCCGGTCGCGCGCACCTCGGCCGGGCGCATCGCCTTGACCGTGCCGGCGGTGCCGACCGGCATGAAGGCAGGCGTACGGATAATCCCGCGCTGCATGGCGATCTCGCCGGTGCGCGCCTTGCCGTCGGTTGCATGTATCGTGAATTGGAAACGGGACATTCGCCGCGCATAGCCCATGAAGCCGGAGAAAACAGTGCCGGCCATTCCGTCGGGAGAGTTTGGCCCTGCGGGTCGTCCCGTGCCGCGGCGTCAGGCCTTCATGGGGCTGTTCCAAAAGATAAGGTGCAAATTCGGGCGCCATGACCGTTCGCGATCGCGGGTGGTGCGCGATCCCGCCACGGGCCTGCTGCGATCGCGCTGTCGCGAATGCGACGCGCCCATGACCAAAGACCCGGCATCCGGCCGGTGGGTATTGGCGGAGGAATGAGCGACTTTGGGCGCGCGGCCAAAATGCCGTAAACCCTCCCGGGGCGGGCGCCCTCCCCTATGAGATATGCTTCCTGCGAGTCGCCCTGGGATGGCGACTTACGATGTTCGCGGGTTCAATCGCCCTCGAATGCAATCAGGTGACGCACCGTCACGCCCGCCTCGCGCAGCGCGTCGGCGCCGCCAAGGCTCGGCAGGTCGATCACGAAGGCGGCCGTGTCGATCACCGCGCCCACCGACCGCAGCAGTTCGACCGCGGCGAGCGCGGTCCCGCCAGTCGCGATCAAATCATCCACCAGAAGCACGCGCATCCCCTCGCCGCAGGCGTCGGCATGCATCTCCAGCCGGTCCGTTCCATATTCCAGTTCATAGTCTACGCCCACGCGCTCGCCCGGCAATTTGCCCGGCTTGCGCAGCATCAGCAGCCCGCATTTGAGCTTGTAGGCAAGCGCCGCCGCGAACACGAAGCCGCGCGCCTCGATCCCCGCCACCAACTGCGTTCCCTCGCCCGCGGCCAGCCCCGCCAGACGGTCGATCGCCTCGGCGAAGCCCGGCCCGTCGAGCAGCAAGGTGCTAATGTCGCGGAATTGTATCCCGGGCTTCGGGTGATCCGGGATCGTGCGGATCAGCGCCTGAAGATCAGCGTCGAGCGACATTATGGGCTCCATGGTTTACCTGACGGCTTGGGCTCCGCGCATAGAGGATGCCCGGAAAAAGTCAGCCCACGCCCGTCGGCGCCCGCTCTTATCCGCTAATTAACCTCGGACAATTATATCCCGCCTTGTGAAAGGGTTGCGTAGTGTCCGAATTTGAGTTCCGCCTTGATCGGGATACACGATTGCTGACGGTCGTGATGCGCGGCTTCTGGAATCCGCAGACCTGTCACGCTTATGACACGCAAATGCGCGCCGAGCTGGCTGCGCTTCGCCGGCTGCCCGGGCCGCGCGCCTGCCTGGTCGATGCCCGCGATTTCGCGATCCAATCCAAAGAGCTGGCGGACTTGCTGCAAGACGGCGTCGCAAAGCGTCTCTCGCTGTATCCCGAACGGACCGTGCGGCTTGTTTCGCGCGCCATCTCCCGCGGCCAGGCCGCGCGCATGACGAATGATCCGAGCCATCGCGTCTATGATTCGATCGACGAGGCATTGGGCTGGCTGCTCGAACAGCGCGCCGCTGCCTGAGGCAAACCCACGACTTTAATCGGCCAGGCGGACGGCGCCTGAGAGGTTGTCCAGACTCTCCATGTGATTAGCAACGCCGGGGACCCGGGCATCAACGGCCCGCGCCTTCACGGAATGCCTGTAAAGAGCTCTTGACAGCCCGCCCGCTGCTCCTGTAAAGAATTCTTTACAGGCAGGAGGTCGTTCTGGAAAACCGCTTGAAGGCGATGCGCGAGGAATGCGGCTGGAGCCAGGGCGAGCTTGCCCGGCGGCTCGGCGTCTCGCGCCAGACCATCAACGCGGTCGAGACCGACAAATATGATCCCAGCCTGCCGCTCGCACTGCGCATGGCGAAACTGTTCGGCGTCGCCGTGCCCGAGCTTTTCATCGACCATTGGGAACCGGAAGAGGAATGATCGTGATGGCGAACGACAAGCCTGTGCCGACATGGCGCAACTTCGCGGCCTGGGGCGCTGTGGGAGCCGTCTTCTCTCTTCTCTTCATGTGGGCTGCCATCCTGTTCGTGCATCAGGATCCGATGGGCGCAATAATGCGGCCTACCAGGGTTACCGCGGAGTTGGGCCTGGCCCTGATATTCTCGGCGGTGGTGACCGGGTTCGGCAATCGGAAACGGCCGGTCGCGCTCGGCGCCGTGCGCAATTTCCTGATCCTGAACGCGATGGCGATTATTGCTTTCGTCTTCGGCTTACGGGGCGTGAGAGCGTTAGGCCTCAAACATCCGATGAGCGCCTCGGAGTTGTTCGCGGTCACAGTGGGCGCGATTCTTGTAATCGTCGCCCTCCTCGGCGGTCTTCTGACTGCGAGCACACGCACTGCGCTCAATCTCGTCGAGGACGAGGTCGCAGCTGAAGAGATGCGCGAACGCGGCCGGCTGTTTCTGTGCAGCTTCGCCTGGCTGTTCGCTTACGGGCTATTGCTGATCGGGCTGAGCCTTGCCGGGCCTGGAGGCGTGTTGCCTCGTGCGGCAGCCGGTGCGGGGGCGGTGGCGCTGATAGCCGTCCTTACCCTGCTGATGATTGCCGCCTGGCGCCTGCACGACGAGCTAGGCCGCACGTTGTCGCACGAAACGGGCAATATGGCCTTCTACCTGATCCTGGTGTTCGGCGGCGGCTGGGCGCTGCTGGCCCGTCTCGGCGTCGCGCCAGCGCCCGCGCCGCTCGACTGGCTGACCTTGCTCAGTGTGCTGATGTTCGCCGCAAGCTTCATCGTGCTGGGACGGCGGAAACTGCTCACACGCTGATCGTCGGCGCTAGCCCTTGATCGCTTCAAGGCAGCAGCAGACTCGCATCGCCATAGGAATAGAAGCGATAGCCTGTCCGGATCGCATGCGCGTAGGCCGCCTGCATCCGCTCGCGCCCCATCAGCGCCGACACCAGCATGAACAAGGTCGACCGCGGCAAATGGAAGTTGGTCACCAGCCCGTCGATCGCGCGGAAGCGATACCCCGGCGTGATGAAGATCGCGGTATCGCCCTCGAACGGCCGGATCACATCGTCCTCGCCGGTGGCGCTTTCCAGCAGCCGCAGGCTGGTCGTGCCGACCGCGATCAGCCGGTTGCCGCGCGCGCGCACCGCGTTCAGCCGATCGGCGGTGGCCGCATCGATCCGGCCCCATTCGGCATGCATTTTGTGGTCGGCGGTGTCGTCCGCCTTGACCGGCAGAAAGGTGCCCGCGCCGACATGCAAGGTAAGCGTGTCATGCTCGATCCCCGCCGCCTGCATTGCCGCCATCAACTCCGGCGTGAAATGGAGCGCCGCGGTCGGCGCCGCGACCGCACCGGGTTCGTTGGCGAACATCGTCTGATAATCGGACCGGTCGCGCGCATCCGCCTCGCGCTTGCCCGCGATATAAGGCGGCAGCGGCATCCGCCCTGCGCGCTCGAGCAGGACTTCGACCGGCTCGTCGCCGTCGAACTCCAGCAGGATCGAGCCGTCCGCATAACGATCGCTCGCGACCGCGGAGACACCTGCCCCGAAATCGATCCGGTCGCCGGTCTTCACACGCTTGGCGTTGCGCACGAACGCGATCCAGGCGCGCGGCCCTTCGCGCTTGTGCAGCGTCGCACCGATCCTCGCCTCGCCGCGCCGGCCTTCCAGCTGTGCCGGGATCACACGCGTGTCGTTGAACACCAGGCAATCGCCCGCGCGCAGCAGGCCGGGCAGGTCGCCGACATGCGCGTCCTCACGCCGATCGCCGTCGAGCAAGAGCAGCCGCGCGCTGTCGCGCGGGGATGCTGGCCGCAACGCGATCCGCTCGGGCGGCAGGTCGAAATCGAACAGGTCAACGCGCATGGTTGCAGCCTTTATCCTTACCGCCGCTCCAGCATTCGCCGGGATGACGGAACAGGATTTATTTCGGCTTCTTCTTCGCCAGAGCCTTGGGCGCTGGCGCCGTCGCGGATGGCAGCGCCCCGCCGCGTGGGGGCAGCGTCGTCGGCAGCGCCAGCGTCGCCGGCGCGGGAACCGCTGGTGCCTCCGCCACCGGCGGCGTATTGGCGTCGGCCGGCGGCGCGCCGATCCAGGCGTGGACGATCTTGGTGGGATGTTCCGGCGGCTCGCCCTTGGCGATTCCGTCGACATAACCCATGCCGCGATAGACCCTTCCCACCACCGTATATTTGCGGTCGAGCGTCAGATTGGGCGACAGCATGATGTAGAATTGGCTGTTGGCGCTGTCTTCCGACGCGGCGCGTGCCATCGCCAGCGTCCCGCGCACATGTGGCAGGTCGTTGAACTCGGCCTTGAGGTCGGGAAGGTCGGATCCGCCCTCGCCCGTGCCCTTGGGGTCGCCGCCCTGTGCCATGAAGCCTTCGATCACGCGGTGGAACGGCGTGCCGTCATAGAAATTGCGGCCGCTCAGCACCTTGATCCGCTCGACCGACTTCGGCGCCTTGTCGGGCCGCAGCTGGATCGAGACCACACCCCCGGATGAAAGCTGGATATTGAACGTGTCGTCCGCAGTCGGCGGCGGTGCGGGCGGCAATTCGCCGATCGCCAACGGCCTGAGCTTGGGCTCGGCATAACCCTGGGGCCCGGTTGCGGTCGACGACTGCGCCAGCAAAGGTGCCGAGGCGAGGCTGACAATGCCCAGCACGAACAGCTTGAAAGACAAAGACTTGAACTCCGTTTCTATCAGCGCGTGCGAGCGCGTATCTGGGCCGCCACGGCGGGCGGCACGAACAAATCCACATCGCCCCCGCCGCGTGCGACATCCTTCACCAGCGACGAGGCGATATGCGCGAAGGCGGGCGCCGCCACCAGGAATATGGTCTCGATTTCGGGCGCCATCGTGGCATTCATCGCGGCCATCGGGCTTTCATAGTCGAGATCGGTGCCACTACGTAAGCCGCGCACGATGAACCTTGCCCCAACGCTGCGCGCAAATGCGACCGCCAGCCCATCGAATTCGCGTACCTCGACTGCGCCCATGCCCGCCACTTCGCGCGTCACCGCGGCAACTCGCTCCTCCAGCGTGAAGAGTGGGGATTTGGTGCTGTTGGTCGCGACCCCGATCACCAGCCTGTCGGCAAGGCCGAGCGCACGGCTAATGATGTCGAGATGGCCGAGCGTCGGCGGATCGAACGTGCCGGTATAGACGGCGACGCGGCTCATCGGTCACGCTCCACAACATAACGCGCGATCGCGCGCAGCAGGGTCGCCTCGCTGCCGAAACCGGTAAGATGGCCGATTGCCTGATCGACCAGCATCTCCGCCTGCTGACGCGCGCGTTCCGGGCCCAGCAGCGAGACGAAGGTCGCCTTACCCTTCGCCGCGTCCTTGCCGACCGCCTTGCCGGTAATCTCGGCCGCGCCTTCGACATCGAGCAGGTCGTCCGCGATCTGGAAGGCGAGCCCGATGTCGCGCGCATAGGCGCGTACCGTCCGCCGCCCCTCGGGCGGGATATGGCCCAATATCGCCCCCGCCTCGAGGCAGAAGCCGATCAACGCGCCTGTCTTCAATTGCTGGAGCCGGGTCACCGCCCCGAGGTCGAACTCCTCGCTCTCGGCGATCAGGTCCATCATCTGCCCGCCCGCCATGCCCGCCGGGCCGGCCGCCCTGGCCAGCTCCAGCGCGAGCTCGGCGCGCACGAAGGGGTCGGCATGCGTCTCCGGGTCGGCGATCACCTCGAACGCAAGCGCGTGGAGCGAATCCCCCGCCAGCACCGCTGTCGCCTCATCATAGGCCTTATGCACGGTCGGCCGCCCGCGACGCATATCGTCGTCGTCCATGCAGGGCATATCGTCATGGATCAGGCTGTAAACGTGGATACACTCGATCGCGACGCCCACCCGCAGCGCAGGAATGCGATCGATGTGGAACAGGTCGGCCGCCGCGCGCACCAGCAGGGGGCGAAGCCGCTTGCCGCCGCCGATCGCGGCATGGCGCATCGCTTCATACAACCGCGCGCGCGGATCCTGCGGGACCGCCAGCAACCGGTCGAACATCTGGTCGATATCGGCCGACACACGGTCCATCGCCGTCTTGAGCGTCAGCGGGACCACGCTCATCGCGTCTTCAGCCGGCATCGAACGCCTGGGTACCGCGCGGGCTGCCGTCGGGTCCCAGGCTGATCTTCTCGATCCGTGCCTGCGCGTCCTGCAGCCTCGTCTCGCATTGCTTACGAAGCTGGTCGCCCTCGGCATACAGCTTGATCGACTCGTCCAGGCTCGCCTCGCCGCTTTCCAGCCGGTGGACGATCGCTTCGAGCCGCTTCAGCGCGTCCTCGAACGACAGGTCGGAAATAGTGGGATCCTCGCTCATCGCATGGACTCTTGCGACCGTAGAGTTTCAGGGTCAAGCGACCGGCTTGGCGGTTCGTCCGATCAGCACCGCCTCCGCCCAAACCGTCATTCCCGCGAAGGCGGGAATCCACCGGCCGACTTGGCTCGGACGTGAAGGTTCTCGCGTCTCACCGGACGAGTGCCTCGCCGCCTTTGACCAACTGCGCAGAATGTCCGAAGTTGGCGCATAACGGACTGGCGGGTTTCTGGATCGGAACGGCCTATAATATGGACATGGCATGAAGTGCTGGCCACCAACAACTCTACGGATACTGTGCCGATCGGCGTTAGCTTTTCTCGCTCTGACGTCTGCACCCATCCGCGCCGAAAACGTGGCCGTAACTTTCGACGACCTTCCGACGTCCGGAACACGCGGCGACATAGCGGACGCGCAATCGATCACTACCCGGTTGCTCGCGGGCCTGAAACGGCATCACATAAAGGCGATCGGCTTCGTCAACGAAATTCAGCTGGTCGGCAATGATCGCGAACAGCGGATCGGTTTGCTGGCCCAATGGCTGGATGCCGGTATGGAGCTCGGCAATCACAGCTATTCCCATCCGTCGCTCTCGAAGACCCCGGTAGACGCCTATATCGCGGACGTGTCGCACGGCGAGGAGGTGACTCGCCCGCTTATGGCAGGTCGGGGGAAGCAGGAACGCTGGTATCGCCATCCCTACCTCGAAACGGGCACCACCGTGGAGGCGCGAAGGCAATTCGAAACATGGCTCGCCAATCATGGCTACCGGGTCGCGCCTGTAACCATGGAAAACAGCGACTGGCAGTTTGCCTATCAGTACGACAAGGCACTTGCCGATAACGATCAGCGCCGTGCAGCCGAGATTCGGAAAGAATATCTCGATTTCTCGACGTTGGCGATCGCCTGGTATCGCGCGGCGGGACTGCAGTTGCTCGGGCGTCGTCCGGCCTTCGTCCTGCTGCTCCATGCCAGCCGTCTGAATGCGGCGAGCATCGATGATCTTGCCGATATCATCCAGGCACAAGGGCTACATCCAGTGCCGCTGGAAAGGGCCGTTTCAGACCCGGCCTATCGAACCGCCGATACCTATGTGGGCGCCGATGGCGTTGAATGGCTGACGCGATGGTCGCTCACTCTCCACAAGGATCTGCCGTGGAGCAGCTTTCCGCATTTGCCTACGGATATTGCAACGCCGGCAGGCTGAGCGTCAAAAACTCAAATTGTCGGATCCGGTCCTGCAATGAGTGGCACGAAGCTCAACATGCCCGTTCTTTCAGGTGTAAGCTTTGGCAACCACAACTTCCGAACGCTCCGTGCCAACGCACGTGTAAAGCGATGATGATGAGCGAAGAAACCCCAGGCTGAGAGAAGCAGGGCATCGTTGCAAGGCTGGTAAGCAGGCCGTCGCCAGAACAGGCGCGAAGATTAGCGCCGAATGAGATGGCGGTTGACACAGCATATATTGTCTTTCGCGGATGAGCCGATTTTGTTATCCTCATCGCTATCCTGGAGGTCAGATTATGCGTCTGATGATTTTGTTTTCGATCGCGGCGGGAGCGGCTTTCGCAGGCGCAGGCGCGGTAAATGCACAGACCTCCGCGCCCACGGGGCCGGTGGGGAGCGGGCTCCGATCCCAGGACGTGGCGTATAGCCACCGTGAATTTGACAATGATTACAATGTCATTGCCAACCGGGGCGTCGAGGTGACCAACATGGACCGGGCGGACCAGAAGCACGCGATGAAGCGTCGTTCCGCTGTTCCGGCGACAGCGTCCGACATTGTGGCCGGTGCAAAAATTCGCGACGTCAAAGGCGTGTCCGTCGGCGTGGTCGCGACGCTCACGGCCAACGAGGTCGCCGATCCAGACCAGGTCGTGATCGATACCGGCCAGACCAAGATCGGCGTGCCGTTGAGTGCGTTCGGCAAGGATGACAAGGGCCTGTTACTGAGCATCACCGCTGGGAATTTCCATCAGCTGGTGGCGCAGGCAAATACCCAGACGTCGGCCCAGACGAAGTCAAACTAGCAGCCGCGCGCCCGTCAATTTCGCCAGTTGGGCCTTGCTCGGCAAACAAAGGTTTTCGCAATCACGTCGAGCTTGCTCCCTCGACGATCCGCAGACCGACAATCCCGACCAGGATCAGGGAAAGGAAGCCCAGCCTGGCAAAGGAGGCACTCTCTCCGAAGAAAATGATCCCGGCGAGCGCAACTCCTACTGCGCCGATACCGACCCAGACGGCATAAGCCGTTCCTACCGGGAGGCTCTTTAGTGCCCCCGACAGCATGACGATGCTAGCGACCGCCGCGACGATGGCAATGGCGCTCGGCCAGAACCGAACGAGCCCTCCGCTGGTCTTGAGCGCTGTGGCCCAGACGATCTCAAGAAGGCCGGCGCCGATAAGAAGAAACCATGCCAAGACTACTCTCCTGTAGCTGAACTACCCAATGTGCTGCGGTCTTTATCGCCGACGACAACGAACGTCTGGTAGGTTTCGGCTCCTGCGGGCGGCAAGGGGATGGCGCGTTGATAGACAAGGGGTTCGGTGGCGAGTTTCACGCAATCTATTTACTCCGTTCGCATCAGGGGCGCGGCGTCGGACGATCGATAATGAACGCGATGTCGGGAGAGCTATCTGCCGCTGGGTATAATGGAGCAAGTCTGTGGGTCTTGCGCGAGAATGTCCCCGCGCGAGCCTTCTACGAAAAACTCGGCGGCATTACTGTGGGCGAGAAAATTGATGGAGGGGCCGACGCGACCCTTGTTGAGGATGCTTACGGCTGGTGCGATCTTTCGTCGTTGGGCAGCTGACGCTTAACCCCATGCCACTAAAAGACGTCTATCTCGCACCCCTTTGTCCGATACCAAATTCTAATATTTTCTATTATTTGCTCTTTTTCTAAAGTGATCAATTCAGGATCGCTCAAGTACCCTTCGTTTCTTATGAATCCGCTATGGATTACAAGGGGACGATCACCGAACTGCAGTTCACATGACACGACCAACCTCCGTCCCGGCTCTGTGTAAAGCAACGAATCTCGGTCAATAGTCTTAACTGTAAAGCCGAGGCTTTTTAGCGTTGAGCGTGTCCTCCAAAATCTCACCAGCCCACTTCGTAAATGATAATCTGGAAATCCTGGGATTTGCCAGGAGGGTCTCCCATTCCGTCTGGGCCCAAGTTCCAGCCGACCGAGCGCCTAACGTCCGGAAGTGGTGACAAGCCGCCAAAAGAATCCAGCATTTCTGGCGCAAATTACCAGCCGACCGTACTATCGCTTGGCGCAAACCGATCTTATCCAGCGGGGGATGGAGAACGCTGACAGGCTCGCCAGGCTGACTGAGGGGGAAAAGCAGTGCCTGCGGCAATGGTTGCAGCATAAGTCCGCCAAGGAAATCGCGGTCGACCTCGGCATTTCGTACCATGCCGTCGAGAAACGCCTGAAGATGGCCCGCATCAAGCTCGACGCCGCATCCTCCCTTCACGCCGCGCGGATGCTCGGCCAGGCCGAAGGGTACGCTCAGACGGCAGCCCATTCGCCGGACCTTCCCGCTCACCCTCTCCCGCTTCAGTCGGTGGTCACCCGACCACTGATTTTCGGAGCGATCGCAATGAGCCTTATCGGAGCAATACTACTCGCGCTGATTATGCAGCCGACGGCAGAAACGTTCGCCACCAGGGAAACGACCCTCCTGACTCGCGAGTATGATCAGGAGCTCAACGCCGTGTTGAGTCAGTTGATCGCGATTGCCGAGGTGGATTCTGACGGACAGGTTCGTCTCCAGGGCCCAGTGGGCGACCAAAGGTTCCTCGAGCCGAACAGCGGCCGCTACTGGCAGGTCAGTGGCAAGGGACAGGAAGACTTTCCTTCGCGGTCGCTGTGGAACCGCAAACTCAGAGTCAGGGGCCACAAAGCCTCAACCGAACCCCTCTTTTACAACTCCGACCAATTCCCGAACGAACCGCTCCGGGTCGTTGAGCGCACGGTTCGCCTGCCGGGAAGTGATGTCGAATGGACGTTTATCGTTGCCCGGTCGCGCGACCGGCCTGATTAAGCCGCCCCTTCGCCGGATGTGCGCACGCCGAATGTGCGGCGGGCGCACTCCGCGTCAGCAGAGTACGCCCGCAAAAAGGTTTCGCGCCCAGCATTTGCCGGGGCGGGCAAAATCAGCCGCGCTTGCCGAATAAGGCGTCGACGTCCGACATCACGCCGCTGCTCGGCGCGGTGCCGCTCGCGGCATTCTCCGCCACCTGGTGGCCATGCTCGCGCTCGTGGCGCAGCTGCGAGATCAGGGCCTCGCGATCGCCGTCCAGGCGCGTGTCGGGCTGGGCTTCGATACCCGCCGCCTTGGCTGCCTTGGCGACCACCGCATCCAGCTCGCGCTGGCTGGTCAGGCCGAGCGTGACCGGATCCTTCGGCGTGATGTTGGCGATGTTCCAATGCGTGCGGTCGCGGATCGCGGCGATGGTGGTGCGCGTCGTGCCGATGATCTGGCTGATCTGGCCGTCCGACACCTCCGGATGGTTGCGGATGATCCAGGCGATGCCGTCGGGCTTGTCCTGGCGCTTGGAGACCGGCGTGTAGCGCGGGCCCTTGGTGCGGCGGACCTGCTCCGGGCCCTTCGACATGATCAGCTTGTAGTTCGGGTCCTTCTGGCCCTTGTCGATCTCGTCCTGCGTCAGCTCGTGCGCGCGCACCGGGTCGCGGCCGGTGAGCTTAGTCGCGGCGGTATCGTCCGCGATCGCCTGCACCTCCAGGATATGGAGGCCGCAAAATTCGGCGATCTGCTGAAAGCTGAGCGAGGTGTTGTCGACCAGCCAGGACGCGGTCGCATGGGGCATGAGCGGCTGGGCCACGGAAATTCTCCAGATAAAGAAAGGGCCGCCCCTCGCGGAGCGGCCGACATATTGCGTCATAATTAGTGGAGCCGGCGCCGGAGAGCAAGCCGAATGGGAAAGTCGCACCATCGTGAACCAATGCACAAGACTTCGTTAACGCCGAATCGGTATTGAAAATGCCAATTATCTGTGAGGTTTGTGGTGCTTACGATACTCAAGGCTGCGCATGCCGAGCTGCGGGTTGCGATCACCGAGCTCGAAACGGAGACCCGGCGGTTGGAGCCGGTGGAGGCCAGCCTGTCCGCCGCGCGGCTCAAGCTGACCCGCGCGAGCAGCCGCCGCAGAATGCTGATCGACCAGCAGATCCTCCCCACGCTCCGCGATCTTCCGCCCGAACAGAAAAGCCGCATCGACGAACTGCGGCGCACGGCCAGCGACATCGCGGTCCAGTCCTCCCGCCATATCGGCGACTGGACGATGCGCGCGATCCTCGCCGACTGGCAGGGCTATTGCCGCGCCTCCAAGGCGATGCGCAACGAGATGCTGCAGCGCATCGCCGACGAAAGCGCGCTCCTCTATCCCCTGCTCGGCGGCCGCGTCGACGAAACCGCGGCACGGCACGGTTTCGCTACGCGTCAGGCCGCGATCCCGATGTAGCCTGGTCGGTCCGCGACCCTGGCGAGCCAGGTCCGGACATGGGGATAGGCCCCCAGATCGAAGCCCCCCTCCTCCGCCACGTGCGTATAGGCATAGAGGCAGATGTCCGCGAGCGTGAGGCACGAGCCCACCAGATAATCGCGCCCCGCCAGATGCGCGTCCATCAGCTTGAGCGCCGCTTCGCCCGCCGCCTGCTTGCCCGGCAGCAGCCCGCGTTGCGCGTCGGTAAGGTTTTCGAGCCCCACGAACGCCTTCCAGAAGCGGACCGTCGCCACATTGGGCTCGTGATTATATTGTTCGAAGAACATCCAGCGCAGCATGTCCGCCTGCTCGAACCGGTCGTCGGGAACGAGGGGGCTGCGGCTGGCCAGATACCAGCAGGCGGCATTGCTCTCGGGCAGGAACTTCTCGCCGATCTGCAGCACCGGAATCCGGCCATTGGCATTCACCTGGGTCAGGAACGCCTCGGTCCGGGTCTCGGCCTTGAGGACATCATATTGGCGTCGCTCGAGCGGCACCCCCAGCAGCGCCGCGGTCAGCCTGATCTTGTAGCAATTGCCCGAAACCCAGTCTTCGTGAAGGATCAATTGTTCCATTTGGTCATCCGTTGGGGTTCATGCGTCCGGCGGTTTCGGAGTCGGTTTGGGATGCCTCGGCGGCTTCCTCCGCTGCCACGCGGCTTATCATATTGGCCCCGCGCCAGCCGCCATAGCGGTAATATGTCACCCCCATCGTCAGCGACACCGCCGAACCGACCGGGAAGCTCCACCACAAGGCGTCCGTCCCCCAGCGCGGCAGCATGAGCCAGGCAAAGCCTATCCGCCCGACGAACATGCTGCACACCAGGATCAGCAACGGCATATAGACCCCGCCGTTCGCGCGGATCGTCGAGAAGATCACCATCGTGATGCCGAAGACGATGAAGCTCCAGCTGCCGATCAGCTGGATATGGCGCGCGATCGGGATGGCGGGGCTGCCGCTGCCCACGAACAAAGCGAAGAGCGGGCGGTCGAACAGCAATATTATGCCGACCATCACCCCGGTGATCGCGATGTTGATCGCGATGCCCGACAGCGTCGTCGCGCTCACCCGGTCCCATTTGTTCGCGCCGATATTCTGCGCGACCATCGCCGAGACCGCGGTGCTGACCGCGACCGCCGGCATCTGGATATAGGTCCACAGCTGGTTGGCGATGCCATAGGCTGCGGTCACGTCGACGCCCGCGCGATTGACCAGCCCGATCATCACCAGCGCGGAGAAGGTGAAGAGCAGCATCTGCAGCCCCATCGGCAACCCCTTCACGAACACCACCCGCAGCAGTTTTCGATCGGGGATCAGGAAGCGCCACTCGGGCCCGCGCAGCCGGATCGGCAGGTCGCGGGCGTAGATATAAGCCAGCCCGACGAAGAACATGATGTAATTCGCAATCAGCGTTGCGGTCGCCGATCCGGCAATCCCCATCCTTGGAAACGGCCCGATCCCCCGGATCAGCAGCGGGTTGAGCCCCGCATCCAGGATCACGCTCAGCACCATCAGCCGTAAGGGCGTGATCGAATCGCCCATGCCGCGCATGCCCATCGTCAGCAGCAGCCCCAGGAACATTGGCGGCAGACCCAGGAAGATCACGCGCAGATAGGCGAGCGCCAGCCCCTGCGCGTCCGCCGGTGTCGCCAGAACACGCAGCAACGCCGGCGACAGCCACCAGCCCAGCAACGCGATCACCACCGATATGACCGCAAACAGCCCCAGCGTGGTGCCCATCGCCCGCCGCGCGCCTGCGAGGTCACGCGCGCCCATGCTCTGGCCGACCAGGATCGCGGTCGCCATGCCGAAGCCGAAGCCTAGGCTGAACATCAGGAACATCACCAGATTGGCGTTGGTCGTCGCCGCCAGCGCACCTTCGCCCAGAAAGCGCCCGACCCAGATCGAATTGATCGACCCGTTGAGCGACTGAAGGACGTTCGATCCCAAAGTCGGCAGCGCGAACGCCAGCAGGGTCTTCGCGATCGGCCCCTGCGTCAGGTCGCGGCCATGGCTTGGCGCCCCGGCTTTCCTTCCTTCGGCCATGCCCCCTCCCTCGGTCGTCGAAAATGCTATAGCATTTGCGGCGGCCCCGCTTATGGCTGGTGCCGAACCACAATCTCCACCACCGTCCGCCGCGGCGAACGGATCGATGAATGGCTCACATAGGCACGATCCCGACAAATTGGGACAGCCAAAAAAGGGAGGCAAGGATGATCGATATCACCAGGCGCCACGTGATGGCCGGCGCGGGAAGCCTCGCCATGGCGGCCTTCCTGTCGGAAACCGCCTGCGCTGCCGATCCGGACCGCAAGCTCGGCTACGCGATCGTCGGCTTGGGCGGCTACGGTCTGGGCATCATCATCCCGCAATTCGTCAATTGCCAGCACAGCCGCCTCGCCGCGGTCGTCAGCGGCGATCCGGAAAAGGCAAAGCGCGTCGCCGCCCAATATGGCCTGCCCGATCGCGCTGTCTACGATTACGCCAATTTCGACAGCATCCGCGACAATCCGGACATCGACATCGTCTATATCTGCCTGCCCAATTCGATGCATGCCGAATTCACGATCCGCGCCGCCAAGGCGGGCAAGCATGTCATGTGCGAAAAGCCGATGGCGGTATCGGTCGCCGAATGCGAGGCGATGATCGCCGCCTGCAAGAAGGCCGATCGCAAGCTGATGATCGGCTATCGCTGCCATTTCGAGGCCTATAATCTCGAAGCGGTCCGCCTCGTTCGCTCCGGCGCGATCGGCGTGCCCAAATATTTCCGGTCGGAACATGGCTTCGTTCAGGGCGACCCGAGCAAATGGCGCCTCAAGCGCGCGCTGTCCGGCGGCGGCTCGCTGATGGACATCGGCATCTATGCGCTCAACGCCTCGCGCTACATGACCGGCGAGGAGCCCGTCGCCGTTTACGCGCACGAAGTCACCGACCGCACGGACCCGCGTTTCCATGAAGTAGAGGACCGGATCGAGTTCGAGCTCGAATTCCCCTCCGGCGTCATCGGGTCGTGCATGTCGATGTACAGCGCCAACCAGAACCACATCCTGATGATGGGCGACAAGGGCCGGGTCGAGCTGGAACCCGCCACCGGCTATCGCGGCAACCGCATGTGGACCGGCCGCAACGGCCGCCAGGACGAGGTCACGCCCCCGTCCGGCCCCGGCTCGACCCAATGGGCCGGCCAGCTCGACCATCTGGTCGACTGCATCCGCAACAATAAGGAGCCGATCACCGGCGGCGAAGAGGGCTTGCGCGACATGCGCCTGATCGAAGCCATCTACCGCTCCGCGCGCGAAAAACGCCGGATCACGCTCTGATCTACCGCTCCTCATCCACGGGTATACCGACCAAAATTTCCAACGCCTGCCGAAGAGAGATGACATCGTGATGCAACTCAGCCGCCGCACCCTCCTCGGCTCCGCCGCCGCACTCGCCGCCCTGCCCGCCTTCGCCCAGGCCCGCGGCGAGGTCGCGCCCACCGTCCGCCGGCTCTCGCCCAAGCTCGATCGCATCATCGCTGCGGGCGCGGAGGTCGAGGTGGTCGCGACGGGGATCAAATGGGCCGAGGGGCCGGTGTGGGTGCCGCAGGACGGCGGCTACCTCCTCTTCTCCGATCCGCCCGCCAACATCATGCGCAAATGGACGCGTAAGGACGGCGTCTCGGTCTTCCTCGAGCCGTCGGGCACGGGCGGGCTCGACCCCAAGCTCGTGCGCGAGCCCGGATCGAACGGCCTCGCCATGGATCATCACGGCCGGCTGCTCATCGCCAATAGCGGCGGGGGCTCGATCGACCGCCTCGATCTCAAAACGCGGGCCCGCACCGTCTTGGTCTCCAAATATGACGGCAAGCGCCTGAGTAGCTGCAACGACATGGCGGTATCGAAATCGGGTGCGATCTATTTCACCGATCCGCCCTACGGCTTCACCCAGGGTGATGCTTCGCCGCTCAAGGAAGCTAGGCAGAACGGCGTCTATCGCTTCGTCGAGGGTGAAGGGATTAAACTGGTCGACGGCAGCCTCACCCGTCCCAACGGCATCGCGCTTACGCCCGACGAAAAACGCCTGTTCGTGTCCAATTCCGATGAGAAGGACCGGAAGGTCGTCTATTACGATCTCGGCGCGGACGGCCTGCCCACCGGCCCCGCCAAACTCTTCCTCGACGCCAACGGGGTGCACGGCGCCGGCAACCCCGACGGGATGAAGATCGCCGCCGACGGGACCATGTTCTGCGCCTTTCCCGGCGGCATGTGGGTGCTGGCCCCTGACGGCGAGAAGCTCGGCCTGATCGAAGACGGCGCCCCGATCGCCAATTGCTGCTTCGGCGAGGACGGACGCACCTTGTTCATGGCATCGAACACCCGCATCCTTCGCCTCCGCCTCGGCATCAACGGCTGGAAGGCCTGAGCTTCATCCCCTCTTCAAGGGCGGAGGGGACCGCTTGGCGACAGAGGGGTAAGGCCGGGGCCGCCTCCATTGTACGAGGCGACTTCCTCCCTTTCCGACGCATTCTCTCCTTGAGACCGCGCCGCTGACTCTCCTATCCTCCCGCGCATGGACGAGGGGACGCCGCTCACCGAACGTGAGAAAGAGACGCTGCGGCTATTGCTTGTGGGTCACGACGCCAAGTCGATCGCCCATCATCTCGACCTGTCGGTCCACACGGTGAACGAGCGGCTACGCGACGCACGGCGCAAGCTGGGCGTATCGAGCAGCCGCGAAGCCGCCCGGCGCTTGGTCGGCATCGAAGGAAACCTGCCCAAATCTCTTGCTGACAAGGATTTTGGGGTCGCGCCAGAGGCCCCGCGACCCCATTCCGATGCCGGTTCACATAGAGCTCGCGGCGTGGGCCAACCCCTCGCCTGGCTCGGCGGAGGAATGGTCATCATGTCTCTCATCATCGTCGCGATCGCCATGTGGGCGTCGTTCCACACAGCCGGCAGTGCGGCGCAATCCCCAACCCCCGCACCGCAACCGGTCACCGCCGCGCTGACGGCACCGGATCCGGCCGCCGCCACGTCCGCGCGCGGCTGGATCGCGCTCCTCGATGCCGCGCGCTGGGCGGACAGCTAGAATGCGGCCGGCACCGTGTTCAGATCCTCGATCTCCTCCCCCCAATGGGCCACCATGGTTGCCGGCGTGCGCAACCCGCTCGGCGCGGTATCTTCGCGCACGCTGCTGCGCGACACCCGAACGAACACCCTGCCAGGCGCTCCGGCGGGTGATTATGAAGTGTTTCAGTTCCGGACCGACTTCGCTCAAAAGCCCAATGCGACGGAGACCATCGTCCTCGCGCATGAAAGTGCGGGCTGGAAAGTGGACGGCTATTTCGTGAAGTAGCGCTACCGCTCGGTTCGATAGGTCGCCACCACCACACCGCTCTCGGTTGCGGTTTCGCCGGACAGCGTCAGCCTGGCGAAACCCGCCTCCTCGTCGAACAGGCGAAACCCAGTCCCCAGCACGAGCGGATGGATCATCAGCACCAGTTCGTCGACCAGCCCGTGCCCCATCAATGAACGGAGCAGAATTCCGCTGCCGAAGATGATCAGTGTCCTGTCATGCTCCTGCCGGAGCTTTGCGACCCTATCTGCGCCATCGCCCGCCAGCAGCACCGAATTGCTCCATGGCAGCTTATAGTTCGGATTGCGCGACACGATGAACTTGCAGACGTCGGTAAGCGCCCGCGTCATCGGGCTGTCCGGCTGCCGGCGCGGCCACGCTTCGTACAGATCCTCATAGGTCGTCCTACCCACAAGCAGGGACCAGCCGCCTTTCATATATCCGCCGATCATGTCCCGCATCTTCGGATCGTCGCCGTCGATCGACCAGCCGCCATGGCTGAAGCCGTTGCGCGTGTCCTCGTCGGGTCGCGCCGGCGCCTGATACACGCCATCCAGCGAAACATGTTCTATCGCCACGATCCTGGGCGATCCTCTCTCCATGGCACGTGCCTTTCTGATTGCGCGGCATGCGGATGAAGGGACGCGGGCCTCCTCCGGTTCCATCGGTCTGGCCAAACACGTCTTCGGCCACGCTGGAGGGTTACTCGTACACGAAAACCTACGCGGACTGACATAGATCAAGTCCGCCCCCTCCTCCCGGAACTCCATCCGTAACAACACGTTACGCGGCCGGACCGTCGATATGACGGCAACAGGAGGAGGTTCCGATGGGCAAAGGCATTTTACTGTGGCTGTTGGGCATTCCATTGCCCATCATCATTCTTCTACTCTTGTTCTGGCACTGATCATGGCCAGGGCTCCTCTTAGCGCGGTCGATATCGAGCCGGCCGCCCCTCTTCGCAGCGCGGGCGTCTCGGCTTTGTCCTGGTCCGCGGTGGTCGGCGGCACCGTCGCGGCGATCGCCGTGACTTTGACGCTGCTCGCTCTGGGTTCGGCCTTCGGCCTTGCGACCATATCCCCCTGGCCCGGCCTCGGCGCGAAGCCGACCAGCTTCACGATCGGCGCCGGGATCTGGCT
>Ga0068854_100000711_pt1 | contig 19688 bp, 20 predicted proteins | sample KBSCornC42_FD_66590 | JGI IMG/M metagenome (GOLD analysis project Ga0068854, IMG submission 66590) | Corn rhizosphere microbial communities from Kellogg Biological Station, Michigan, USA - KBS Corn C4-2 | ecosystem: Host-associated > Plants > Roots > Rhizosphere > Soil ... | reverse complement strand
TCAACGAGACTGTTGACATCGTGGAAGAACTCAAATCGAAATCACGCAAGGACGTTATACGTGTTCTATCTGAGCGGGCAGGAAAAGTTCTTGGCAATGACATGAAATGAATAAGAGGAGACTTTATATATCTGCTACTTGACGAGCTACAACTAAGATTTGCTGTTTCGCAATTGAGACTTCGGAACATAATTACCATGCAGCTGCGGCGACGGTTACGGCACGTGTCGTATCTGATCGGCGGCGTCACATAAAAGGGGCACAGATATATGCTAAGAGCCTGTGTTTCCCGATCGCTAAGAGTGCCGGAGAGGGGACTTTCGCGACTGTCGGGTTCCGGGTGACGAACTGAGGATCGCGGACATTCGAGGTCCAAACGGTGAATGACCGCTGACGCCAACAAAGGCGACCTTCACGGCGCCTGCGCCGCCTCCTGATACTTTGCCCTCTGTTCATCTCGCAGACGCGTTCTGGGACTTTGCTGTCGTTTCTGGGCCGGCGTCGATAGGACGGCAGTTAGGCGAACACCGGACGTTCGAAAGAGAGCACGCAGCGTCAAGGCAAGGGAAAGGCTGGCCGATTTCGGCCTATCGGATTCGGGTCTATTAACGTAAATTGCTGCCGAAAAGGCATGTCGTAAAACCTTATCTGATAGGGCATGCGACACTTCGCCAATCCGACAGCGATTGTCGTGCATCGCCCCCCGTTCGAAGCTCAAGAAGTTGCGCGCGCGACATGCAACTGGCGGAATTACCTCCACGTGTACGAGAAACATGTGTTTTCCGTCAGCGGCAAATGTTCGATTTGTTACCTCTTATGCCTATCCGAGCCCGATATTCGCCGGGGGTTTCTCCCAGAACGCGACGAAATCTGCGGTTGAATTCAGAAAGGTCGGAAAAGCCGGCCTCTACCGCCGCCTGCAAAACCGAGCCGCCCTGACGCCGCAGGTGGTCGGCGGCACGGCGCATACGGATGGAGATAACGAACTGGTGCGGGGTCATTCCGACCACGCGCTTGAACTCGCGAAGGAAATGAAAGGGACTCATGCACGCCATTCGAGCGAAATCGGCAAGGGTTTGCGGCTCGTGTGCTTCCTGCTCAATCCAATGGACTACTTCTTGAATACGTCGGGTCTTGCTTCCCGTCGATGAAACAGTCGGCCGCTCGTCCAGCAATGCCGTGGCCACGCGCGCAGCAAGTTCGCAGGCAAACTCCTCGGCGATACCCGGCTCTTCGCACACGAGATCCGCGTTCAATAGCAGATCAGCGCCCGCACCATGCGGCGGCAAGGCCGCGCGATTGAAATGAAGACGTGTGACACCGGCGACGTCCGCTGCGATCATCTCATAGAATGCCGGGGTAAAATGGAACGAGAGGCATCGATCACCCACGCTGTGTTGATGCCCGCATTCAAAGCAGTCGCCCGGATTGCCCAGCAGGATCGCACCTGGGGCAAGGACCGCTTTGCCGCGCGATGACCGGTAACCGAACGTTCCCTCCAGGACGATTGCCACACTGACTCGCTCGTGTTGCTCTTCGAAAGCGGAATCCATCGGCCCCGCCTGACATCGTACATCCGATGCCTGCCAGCCATCGCCAATTGCAAGGGTCCGTGCGTTCAATGTCATAGGGGCAACTTAGCAATTTTCCCCAAGTCCGTCCCAGTGTGTTTCCGTTACCGCTCGCGCTCTTCGTGGGATCTTTCCGCCTCAAAAAGGAGAAGCATGGTGATCGACCACATCGGTCTGAAGGTAAAAAACATCGAGTTTAGTGCGTCGTTCTATGACGCCGTGCTCAAACCCTTGGAATGTACGCGCTGCTACGATGACCCGGAGGTCGTGGGGTATGGCCCTGCGGACCAGGCCATGTTCTGGCTACACTGTGCAGAGTCTGCCTCATCCCGCACACATATCGCGTTTACGGCGCCTGATCGGGAGGCGGTGGCGGCGTTCCATATGGCCGGTCTTGCGAACGGCGGCCGTGACAACGGCCTGCCTGGCTTGCGACCGGATTATGGCCCTTCCTATTTTGCCGCGTTCCTGTTCGACCCGGACGGCAATAATATCGAAGCGGTCTGCAATCGGGAGAATGTCTGATGGCTACGATATGGTGGGAGCAACCGATTGCGGCTCCGGCGGCAAAAGCGTGGGCGGCGATTCGACGCGTCGATAAGGCGCAAGAGCTATTTGCTCCTGTCCTAACCGACGGCGTTATGGAGGACGACGTCCGGACCGTCACGTTCGCCAACGGTCTTGTAGTTCGAGAAAGGATCGTTGCGATTGATGAGCAGCGGCAACGGCTTGTCTATTACGTGCTCGGTGACATGTTCGAGCATCATTCGGCATCGATGCAAATTCTGCCGATCGATGATTTGAGTTGCAAGTTCCTCTGGGTCAGCGATTTTCTGCCAGACGAACGCAAGAAAGAGGTGCTGTCATTGGTGGAACAAGGTGCCAGAGCACTCGCAGAAAACATTTCGTAAATGCGATCTGCTTTCTGAGCATGGTTCAGGTCGGACATTTGATGTGCCTGATGTGCGTCCCAATAGAGATGGACGACCAACAGGCAATACCTGCCGTGCGCGATGGGTTTCCCGTCGGCTGCGGTTGGACAACGGAACGGATGCATGGCAAATAGTTCCGAACATATTCGTGCGGATTCAAACATTCCGATGTCTCTTTCAGGAAGCTGCGACTGCGGCGCGGTCACCTACACAATGAAGGTTTGCTCTCTACAAGTTTATGCTTGTCACTGCCTGAACTGTCAGACCAGGAGCGGTTGCACATTCGCCGAACATGCAATGGTCCATGCATCCGCTTTTGTCTGCGAGGGCGAAGTCGAAGCATATTGCCGTGAAGCAAACGATATCCATTTTGAGGAGGTCGTTTGCAGAAATTGTTATACCCGGCTATTCAACCGCAACAGTTTGCTTCCCGGCACGATCTTTCTTCGGGCAGGAACGCTTTTTGAGAGTGAACGACTTGAACCGATAGCCCACATTTGGGTGAAGCGGAAGCAGCGATGGGTGCTTCTTGCGGATGGCGTTCCCCTGTTTGCGGAATCTCCGACACCAGAGGAGTTTGGAGCTGCCATCGCATTGGCCGATGCCCGTGGAAAAGATCAACGACCACAGAGTTCCGCATAACCACGCCGGATAACTACGGTTTCCTGTCATCCGCCGCTGGTTCATCGAATGTGCGATAAACAGGTGTTTTCCGACAATGCTGGTTACGGACCGTCGCCTCTGGCTACGGAACGACTGACATGGCGCGTATCTGCTCGACCGCTGTTTGGCCCCACCATGACCGGTTCCGGCGTAAGCCGACACTGCTGGAGCTTCACCGGGACGGCCGAAGCTGGTCGACATCTGTCGATTCAGGGGTCGCACTACATCTCGTCCGGAGTCGCCAACAAAGCCGTCGCTCGTTGGCCCAGGTTAGCTCGTCGAAATCTGCCCTACGTACATGCCTATTCAAAGGCTGCAACGGGGCCGTGTCCGGACAGGCAACTTCCGTGACCCCATATAAAGCTGTCGCTCATCCAGTCTCGTATGCGGCGGAACCTTAGGGTCAGGACCCATTGATATGCCCGGCTCGATCTGATTCAGGCTCCGCGAGGAGATTGAAGATGAGCGACCTGTATTGGCTGACGGACGAGCAGATGGCTCGGCTTGAGCCCTACTTTCCCAAGAGCCATGGCAAACCGCGTGTTGACGATCGCCGGGTGTTGAGCGGGATCATTTTCGTCAACCGGAATGGGTTGCGCTGGCGGGATGCGCCGAAGGATTATGGCCCACACAAGACGCTTTACAACCGCTGGAAGCGGTGGGGTGGCAAGGGCGTTTTCCTTCGGATGATGGAAGGTCTGGCAGCGCCTCAGGCTTCCGAACGCTGGACGGTGATGATCGACGCGACATATCTCAAGGCCCACCGCACGGCATCGAGCCTTGCGGTAAAAAAGGGGGCGCGGGACGCCTGATCGGACGCACGAAAGGCGGCATGAACACCAAGCTCCATGCCGTTACCGATGCGAACGGCCGCCCAATCAGTTTCTTCATGACCGCAGGGCAGGTCAGCGATTATATCGGTGCCGCCGCCCTGTTGGACGAACTTCCCAAAGCCCAATGGTTGCTCGCTGATCGTGGCTATGATGCCGACTGGTTCCGCGATGCTTTGCAGGAAAAGGGCATCACCCCCTGCATCCCCGGTCGCAAATCCCGGAACAAGGCCGTCAAACACGACAAGCGCCGCTACAAACGGCGCAACCGCATCGAGATCATGTTCGGCCGCCTCAAGGACTGGCGACGGGTCGCGACGCGCTACGACCGGTGCCCCAACGCATTCTTCTCAGCCATCGCCCTCGCTGCCACCGTTATCTTCTGGCTTTGATCAGTGAGTCCTGAGCCTAGTGTTGACGAACGCCGCTGTTGAGCGGGCAACGCTGTTGAGCGGAGAAACGATGAAGATCGCTACCGCAACTGCTGCCGCGCTGGCGATGGCCGTGCCTGTCGAGGCTCAGGATCGTCCCTCGGTTGCACCCAAGAATATGCAGGCACGCCAGAACGCCGATCGGACGGCGGCGCGGACATGGTTGAGCGATCATGGTGACAAGCCCTCGTTGCGCTGGTTTCTTCAGAAACGGAATGATGCTTTGACATAAACGAACCGGCCCGACGTGCCGTACGGAGCGATATAGGCGTACGGGAAGATGCCGTTATTATCGGCACCGTTCGTTCCTGCGGCGACCGAGGTGACTGTCGAGGCGATCTGCCGGTCGGGAAGCCGATCGAGCAGGTTGTTTGCTCCCACGGCCAGTCGAATCCCTTCACGCAGGTCGTATGAGACCTCGAGGTCGGTGACGATATCCGCCCCGAAAGTCTGGATAATGTCGTAGTTCGAACCGTTTGGTACGAGCCTGACGTGATAGCCCGGTGTCAGTACGGCAACCTGCGCCGCCGTCTTGTTGGTGAGCGCGACCTGGGAGACCTTGCCATAACGCGTATTGATCAGGCTCATCCGGAACGGGCCATGCGTCCAGCTCAGATCGAGCGAGATCTTGTTCTCGGGGGCGCTCTGGGTCAGGCGCACCTGATTGGTGAGATCCTCGAGTGGCGTCGTGATGCCGAGGGCGGCGAGCGGTGCCGGCGTGCCGGATATGCGATCGATGCGGCTGGTGTTGAAATTGGCGGCCAGTGTCATGTTCAATTGATCGTCAGGGCTCAATCGCCGCCGGTAGGAAGCTGTCACGTCGACGCCGCGCGTCGTCGTGTCAACGCCGTTGGTGACGAACGAGACGGATCGAATTCCAGCGAAACCGCTGGCTGCAAGATAATTGGTGAGCGCCGCACTCGAGAAAGCCGAGGATAGAGCGAGCCGATTGTTCAATTCCAGCCGATACCAATCGACCGATGCCGAGAAGGCGCCTGAGTTGAATACGCCGCCGACCGTCAGATCGCGCGCTTTTTCCGGCCGAAGCGGTGGCGCACCCACCAGCGGCGCGATGGGATCATTAGTCGAGATGAGGCGGATGGTGACCGGCTGACCATTGAAGAAATTGGTCGTCGACGAATTGTAGATGATCTGCGCGAGCGCCGGTGCGCGAAACCCGGTGCCATAGGACGCGCGGATCGCAAAGGGCTTGGCAAGTTGGAAGCGCCCGGCGATCTTGTAGTTGGTGGTCGATCCAAAATCCGAATAATTCTCATGGCGTATCGCCGCGTCGAGAAGCAGCCGGCCGAAGAAGGTCTTCTCGATTTCGGCATAAGCGGCCTTGGAATTGCGCGTTCCCCTGGCCGCATTTGCTGGCGAAATACCCCCGGAAGGCTGTGAACCCACCGCCGCCACGTTGCCGGCGTTGGGCCCGTCGAGGATGGGCATGCCCCCATTGACGTAACTTGCACGGTCACCAGCGACGAGGTGGAACCATTCCCGCCGATATTCCGCGCCGAAGGCGATCTTTATCGGTTCTCCGTCCGCCATCGGAATCTCGCGGGTGATATCGAGGTTGGTCGTCCATTGCCCAAAGCGTTCCGCACCTCGAAAGAAGTCGAGAGGACTGGCGGCGCCGAGCGACACGTTGTTCGAATTGAGATCGGACTGCCGGGAGGAACTATAACCGTATACCGTGGAAAGGTCCCAGCCGAAGCCGGCCAGATCATCTCCTTTGATGCCGGCTGCACCCGATGCGTTTTCGAGCTGGACCAGGTTGATCGGCAGATAGCCGTTGGGATGGAGGGCGCGCACCGTTTCGTCCTGCCCCGCGCGCCGGAGGAAATTGTAGGAATAGCCTTTGAGATTATTGTAGCCGCCAAACGCATAGAGCGTCACCGAAGGCGATAGCGGAAGCGAGAGATTCCCGAAAATCGTGCGGTTCTTATAGTCAGGCTCGCCGAAGATCCAGTTGCCGCGATCGACGGTCGCTTCGCGCTGATCGAGGCTTCCGTTCGATGGAGTCAGGCCGATCCCGGACCCATAATTGCCCGATGGTAAGGTCGTCCCGCCCGATCCGAAATATTGCTGGCGGGTGTCGGGCAGCGCACGGTCGGTATGGTGGTGATCGATATACTGGGCGGTGATGCGGAGTCGGCCGCTGTCGCCCAACGCAAAGCCCGCCCCCAGATCGATTTGATAATGTGCGCCATCCCCGTGCGTCGTCTGCCCGAACTGACCCTGGGCAAGATAGCCCAGGCTGTCATCGAGCACGATGTTGGTTACGCCCGCGATCGCATCGGAGCCATATTGTGCGGCGGCACCGTCACGAAGCACTTCGATGCGTTTTATCGCTGACGCCGGGATGGCCGAGAAATCATAGGCGACATCGCCACGCCCAATCTGATTGTTGGTGTTGAGATCGCTGTTGGTGTGACGACGTTTGCCATTGAGCAGCAGCAGCAGATCGCCGGTCGAAAGGCCGCGCATCGTGGGGGATTGCAGAAAATCCGACACGCCCGCCGCGGAGGGCCGGGGAATGCTGAAGGTCGGCATAGCAACCTTCAACATCGATTGCAGATCGGTCGCGCCACTCCGCGCCAGCTGGTCCGCGCCGATTGAATCGATCGGCGTCGGGGAATCGGTGGCGGTTCTTTGCCCGAAGCGCGAACCGGTGACGACGATTTCGGAGGTTGGTGTCGCCGAAGCATTGCTACTGTCGGCGGGCAACGCCTGAGCATAGGTCGGCGTTGCACTCAGCGCGACGGAAAGTACCGATGCAGATGTGAAGAGACGAATTTTCTGTGTAGTGGCAGGAAACATCGCTTGGCCCCCCTGTGGCGCGTTGGTTTCGCAAATCTCCCGAGAACTCATCCACAGCCGCTTCCGGGCTGCTGGCCTGGCGCTGATCATCGACCGCAAGAATAGAAATTCAATTGACGATCATGCACGATTCTATACCTAAACCTTATATATTATCCGACAGGAGCAGCGTCGCACCGTGAATTTTCGACAGCTTGAGATCTTTCGCGCCGTGATGGTCAGCGGCTCCGCCTCGCGTGCTGCGGAGCTACTGGGCATCACCCAGCCGGCCGTCAGTCGCGCCGTCGCAGAACTTGAGCAGCGCACCGGTTTCGATCTTTTCGACCGGGTGAAGGGGCGGCTCATTCCAACGCCCGAAGGCCAACTCTTCTTCCGCGACGTGACGACCAGCTTTGTCGGGCTCGACAGCCTCCGTGCGGCGGCGGCCCGCATCCGGGATTTCGGATCAGGCACGGTTCGCATTGCCAGTCTGGCCGCGCTGGGTTCAACCTTGGTCCCGCGCGCCATTCGCATATTCCGGATCAACAATCCGCAGATCGCGATCACGCTTCAGATCGCGTCCTCGGCTGCCGTGCGTGATCTGGTCATCAACGGCCAATTCGATATCGGCCTGGCGGCCGATGAGGTGGACCTGTCGGGCGTCGATCACAGTGCTTTCGCCAGCTTTCGCGCGGTCTGCGTCATCCCGGCGGATCATCCGCTCGCCGATCGGCCAAATATCCATGCGCGGGATCTGGATGGCATGGCGTTCCTGGCGCTCGCACCCGAAGATCGCGCCCGGGCGCGAATGACCGAGGCCTTTGAAGCCGCGAATGTGCGTCCGCAGATCGTGGTCGAAACCCCCAATTCGGCCACGATCTGCGCTCTGGCTTTGGCGGGCACCGGGATCGGACTTGTTAATCCGGCCGCGGCCGATGGCTTTCAGGAACGCGGGCTGATCCTGCGACCGTTCGAGCCCCCGGTCTATTTTAAGGCCCATATATTATATCGGCCGGATGCCCAGCGAGCGCGGCTCGTGCGCGAATTCACACGGGCGCTCAACGAGGCGGCCCGATCTGGCGGCGCAGCTGCGGCTCCTTAGGCTATAACATTCAGGCATCGAGTTGTACAAATTACTCAATTGAACTTCTAGATCGGCCGCGACAGGGTGCCGGTCGTTCAAAGGGAGTTTTCAATGAAGGATCGTTCGCGTGTCGTGCACCATCCTGTGGTTTCACGGGAAGGCTTCCATAGCCTTGCGGTGCCGACATATCGTGCCTCCACGATCGTGTTCGATGATGCCCGCGCGTACGCCGCGCGCAAGTGTCGCGGCCCCGACGGCTATAGCTACGGTCTTCACGGAACACCGACCACCCGTACGCTCGAGGCGCAGCTATCGGCCCTCGAGGGGGCGGAGCGCACGGTCATCACGCCGTCCGGCCAATGCGCGATCACGATCGTCTTCATGACGGTCCTCCGCCCCGGTGACAAAGTCCTGATCCCCGACACGGCCTACCCACCGGTTCGCGGATTCTGCGCGAACTATCTCGCAGAACGCGGAATCGATCATGACGTGTATGACCCGCTGATTGGCGCGGACATCGCGGGACTGATCGACGATCATACGCGGCTGATCTGGATGGAATCGCCCGGATCGACGACGATGGAGTTCCAGGATATCCCGGCGATCACGGTGGCTGCCAGGGCGCGTGGGGTATTGACCGGATGCGATAATACCTGGGCCACGCCGCTGCTCTTCAAGCCGCTTGCTCACGGTGTCGATTTCTCGATGGATGCCCTTACCAAATATGTCGGCGGCCATTCGGACCTGTTGCTTGGATCGGTATCGGTGGCCGATATCGCACTCCACCGACGCCTCAAGGATACAATGCGGATGATCGGCATCGGGGTTTCGCCGGACGATTGCCAGCTTGCCTTGCGCGGCATCGAGACGATGGGCGTGCGCATGGCGCATATCGGTCGGGTCGCCGCCGATTTTGCGCAGCGGATCGCCGGGCTGCCGGGGGTCGAGCGGGTGCTTCATCCTGCACTGTCCACATGCCCTGGCCGTGAATTCTGGCAGCGGGATTTCGCGGGCGCGAGCGGTGTGTTCAGCGTCGTTCTGGCCCCGGAAACCGCAGCCTTGCTCGAAGCCGCGCTCTCATCGATGCGGATCTTTGCAATCGGCGCGTCCTGGGGCGGTACGCACAGTCTCGTCGCACCGATGTCGGTCAAGAACGACCGCGTGGTGGCGCCGTGGACCGAAAGTGGCACCATCCTTCGGTTCAGCATCGGGCTGGAGGATCCGGACGATCTGTGGGCCGATCTCGAAGGGTTGTTCGCCGCACTCGCGCCGACGCCCAAAAACGTGGCAAGCCTGGCCTGACAGCCAATTTGGGAGAATGCTCGAATGGCCCGCCTGTTTCTTGCCAGCACAGCCATCCTCGCGCTGCTCGGTGGATGCAGCCAGGCACCCGCGCCGGCGGCCCGCTTCGGTGGCACGCTCGAGGCCGTTCGCATGCGGGGGTATGTGCGCTGCGGTGCGAGCGGGAACACGGTCGGCTTCAGCACACCCGATGACAAAGGATATTGGGGAGGGCTGGATGTCGATACCTGCCGTGCGATTGCCGCGGCTGTCCTGGGTGACAAGGACAAGGTGCGGTTCGTGCCGCTCAACGGCCAGCAGCGCCTGACCGCACTCCAGACCGGCGAGATCGACGTTCTGCCACGGGCCACCACCTGGACGCTCGCGCGCGACGCGAACGGGATCAATTTCACGGTCCCGAATTTCTTCGACTATACCGGCTTCATGGTTCGGAAGGCTTCTGGCGCCGTCCGTGCGCAGGATCTGAAGGGGGCGTCGGTGTGTATCCAGACGGGGTCGGTAACCGAGGTTACGTTCGCGAATGTATCGCGTCGCTATGCGCTGAACCTGCACCCCGTGGTATTCGATACGACGCAGGCAAGCCGACAGGCTTTCTTTTCCGGCCGTTGCGACGCCTTGATCACGGACGCATCGGCGCTGGCCTCGGTCAAGGTGACGATGACCACGAATCCAGACGATTATCGGATCTTTCCGGCGGATGACGTCATCACGGCACTCACGCCGGCTGTCCGGCACGGCGACGATCGATGGTTCGACATTGTGAAGGCCTCGATCGATGCCATGCTGATGGGGGAGCAGCTGGGACTCACCCGGCAAAACATCGATGAACAGCGAAGCTCCGGCAATCCCGATATACGGAGCTTCGTGGGCAAAGAACCAGGCGTGGGCGCCGCCCTGGGCCTGCATGAGGATTGGGCTTACCAAATCATCCGCCAGGTCGGAAATTACGGTGAGCTCTATGAACGTAACGTCGGCTCGGCGAGTAAGCTCAAGATCCCTCGCGGCCTGAACCGACTGCAACGCGACGGGGGCATCATGGTGCCCATTCCGTTCAACTGAGGCCTCCCGCAATGTCGCGCTCCAGCCGCCGGTACTTTGCCAGATCATTCGTGCTGCAACTCGTGGCCCTGGCCGCTGTGATCGCTCTCGTCATATGGCTGGCGACGAACGCCGTACACAATCTGGCGAGTCGGGGGATAGCGACAGGCTTCGACTTCCTCGACCGTGCAGCCCGTTTTCCGATCTCGGAAAGTCTGCTGCCTTATACGCCCTCCGATAGCTTTGCCTGGGCGCTCGCGGTTGGGCTGGGCAATACGATCTTGCTGTCTATGCTGGTCGCAATCCTCTCGACGGCCTTCGGCCTGCTTCTCGCACAAGCGCGGCGATCGCATAATCCACTCGCGTCCGGATTGACGGCAATCTTCGTCGAATCCGTCCGCAACACGCCACTCATTGTCCAACTTCTGTTTTTTTACTCAGCGCTGATCTTCAGCCTGCCTGGACCGCATGCGGCCTTGAATCCGGCGCCTGGCGTCTTCCTTACCAATCGTGGCCTCTATCTGCCGTGGCCGATGTTCGATCACGGCAGATGGCTGCTGAGCAGCCCCATCACCGGACATTTCAATTTTGAGGGCGGCCTTGTCCTGTCGCCGGAATTCGTCGCGATCGTTGTCGGGCTCACGCTATATTCGACATCTTATGCCGCCGAGATCATCCGCAGCGGGATAGAGGCGGTGCCGCTGGGCCAATGGGAGGCGGCGCGCGCGCTGGGCCTGCCGGAACGGCGGCTGTTCCGGCTCGTGATCATGCCGCAGGCGCTGCGCGTGATCGTTCCGCCGATGACGAGTCAGTATATCAATATCGTCAAGAACTCGACGCTGGCACTCGTGGTCGGTTATCCCGACATCAGCTTCGTCACGGCGACGACGATCAACCAGACCGGACAAGCGATCGAAGGCGTGGCGATCCTGGTGCTGATCTTTCTTGTGATCAACTTTGCCGCGTCGGCAGTCCTCAACGCCTTCAACCGGCGTCTGGCATCGAGGGTCCGATGATCGCAGCAACCGGCCCGGTCGAAGCCTTTGTGCAATCCGCGCCGCTCCCCCCGCGCCCTGCGCCAGCCGCGCCTAGGATGGCTTGGCATGAAGGGCTCTTTGCCGGTCTCGCCAGCAGTGCGGCAACCGTGACCATTGCCCTGCTGCTGACGATGGCCGCGCCGCACCTGCTGTCGTGGGCCGTCGTCAACGGAATATGGCATGGCGGGCCGGCGGCCTGCCGTGCGGGCGAGGGCGCCTGCTGGGCGTTCCTGACGGCCAAGGGGCCGCAGATCCTCTTCGGCATCTATCCGCCCGGCGAACGCTGGCGGGCAATCGCGGTAGTCGTGGCGCTGACCGCGCTGGCGCTCTGGACGCTGCCACCCGCGCACTGGACACGAAGGACATTGATCGCGTGGATCGTTGGAATCCTGCTGTCGTTGCTTGTCATGGGCGGAGCGTGGCTGGGCCTCGAACCGGTCCCAACGAGCGCGTGGGGTGGATTGCCGATCACGCTGCTGCTCACGGTGCTGTCGCTCGCCATCGGCTTTCCCGCTGCGATCATGCTGGCGCTCTGCCGGCGGTCGCCCGCGCCGATCCTGCGCTGGATGTCGATAGGCTTCATCGAGATCGTGCGCGGGCTGCCGCTCCTGAGCATGCTGTTCATCGCGGCGGTGCTACTGCCGATCATGCTTCCTGAGGGCTTCACGATCGATAATTTCACCCGCGCTCTTGCGGCTTTATGCTGTTATTCGGCGGCCTATCTGGCCGAAGTGCTGCGCGGTGGACTCCAGGCCATTCCGCCAGGCCAGGCGGAGGCGGCCGCTGCGCTCGGATTACAGCGCTGGCAGACGTTGCGCTTCATCGTTCTGCCGCAAGCGATCGGCAAGGTCTTGCCCGCGCTGACCAATACGGTGGTCGTGATCATCAAGAACACGGGTCTGGTCCTCGTTGTAGGCCTGTTCGATCTGTTGAGTTCGGCAAGGGCGGCCTTGACGGATCCCGACTGGCCAGCGCCTTTCGCCGAAACGTTCGCATTCGTGGCACTGATATATTTCGCGATCTGCTTCGGCATCTCGCGCTACTCGCTGTTCCTGGAGACAAGGATGAACATGGGGCACCGGCGATGAACGTTACGCCACGCAAGCCGATCATCACACTGTCGGGCGTCGACAAATGGTATGGCGAATATCACGCGCTACGGGCGATCGATCTCAGCGTTTTCAAGGGCGAACGCATCGTTATCTGTGGCCCTTCCGGTTCTGGAAAGTCGACCCTTATCCGCTGCATCAACGGCCTTGAAACGCATGATGGCGGGGAAATCGCGATCGACGGCGCCGCGCTGGGCACAGACGCAAGGGCGGTCGAGGCGATCCGACGGCGTGTCGGGATGGTGTTCCAGGGCTTCAACCTGTTCCCGCATCTCTCCATCCTGGAAAATTGCACGCTTGCACCGATCCAGGCGCTGCGGCTGCCGCGCGCAGAAGCGGAAGGCCGCGCCCGTCATTTCCTCGAGCGTGTCCACATTCCAGAGCAGGCGGGCAAATATCCGGGCCAGCTTTCCGGCGGACAACAGCAACGTGTCGCGATTGCGCGTGCGCTGTGTATGCAGCCGGATGTGATGTTGTTCGATGAACCCACCTCGGCGCTCGACGCCGAGATGGTAAAGGAAGTGCTCGACATAATGACCAGCCTCGCCGAGGATGGCATGACGATGATCTGCGTAACCCACGAGATGGGCTTCGCCCGGCAGGTCGCCGACCGGATCGTCTTCATGGACGCCGGTCAGATCATCGAGATCAACGCGCCTGGGGCGTTTTTTCATGCCCCGCAACACGAACGGACCCGGGGCTTTCTCAGCCAGATCATGCACTGAACTACCTCGGCTTCGCCGGGGGCTCTTACTCCAGAGTTCGCGTAGACCCACGCAGCTACAATGTCCGCCTTCCCCAGGTCCAGCCCTTCCCAGATGGCGGGCGGAACGGCCGAAGCTGGTCGACACCTGCCGGATAGCGGACCTTCCGCACCTGGGACGAAAAAATAGAGTGCTGAGAGTCCGACAAGGGTCGATTGCATCGGGTTCCCATTTTGAGAGCAAAATTCGCGAGTGCTTGTAGGCGCCACACAGAATGTTAGTGCATCTGGACGAGATAATCGACGATAGGACAATATGGCAGTAGCTGCGGGGTCATTAGCCTCTCTAGCGCTCATTGTGGCGGCTGGATCTGCCAATTTCAGAATTGGGCGCGTCCTTAAGCCATTGAACGAATTCTATGGGAAATGGAAAAACAATGGTCGAGTTCTTGTCACCGGCGATGAAGTTGAGCGAACCGAGATAGCGTAACTGCATCGCTTCCGGCCGTTGCCCAAGGATGGTGGCCGCCTCCAGCAGTTGCTGCGCGGCCTGGCGTTCGCCTTCGGCATTGATGATCTTGGCTCGTCGCTCGCGCTCCGCTTCGGCCTGCCGTGCAATGGCGCGGATCATGGTTTCGGTGATATCGACCTGCTTGATCTCGACATTGGCGACCTTGATGCCCCAGGCCGCGATCTGGCTGTCGAGAATTTCCTGAACGTCATTGTTGAGCTTGTCCCGTTCGGCGAGCATCTCGTCGAGCTCATGCTTACCGAGGACCGATCGCAAGGTCGTCTGGGCAAGCTGGCTTGTGGCGGTGAGGAAGTCCTCCACCTGGATGATCGCGCGTTCCGGGTCGATGATGCGAAAGTAGATCACGGCGTTGACCCGAACCGAAACATTGTCGCGGGAAATCACGTCCTGCGGGGGTACGTCGAGCACAGTCATGCGCAGATCGGTGCGGACCATCTGCTGGATGAATGGTATGAGGAGGATCAGCCCCGGTCCCTTGATGCCGGTAAAGCGGCCCAGCGTGAATATGACGCCGCGCTCATATTCGCGCAGTATCCGTATCGCTGCCGACAGGAACAGCAACAGCACAATGATCGGCGGGAGATAGAAGGCGAGATCCGTGAGCATTTAAACCTCCTTGGCCGCGTCGCTGGTCACTTCGACCGTGAGCCCCGCAATTCTGACGATCCGGACCAGTTGGCCCTGAGAGAACGCCTCCTGGCCGGCCGCTGCCCAACGCTCGCCATGGACGAACACATGGCCCTTGCCGCCGCTCCAATCCTGTACGACGCCGATGGCGCCGGTCATCTCTTCCGCGCCGCTTACGATCCTGCGTTTTCGCGCGCGCAGCGCCGTGCGGACAACCAGAAGGACGAAAGCGGCAGTCGCCAGGGACAGTCCCGCGATCAACGGCCAGGAGATGCGAAAAGCCGGTGTGTCGGTGTCGATTAGCATCGCCGCGCCGAGCGCAAAGGCCACGCATCCGCCAATGCCCAGAACGCCGTGGGAAAAGAGATAGCCTTCCGCAACCACCAGGCCGATACCAAGGACAATCAGGGCAACACCCGCAAAATTCACCGGCAGGGCGGCGAAGGCGTAAAGTCCGGTGAGCAGGCAGATTGCGCCCAGCGTTCCGGGCAGGAAGGACCCCGGATTCATGAATTCGAAGACCAATCCGTAAACGCCTAGGGTCATCAGGATCAGCGCGACGTTGGGATCGGTGATCGTCGCCAGCAGTCGCGTTCGCCAGTCCGGTGCGATCTCCTCGATAGTGCGGTGGGCGACGTCGATCTTCACGGCACCAGCGCTGACCTTGACGATCCTGCCATCCAGCTTGCGCAGCAGGTCGGCTACATCTCGTGCCTCCATATCGATGACATGCGTGCTCAAGGCGGTCGAAGCCGGAAGGCTGGCGGCTTCGCGGACGGCCTTTTCCGCCCAGCTGGCATTACGGCCGCGAAGCTCCGCCAGGGACCTGATGAAGGCAGCGGCGTCGTTGACCGTCTTTGTTTCCATGGGATTGGGAGGGTTGTTCTTTTGATCGTTGTCCCCTGCCGGCGCAATGCCGCCGATATGAACGGGGGTGGCGGCACCCATGTTGGTGCCGGGCGCCATCGCCGCAACATGGCTGGCATAGAGGATGAACGTCCCGGCGCTCGCTGCCCTCGCTCCGCTAGGGGAGACGTAGGAAGCGACGGGAACGGGCGAGGCGAGAATCGCCCGGATGATGAGGCGCATGGATGTGTCAAGGCCGCCGGGCGTATCCATTCTCAGGATGACAAGCGGCGCCTTGCGCGCGGCAGCGGTCCGGAGACCCTTGCGGACATAATCGGCCGTCGCCGGGCCCACCACGCCGTCGAGATTGAGGATGATGACAGGCGCAGGCGCAGGCGCAGCGGCGCCCGATGGCCCGGATTGCGTGACGCAAAGGCACAGCAGGATGACGCTGCCCAATTGGGCAAGAAGGCGGCTGATGCCGCACCGGAAGAGGATCGTCCAATGCCTCACGGGCATTCCACCTTACCATCCCTTCGCCAATGGCTTGATGCCTGGCGAGACGGCAGGTTTTCCTTATAGCACGAACCCGCGGCGAAAGCAGCGGGATCGATCGGTGAGGCGGAGGCGGAGGCGGTGCTGCTGCCCGCCATGGCCCTTGTCTTGTCCCATTTCGTGCCCAGATAGGGTGTGGGCCGCCGAACGGAGGGAGGCAGTCTATGACGCCGAGCCTCGACATCGCCGATCACGCCATCAGCAGACAGCGCGGCTTCTTGTGTGCCTATGATATGGCTGACGTTTCGCTGTCAGGCGATCTGGCTCCGATTGCCGAAGCGGCGCATGATCTGCCACGCCTGTTGCCCACCGGCCGCATCCGGTCTCATCTTGAGCAACTTCCCCTGCTGGAACTGACGTCCTTCTGCGCGGACGCGCCGGAACATCAGATCCGCACCGCCTTCGTGCGCTATGCCTTTCTGGTTCAGGCTTATGTGTGGGGCGAAGAGGTGGCCCCCGCCTCGCTTCCCGCGCCGCTGGCGGTGCCCATATGGGCGCTCGCCCGGCGGCTCGAACAGAAGCCACTGCTCACTTATTCGGCCTATGTGTTGGACAATTGGGACCGGCTGGACCGATCAGGCCCCATCGCGTTGGGCAATCTTTATATGGTCCAGCATTTTCTTGGCGGCCAGGACGAAGCGTGGTTCGTGATGGTTCATGTCGCGATCGAGGCGCGTGCAGGCGCGATGCTTGCAGAAATCCCCGCTCTCATGGAAGCGGTGGCCCAGGGCGATGCAGGAGCGGCTGAGCGCGGCCTGACAATGATCAGTGCGGGCTGGGATGATATCAACAGGATATTCGATCGCATGCCGGAGCGGTGCGATCCATACATCTACTTCCATCGTGTCCGGCCCTATATTCACGGCTGGCAAGACAATCCGGCCCTTGGCGGCGGCCTGATCTATGAGGGCGTTGCCGAAGCTGGCGGCGTGCCGCAGCTGTTTCGCGGCCAGACGGGAGCCCAAAGTTCGATCGTGCCTGCCATGGACGCCCTGCTCGGCATTCAGCATGCGCAGGATCCGCTTCGCTCTTTCCTGGACGAATTGCACGCCTATCGCCCGCCGCTGCACCGCGCCTTCATCGATCGTGTGCGAAAGGCGAGTGGGCTGCGTGATTTTGTCGCCGCGTCAGAGCGGCCCGATCTGCGCGAAGCCTATAACCGCTGCGTTGCTGGTCTCGGCCGTTTCCGTACCCGCCACCTCGAATATGCAGCAAGCTATATCCACCGGCAGGCGAAAGACGCCTTGGGCAACAGTAGCGCGGTGGGGACTGGAGGCACGCCATTCATGGCATATCTACGGAAGCATCGAGATGAAACGCAGCGGCACTTTTTGAAGAACGTATGAAGCTCAAAATAGTGGAGAAGTTCTGCTCATTGGGCATCTGTCGGATGGCTGAGAAAAGAATAACTTGGTTGGAGCGAGTGCATGGCCAAAAATAGTGCGGGTCGCCGCAGCGGCGAGCACCCTCTTCCGCAGTCGATAAGATCTGGCACGTAGAATGGAAAAACCGGACAGTCCGGCCCTAGAAATAAAAAAAAGGGCAGCTGAATGGCAAAAAAGGGTCGAAGGTGGCAGCGATGGGCCACTTTTCGCCGTTCGGAGGCTCATTCTCATTTCCAGGAAGCGGTCATTCCTCCAGGGATGAGCAGTCGATCTGACAGCGGAAAAGCTGCCGGTCGGCCGCCGACCAATTTCCGTCATTAGTGTCCTGTTCGCGCGCCCCGAAAGCGGTCAGTTGCTCATGCTTTGTATTTCATATGCCTCAAGCAGCGGCCACAAAATCTCTGCGTTTATACCCTGTTGTTCGACCGCATTTCGAAGAGCATAAAATTCGTCATCGGTCTTTATCCGGCCCCGGCGAACCACCCGCTGCACGACCTTCGAAAAGCGCGCTCTCACCTCGGTCAGCGTTGGTAAGCCCTTCTCCGAAAGCTCGCTGTTGCACTTCGCCACATCGGGAGCAGCCCAATCATCCGTGTATTCCACCATATCCCCTATTGCCATGCCGAGGCCACTTCTTGCCTTGGCAGGGGACTTTGCCGCCATCAGATCAAGCACGGCGATTGGGTGGATTTCAGGATTTAGCAGTTCAGCAGCGAAAACCTTCGGCACCATATGGCCCAACCAAGATCGCATGCATTCATATTCGGTAGCTTCAATCCGCATAAATCCCACGCTGACAACATTGAGGAGCCAAGACAACAGGCAGCTATTACGGTGCCACATATGGAAATCGGCCAGTCCGCTGTCCACCCGCATCGTCATTCCAGCCCTGCGAATCGCCTCGCGTCACCGGTAACCTGCCGGTCCGGTTCGCTTTGGGGAAGCGGCCGGCGGCACGCGACCATTCTCGGTCATCCAAGGTTGGCTGTACGCTCGCTCTAAGCGGTTATCAGACAATCTGTCCGGTCGGAGACATTCTTGGGATGTGAAGGGTAGGATCGGGGTCTTGTCGCCAGCGCAGCAGAAAGTCCCATGCGAACCGGTCATGAGGATGGGCAAGCCAACCGAGAGGTTCGCGGTTGCGGCGATATTGGTCAATGAGGTCATCCAGCCGCGAAGGAAGCTGGTCTAGCTGATCCATTACTAACCCGGCCCACAAATCGGCGGGCACGGGAGTGTCGATTAGCGATCTGAACTCGCCAAGCACGCTATCGTTGGCGATATTGTAGCCAACGAAGCAACCTTGGAAAATGCCGCTTTCTTGGTTGGGCTTGTGCTGCTCAAGCCACGTCCGAAGCTCCGGGATTTCAATCCCGAGGATACCCGAGAGGAGAAAACCCCAAGGTCGCCTATATGCGAGGGGTTGGAAGAACCGGATCACCTCCGCATCAGGCAACGACCAAACCTTCTGGCCTACTAGCCTCCGCTCGACAAAACCCTGAGCGCGAAAAGCCACGTCTGTTAAGGCTCGAAACTCACGGATGTTCATACCCGACCTGACTCCATTGTTTGGACCAGATAGCATGGCTGGAAAGGTCAGCTATCCTCAAAGTCGAGCCTGAAACCCGACTGTCGGAAAACCACCCATTAGCGTCGTTCTGGCGTTGGATTGCATGCGGATACAAACCGGACCGGCAGCACTGGCGCGACCCGCCACGCCTTTGACCCGGCCAAATCGCCGGGATGGGTGGAGAGCGGGACCGCCGCTTTTGGATAGGATCGCGCGAAAGCGGACTGACCTATTTACTCAGCGTCGAGGCGGCCTCGCTAACGATTTCCGCCTCCAAGTCTTCTGTATTCGTATTGGGGTAGGCCTCCGTCCTCCACCGCCCATCGAGATAATGCCGACCTACCGGCTTGCTCAGAAATCCGACAATTTCGGCGAGTTCGGCTTCCGTGAATTCCCAGTTGAGGTGATCTTCATAAGCCTGCTGATAAATGACCCGTCGCTTTGCATATGCGGCTTTGAGCGCCTCGGAGCGGATTTTAAATCCTTCGCCGAGTAGTTCTGTCAGGTTTTCGCCCGATTTGGCTTTCCACAGTGGGCCGCCGGACCCTGCGCAAGCGGTTCAACACGGCCAGCAGCCCCGTTCGGGAAGCGCTCAACCGGCTTCTTTCAGAAGGCTTCGTCGCGCTCGAGGAGCAGAAGGGCTTTCGTGTCGCGCCGGTGAGCGCCGAGGA
>Ga0068854_100000689_pt1 | contig 20158 bp, 13 predicted proteins | sample KBSCornC42_FD_66590 | JGI IMG/M metagenome (GOLD analysis project Ga0068854, IMG submission 66590) | Corn rhizosphere microbial communities from Kellogg Biological Station, Michigan, USA - KBS Corn C4-2 | ecosystem: Host-associated > Plants > Roots > Rhizosphere > Soil ... | reverse complement strand
CAAGACCTTGACGCTGAAACCGCGCGTCGAGCAGGGCACTGTGCGCCAGAGTTTCAGCCATGGCCGCACCAAACAGGTCGTGGTCGAAAAACGCGGCAAGCGGCGTATCGGCGGCGAGCCCCATGCAGCCGAGCCGGCGGCGCCGGCAGAGCCCGCTTCGGCCAAGACGGCCGCCGCGCCGGCCGCCAAGGCGCCGCTGGGCCGCCCGGCGGCACCCCCGGCCCGTAGCGGTTCGGGTGTGGTGCTGCGCTCACTGACCGAGGACGAGCGCAGCGCACGCGCCAGCGCACTGGCCGATGCCAAGCAGCGAGAGACCGAGGAGCGGCGGCTCGCTGAAGAAGAAGCCAAGCGTCGCTCCAGCCGCGAAGGCATCGAAAAGGCCGAGCGCGAAGCTGCCGAAGCCCGCCGCAAGGCCGAGGAAGAGCGCCACCGTCAGGAAGAGGAAGCCAAGCGCAAGGCGGAGCTGGAGGCCAAAAAGCGCTTCGGTGAAACCAACGAAGCCCCGAGGGCCGTACCCGCCGCCCGTGCTCCGGCTTCGGCGCCGCGGCCTGCCGCCATCGCCGAGACTGCCGCCGACGACGATGACGGTCCGCGTCAGATCCGCCGCGGCCCCGGCGGCGGCGCCCGCGCCGTCATGCCTCCAAAGGCTCCCGCCAAACCGATGCAGCAGAAGCAGCGCGGACGCCTGACTCTCGTCACTGCGCTCAATGCCGACGACGTGCGTGAGCGTTCGATTGCCTCGTTCCGCCGCCGCACCCAGCGTCTGAAGGGACATGCCTCGAACGAGCCGAAGGAAAAGCTGGTTCGCGAAGTCATCATTCCGGAAGCCATCACCATCCAGGAACTCGCTAACCGCATGTCGGAGCGGGCGGTGGACGTGATCCGGCTTTTGATGAAACAGGGCGCGATGTACAAGATCACCGACGTGATCGACGCTGACACCGCGCAGCTCATTGCTGAAGAGCTCGGCCATACCGTCAAGCGCGTGGCGGCAGCCGACGTCGAAGAAGGCCTGTTCGATGTCGTCGACGATTCCACCGACACCGAGCCGCGCTCGCCGGTGGTGACCGTGATGGGCCACGTCGACCATGGCAAGACCTCGCTGCTCGATGCGCTCCGTCAGTCCAATGTGGTGTCTGGCGAGGCAGGTGGCATCACCCAGCACATCGGCGCCTACCAGGTGGTTTCGCCGGAAAGCGGCAAGAAGATCACCTTCATCGATACGCCGGGCCACGCGGCCTTTACCGCGATGCGCGCGCGCGGCGCCAAGGTCACCGATATCGTGGTGCTGGTGGTGGCAGCAGACGACGGCGTCATGCCGCAGACGATCGAGGCGATCAATCACGCCAAGGCCGCCAAGGTTCCGATGATCATCGCGATCAACAAGATCGACAAGCCCGATGCGAAGCCCGAGCGCGTGCGCACCGAATTGCTGCAGCACGAGGTTCAGGTCGAATCATTCGGCGGCGATGTTGTCGACGTCGAGGTCTCCGCCAAGAACAAGACCAATCTCGACAAGCTATTGGAAATGATTGCGCTGCAGGCCGAACTGCTCGACCTGAAAACCAATGCGGAGCGTCCGGCCGAAGGCACCGTGATCGAGGCCAAGCTCGATCGCGGCCGCGGCCCCGTGGCCACCGTGCTGGTTCAGCGCGGCACCCTGCGGGTTGGTGACATCGTCATCGCTGGCGCCGAGATGGGCCGGGTTCGCGCCTTGATTTCCGATCAGGGCGAAACCCTCACCGAGGCAGGCCCGTCGGTGCCGGTTGAAGTGCTAGGCTTCAACGGTCCTCCAGAGGCGGGCGACCGCCTTGCGGTGGTGGAAAACGAAGCCCGCGCCCGCCAGGTGACGAGCTATCGCGCCCATCAGAAGCGCGAGAATGCCGCCGCCAGCATCTCCGGCATGCGCGGCTCGCTCGAACAAATGATGTCGCAGCTGAAGACTTCCGGGCGCAAGGAATTCCCGCTGGTCGTCAAGGCCGACGTCCAGGGCTCGCTCGAGGCCATTCTCGGCTCGCTGGAGAAGCTTGGCACCGACGAGGTGGCCGCGCGAATCCTGCACGCCGGCGTCGGCGGTATTTCGGAATCCGACGTGACGCTGGCCGAAGGCTTCAACGCGGCCATCATCGGTTTCAATGTCCGCGCGCACAAGGAGGCGGCCGCGTCCGCCAAGCGCAACGGGATCGAGATTCGCTACTACAACATCATCTACGACCTCGTCGATGACGTGAAGAAAGCGATGTCCGGGCTGCTGGCGCCGACCTTGCGCGAAACCATGCTCGGCAACGCGCAGATCTTGGAAATCTTCAACATTTCCAAGGTCGGCAAGGTGGCGGGCTGCCGCGTGACCGACGGCACCGTGGAACGCGGCGCCAATGTTCGGCTGATCCGCGACAATGTCGTCGTGCACGAAGGCAAATTGTCGACCTTGAAACGATTCAAGGACGAAGTGCGGGAAGTGCAGGCCGGCCAGGAATGCGGCATGGCTTTCGAGAACTACGGCGACATGCGCGCCGGCGATGTCATCGAGTGCTACCGTATCGAGACCATCCAACGCAGCCTGTAAGTTTGAACCTTACGGCTGCGTCACGAGGCTAAGCAGGAAGACACTTCGACGTCCTATCCGGCAATCATGCCGGATACGCGTCTTAAGACGAATTCAACAGCAAGCGGCAAGCATGGCGCCCGGACATCGCAGCGATGTCGGGCGTCGCGCCCCATGCCGCAACGAAATAGTCGAAAGATAAAGATGGCGCATCGCCCGTCTCATCGAAATTCGTCCTCCGCCTCGCAGCGGCAATTGCGAGTCGGCGAATTAGTGCGCCATGCAATCGCGGACATTCTATCGCAAGGCGGCGTGCATGATCCCGATCTTCAGGGACAGATCATCACGGTTCCCGAAGTGAAGATGTCTCCCGATCTCAAGCTTGCAACCGTTTACGTGATGCCGCTCGGCGGCCGCGACACCGACAAGGTGATGGCAGCGCTCAATCGCAACAAAAAATTCCTGCGCGGCGAGACGGCGCATCGCGTTAACCTGAAATTCGCACCTGACATTCGCTTCCGCATCGATGAACGATTCGATGAAGCGGAACGAATAGAGAAATTACTGAGAACACCCGCGGTCCAGCGCGACCTCGCCGGATCGCCGGATGGCTCGCCTGATTCCGACACCCCCGATATCAAAGATTCCAAAGATTCCAAAGAGTGATCCGATGATCGTGACGACTTCCACCCCGGCCACCACCTCCCGGCAGGCTGACCCGCCTGATGCCGAGACGACGACAACCGCGCCCGCGCCAACAACCGCGCCTGGTCAGGGGTCACACGAAGCCGAGCGGGGCAGCAAGGGGCCTTCGAAGGGTGGCCAGCCGCGCCGGGACCGGCGCGACGTTCACGGCTGGGTGGTGCTCGACAAGCCGATCGGAATGACCTCGACGCAAGCGGTCGCCGTGGTCAAGCGTCTGTTCCAGGCCAAACGCGCCGGCCACGCCGGCACGCTTGATCCCCTGGCATCGGGCGGCCTGCCCATCGCCCTGGGCGAGGCGACCAAGACCGTCCCCTATGTGATGGATGGGCGAAAACGCTACCGCTTCACCGTGGCCTGGGGGGAGGAGCGCGACACCGACGACACCGAGGGGCGCGTGGTCAAGACCAGCGATCTCGTCCCCTCCGTGGAAGCGATCCAGGACCTCCTGCCGCAATTTACCGGGCTGATCGAGCAGACCCCGCCGCAATATTCGGCGATCAAGGTGCAGGGCGAACGCGCCTATGATCTGGCGCGCGACGGCGAAATCCTCCAATTGCAGCCCCGTCCGGTCGAGATTCACCGGTTAACCCTGACCGAACAAGTAGACCCCCGCCACTCAGTCTTCGAGGCCGAATGCGGCAAGGGAACCTATGTACGGGCGCTGGCGAGGGATATGGGCCGGATTCTGGGCTGTTATGGCCATATTTGTGCTCTTCGGCGCACCCTGGTCGGGCCATTTGACGAAAACGACATGATTTCGCTGGAACAATTGGAGGCTTTGTGCAATAGAGCCGCGTCCGGCGAGGGTAGCCTCGCCGAGGCGCTTTTGCCCGTTGAGACCGCGCTGGACGACATCCCGGCACTGGCCGTCACTCGGGCAGATGCGGCAAGGCTCCATCGGGGCCAGGCCGTTTTGTTGCGCGGACGGGATGCGCCCTCAGGTAGCGGCACAGTCTATGTCACGGTGGCAGGCCGGCTCTTGGCCCTCGCCGAAATTGGCAATGGCGAACTCATCCCCAAGCGTGTGTTCAACCTCACCGGGCTGACTGCCAGTTCGGATCGCAAAGAAAGTATTTGACGATGTCGATTACCGCCGAACGCAAAGCGGAAGTCATCAAGACCAATGCCAACAAGGCCGGCGACACCGGCTCGCCCGAGGTTCAGATCGCGATTCTTTCGGAACGCATCAACAACCTCACCAGCCACTTCAAGGCCCACGTGAAGGACAATCATTCTCGCCGCGGTCTTCTGAAGCTGGTTTCGACCCGTCGTTCGCTTCTGGACTATGTCAAGCGCAAGGACGAGGCGCGGTACAGGGCGTTGCTTGAGAAGCACAATATTCGCCGTTGATTTGAGAGAACAAACGCGCGCTTCCTGCGCGCGTTTTTGCATGGCCCTTCTGAAACCGCGAAACGGCGATTCCCAAGAGCCCTGCGATCAAGCGTCCAGTGGCAATCCGGCTATTGGGCGTAACGGGCAAGATGCCCGTGCCCTCGGAGGGATGGATATCATCCGAAAGAAAAAGACCATGGCAGGATCGCCGGACGCTGAACGCGATAGCGCGATCAGCGTCTCGCCATCTTGCGCATGGTCTTTTGTTTCGGGCCCGTCCTTTCGTGAAATCATGAAAGAAGACCACAATGTTCAATAAGCATTCCGTCGAAATCGACTGGGGTGGACGGCCGCTCCGGCTTGAAACCGGCAAGATCGCCCGTCAGGCCGACGGCGCTGTCACCGCAACCTATGGCGAGACCGTTGTCCTCGCGACCGTCGTCGCCGCCAAGACGCCCCGCGAGGGCGTCGACTTCCTGCCGCTGACCGTCGACTACATCGAAAAGACCTACGCCGCGGGACGCATTCCCGGCGGCTATTTCAAACGCGAAGGCCGCCCGACCGAGAAGGAAACCCTGGTTTCCCGACTGATCGACAGGCCCGTGCGCCCGCTATTCGTCGATGGCTGGCGCAACGAAACCCAGGTCATCGTGACGGTGTTGTCGCATGACATGGAGAATGATCCGGACATCCTGGCGATGGTTGCGGCATCTGCCGCCCTGACCCTGTCAGGCGCACCTTTCAAGGGACCGATCGGCGCCGCCCGCGTTGGCTTCGTCAATGACGAATATGTCCTCAACCCGACGCTCGACGAGATCGTCGACACCAAGCTCGACCTCGTGGTCGCCGGCACCGCGGATGCGGTGCTGATGGTGGAATCGGAGGCCAAGGAGCTCAACGAGGAGATCATGCTGGGCGCGGTGATGTTTGGTCACCGCCATTTCCAGCCGGTGATCAATGCGATCATTGAACTGGCTGAAAAGGCCGCCAAGGAGCCCCGCGACGTCGCCGCCATCGACAACGAGGCGATTGAGAAGGAAATGCTCGGCCTGATCGAAGCCGAACTGCGAGCTGCCTATGCCATCCCGGTCAAGCAGGACCGCTACAATGCGGTCGGCAAGGCCAAGGAAAAAGTGATGGCGCACTATTTCCCCGAAGGCCAGGAGCCGAAATACGACAAGCTGCGCGTCGCCGGGGTCTTCAAGGAGCTCGAGGCCAAGATCGTCCGCTGGAACATCCTCGACACCGGCAAGCGCATCGATGGCCGCGACGTCAAGACCGTGCGCCAGATCGTCGCCGAAGTCGGCGTGTTGCCGCGGGCGCATGGTTCGGCGCTGTTCACGCGTGGCGAAACCCAGGCCATGGTCGTGACCACGCTCGGCACGGCCGAGGACGAGCAATACATCGACTCCTTGTCGGGGACTTACAAGGAGCAGTTCCTGCTGCACTATAATTTCCCGCCCTATTCGGTCGGCGAAACCGGCCGCCTCGGCGGCACCAAGCGCCGCGAGATCGGCCATGGCAAGCTCGCCTGGCGCGCGATCCATCCGGTGCTGCCGCCCCACCACGAGTTTCCCTATACGGTGCGGGTGGTCTCGGAAATCACCGAATCCAATGGTTCCTCATCGATGGCCTCGGTCTGCGGCGCATCGCTATCGCTGATGGATGCGGGCGTGCCGTTGAAGCGGCCGACCGCCGGTATCGCCATGGGCCTCATCCTCGAGGGATCGCGCTATGCGGTGCTGTCCGACATTCTCGGTGACGAAGACCATCTCGGCGATATGGACTTCAAGGTCGCCGGCACCGATGTCGGCATTACCTCGCTGCAAATGGACATCAAGATCGCAGGCATCACCGAAGAGATCATGAAGGTCGCGCTTGGTCAGGCCAAGGAAGGGCGGCTGCATATTCTCGGCGAGATGTCGAAGGCGCTGAACGCGGCCCGGGCCGAACTCGGCGAATATGCACCGCGCATCGAGACCTTCAAGATCGCCACCGACAAGATCCGCGAAGTGATCGGCACCGGCGGCAAGGTGATCCGTGAGATCGTCGAGAAGACCGGAGCCAAGGTCAATATCGAGGACGACGGCACGGTGAAGGTTGCCTCCGCCGACGGCGAATCGATCAAGGCGGCGATCAAGTGGATCAAGTCGATCGCTTCCGATCCGGAGCTCGGCCAGATCTACGACGGCACGGTCGTCAAGGTGATGGAGTTCGGCGCCTTTGTGAACTTCTTCGGCGCCAAGGACGGGCTGGTTCATATCAGCCAGCTCGCTGCGAACCGTGTGCAAAAGACCTCCGATGTCGTCAAGGAAGGCGACAAGGTCAAGGTCAAGCTGCTCGGCTTCGACGATCGCGGCAAGACCCGGCTGTCGATGAAGGCGGTGGACCAGGAAACCGGCGAGGACCTCGAGGCCAGGCAGAAGGCCGAGGCGCCGCGCGAGGCGGCCGGAGAATAATTCCGATAACCGGAAAGCAAAAAAGGGCGGCCCGAAAAGGCCGCCCTTTTTATTTGTCGCCTTGTTTGCCTCCGCCGAACGGAGCCCGCCACCGGGTTATGGATTGGACGGACCGCCCAGATATTCGGCGTGCAGCCACTTGGCGATCACCCCGCCGATGATGCCGCCAATAATCGGCGCCACCCAGTAGAGCCATAGCGACTGCAGGGCGGCAGCGCCGCCGAATAAGGCCGTTGCCGTCGAACGGGCCGGGTTGAGCGAGGCGTTGGAGACCGGAATCGCCACCAGGTGAAACAGCACCAGGGCCAGGCCGATGGCAATCGGAGCGAAGCCTGCCGGCGCGCGCGGCGAAGTGACGCTGACGATCACCAGCAGGAACAGGGCAGTGATGACCACCTCGATCAATCCCGCACTCAGCATCGAGAATCCGGAGCCGCCATAGGTGTTCGAGACGGCGAGAAACGAGTTCCATTTCCCGGCAGCGGGAGCGCCCTGCAGGATGACGTAAAACACCGCAGCGGCCGCGACCCCGCCGAGCACCTGCGCGATGATAAAGGGAATGGCCTTGCTAGAACTGAAACGCCCGGCCGCGACCAATCCCAACGTCACCGCCGGATTGAAGTGACCGCCCGAAATCGGCCCCACCGCATAGGCCATCGCCAGCACCGACAGGCCGACAGCAAACGCCACCGCAACCAATCCGGCGCTCGGCGCCGAAAACAGCGCCGCACCGCAGACCGCGGTGACCAGCGTGAACGTTCCAATAAATTCCGCACCCAATTCTCGTGACATGTGCAATCCCCCAGATGATGCTCAGCTGCTGAGCCGGATTCGGCCGCGATCATGCCATCAAGTCTCGGCGGAAGACAACGCCGGCGCGGGCGTTTCTCCACATGACAACGCTTACTGCAATGCACATCTCGTCACTTTTAGTGAATCGAGCTAAAATGCTCCACGGCCTGCGACCCTGAGGTTGCCAGCGATTTGCAGCTGACGGGCCCGAGCGCGCCGAGAGGCTTGCCACCGGATAGAGCGAGGGCTTAAGCAGGAACGACGCGCGGGTCAACATCCTGCGTGTAATCAACGCCGTCGATGCCAAAGCCGAACAGACGCAGGAATTGGCTCTTGTACTCCGCAAGGTCCGCCAGTTCGCCCAAGGTGGCGGTGGAGAGCAAGGGCCATCGCTTCAGCACTTCCGTCTGAACTTCGGACGACAGCTCCCAATCGTCGAGCCGAAGCCGCTGCGCCTCATCGACCGGCGCATTCTTGCCAAGACGGGTCCGGAACAGGCGATCGATCTGTTCGATGCAGCCTTCGTGAAGTCCAAGCTCTTTCATCACCTTGAACAGCACCGTTCCATAGAGCGGCACCACCGGGATCGCTGAACTCGCCTGGGTGACCACGGCCTTCAGCGCCACGATGCGCGCCGCTTCCGGCCCAAGCTGCGCGCGAATGGCTTCTGCCTTGCGATCAAGATCGACCTTGGCGCGGCCGAGCGTGCCGTTCCAGTAAATCGGCCAGGTCAGTTCGCTGCCGATATAGGTGTAGTTGAGTGTCCGGAAGCCCGGCGCCAGGAGGCCGGCGTCCGCAAGCTGATCGATCCAGCGCTTCCAGTCGTCGCCTCCCATCACCGCCACCGTCGCGGTGGCCTCATCCTCGCTCGCCGGCGCGATGGTCGTCTCATAGACCTCGCCGTTATCGGTATTGAGGGTCTTGATCTCCACCGGATCGCCCAATGGCTTGATCGCCGATCGATAGGTCTTGCCGGAGACCGGATCGGTTCGGACCGGAGCCGCCATGCTGTAAACCAGAAGGTCGAGCTGACCGAACTTTTCCCGCACGCGCTCGATGAAAGTCTTTTTGAGTTCGTCGGAGAAGGCGTCGCCCTCGATGGTGAGGGGAGACCGTCCGATCTTTCTCGCCTCGATTTCGAAGGCGCGGTTGTTGTACCAGCCGGCGCTGCCGCTCTTGGTGGCGGAAGGCTCGCGTTCCAGCGAGACGCCGATCGTGTCCGCTCCGCCTGCGAAGGTGGCCACGATTCGGCTCGCCAGACCATAACCAGTCGAGCAGCCCAGCACCGCGACGCGCTTGGGACATCCGCCGACCGGACCCTTAGCTAGAACATAGGCAATCTGTTCGCGGACATTCTGCGCGCAACCGACAGGATGGGCGGTCGTGCAAATAAAGCCACGCACGCGCGGTTCGATAATCATGCCCACTCCCTACAGGATCGTTGTAACTCGGCATCGCCTGTCGGCCGGCGTCTCTCCGCGAGATTGCGGAAAGGCAACAGCGAAAATCACGCATCCAGCCGCTTGAAAACCAGGGTGGCGTTGGTGCCGCCAAAGCCGAAGGAATTCGAGAGTACCGCTCCAAGCTTCGCATTATCGATGCGCTTGCGGACGATCGGCATATCAGCAAATACCGGATCAAGCTCCTGGATGTTGGCGCTCTCGCAGATGAAGCCATTGTTCATCATCAGCAGCGAATAGATCGCTTCCTGGACACCGGTGGCGCCGAGCGAATGGCCGGTCAACGCCTTGGTGGCGGAAATTGGCGGACAATTATCGCCGGTGCCGAACACCCGGCGGATCGCCTCGATCTCCGGCGGGTCACCGGCCGGAGTCGAGGTCGCATGGGGATTGATGTAGTCGATCTTGGCATTCACCGTCGACAGCGCCATGCGCATGCAGCGTTCGGCGCCTTCGCCTGATGGCGCGACCATGTCGTAGCCATCGGAAGTAGCGCCGTAGCCGACAATTTCCGCATAGATCTTGGCGCCGCGCGCCTTGGCGTGTTCCAGTTCTTCCAGCACAACGACGCCGGCGCCACCCGCGATGACGAAGCCATCGCGGTTGACGTCATAGGGACGGGACGCCGTGGCGGGCGTGTCGTTGTATTTCGATGACATCGCGCCCATGGCGTCGAACAGAACCGAGAGCGACCAGTCCAGTTCCTCGCAGCCGCCGGCGAAGATCACATCCTGCTTGCCGATCTGAATCGTCTCATAGGCATTGCCGATGCAGTGATTAGAGGTCGCGCAAGCCGACGAGATCGAATAGTTGACACCCTTGATCTTGAACCAGGTGGCGAGCGTGGCCGACGCAGTGGACGACATCGCCTTGGGAACTGCAAACGGCCCAACCCGCTTGGGTCCCTTAGAGCGCGTGATATCGGCGGCCTCGACAATGGTGCGCGCCGACGGACCGCCGGAGCCCATGATGATTCCGGTGCGAATATTGGAGACCTCCGCAGGCTCAAGTCCGGAGTCCAGAATGGCCTGCTCCATCGCGATATGGTTCCAGGCGGCGCCCTCGGCCAAAAAACGCATCGCGCGCCGGTCGATCACCGCCGCCGGGTCGAGCGCTGGCGCGCCCTGAACCTGGGAGCGAAAACCAAGCTCCGCATATTTTTCGGCGCGTGTGATCCCCGATTTGGCCTCGTGGAGGCTGGCAAGCACTTCCTGGGTGTTGTTGCCGATGGACGAGACAATGCCCATCCCCGTGATGACAACTCGCCGCATGATCGCCTCGTCTGCAATGATCTCTAGATGAGATAGCCGTTATGGGTGATGGTCGCCATCGGCCTAAATGCCGCTCGACCGACGAATTCAACTATCCGGCGGACTGGGTTTCGCCCTGCTTGAACAGCCCGACCTTCAGATCCTTCGCGCGATAGATAATCTCGTCATCCATGGAAAGCCAGCCGTCGGCGATACCGAGCACGAGCCGCGAGCGCATGACCCGTTTGATGTCGATGTTGTACACAACCTTGCGTACATTCGGCAGCACCTGACCCGCCAGCTTGAGTTCGCCAAGTCCGAGCGCCCGGCCGCGGCCAGCTCCGCCGCACCAGCCGAGAAAAAATCCGACCATCTGCCACATCGCATCCAGACCGAGGCAACCCGGCATCACCGGATCGTTCTTGAAATGACAGCCGAAAAACCACAGGTCCGGCTTCACATCGAGCTCGGCCCGCACCAGGCCCTTGCCGTATTCGCCGCCGTCTTCGGAGATTTCGCTGATGCGGTCGAACATCAGCATCGGCGGCAGCGGCAACTGGGCATTGCCGGGGCCGAACATCTCGCCCCGGGCGCACGCCAGCAAATCCTCGTATCCGTAACTGCCCCGCCGTTCCAGCATGGTGCCAGCCTCTTTCATCCGATTGAACCTGGATATCGGGCGTTTCGCCGCAAAATCCTGTCGATTTTCTCAATTCCGCCAACCCCCGGACCGAACCGGGCACGGGCGACCGCCATCGTCCTGGGACCTTCGATTCAGGATAAACCTGATCGAGCTTCACGCGCCCTTTCGGAAATCCGAAGCAACAGGGGAGGCGGCGGGGCGCGGGAACTGGCCTAAGGAATGACCGTACCGTTTACCCGGCCGCGCGGCTCTCTATCACAGGCGCACGGACCGTCAAAGTACCGGCCGACCACAACCGGTCCCAGGGTGAAAACGGCCGGCCTAGTTCCCTCAAAAACAGATGGAGGCCCTGCGGCTAGTTGCGAAAGGATTGCATGTGCAAGAAAACCTTCCTATACAGCAGGCATAAACTTGGTGCTGAGAGTGTGATGGCTGCCGTGGACAGGAATGAAAGCGCTTCGGGTCTCAACATGGAAGGAATTCCCTCGGCTCAGAATATGGCCCGGCGGCCGCCGACGCTGAACGGCTGTCCCTGGCATGATGTCAATGAAATGCTGCAAGCCGCCTCGCTGCGGCCGACCCGCCAGCGCGTGGCGCTCGGATGGCTGCTATTTGGCAAAGGGGCACGGCACCTCACCGCCGAAATGCTTTATGAAGAGGCCACCCGGGCCAAGGTTCCGGTGTCCTTGGCCACCGTCTATAACACCCTCAACCAGCTGACCGATGCGGGCATGCTGCGGCAGGTCAGCGTCGACGGCACCAAGACCTATTTCGACACCAACGTCTCGGCGCACCATCATTTCTATCTGGAAAACAACCACGAGCTCGTCGACATCCCCGACCCGCACCTGGTGCTGCAAAAGATGCCGGACATTCCTGAGGGATATGAGATCGCCCGCGTCGACATGGTCGTCCGCTTGCGCAAAAAGAGCTAGTGCCGACCTTCCATTTGACGGGCCTGAAAGAAATCGCGGCAGGTAGTGCCGGCCGTTAAATAGGCGGTACTAGTCTAGCCTTTCATCGGCGTAGACGCCCCACAGGCGCTCCTGCTCGATCCAGCCATCGAAGCCATTGCCGACGACCCGGCACCAGCCTCCGCCACATCGCTTGACTTGCGCGACCACGCCCGCCTGTAGACGGGCGGAAACCGGACTGGCGGTATCAGCTCGGTCATGAAGCGGGGCAAGCTCGTCCTTGCTTTTCATGGTGATGACGGCGGTACGCCGTCCGGACAGCAAGGAGTGGTACACCCAGCCTTCCGCGCCCTCGGAATCGCGGACGCGCCGCCAATTCTCGAACTCCGCCGTGATCTCGACCGGCAGGCCCGCCCGTGTATAGACCCAGGCGACATCATTGTCCTTGGTGGGGCCGGCGCGGACATTCACATGATCTGATTTCAGGCTGACATAACGCGGAACCGGCAGCCCGCTTACCGAGGCCGTGGCCGCCGAAAATCCGGGGTTGACCGATCCTCCCAGCAACGCTCCGGTCAGGACCGAGACTGCCCCGAACTGCCACCAAGCCATCAAACCGCCTCCTGACGCGCGCCTGTTCAATCTTCTCCCGGAAGGGCCGTCATCGGCGTAGGCTCTTCCCTTTCCCGGCCGCTTTTCCCCAAAATGCGAGGTTCTCGTCTCGTCTTGTCTTGGCCCGGCCTTCTGCTAGAGAAACGGGCTATCGCCAGCCGAGAGAGCGGCCTTTCAATTCTCGCAAGACCGGGGAAACGACCGATCCGCAGTGTCGAACAACCAGGTTAATGTGAGCTGAACAGGCCACTGCCACGGATTTGAAAAGCCAGCGATCTCAACGGCTCTTGAGAGCAGGACATGTCGGTCAAGAAAAAGCCCCTGGTTGTCGTGACGCGCAAATTGCCGGACTCGATCGAGACCCGCATGCGCGAATTGTTCGACGCCCAGCTCAATCTCGACGATACGCCGCTGACGCCGGAGCAGATCGCTGAAGCCGTGCGGACCGCTGATGTGCTGGTCCCGACGGTGACCGACGAAATCACCGAGGAAGTACTGAAGCAGCCGGATTGCCGGGTTCGCCTGATTGCTCATTTTGGCAACGGCGTCGATAACATCGATGTCTCCGCGGCCCATGCCCGTGGGATCACCGTGACCAACACCCCGAAAGTGTTGACCGAGGATACCGCCGACATGACCATGGCGCTGATCCTGGCGGTGCCGCGTCGCCTGATCGAAGGCGCCTCCGTCCTGACCGAGGGCAAAAGCTGGCCCGGCTGGTCACCTACCTGGATGCTCGGCCATCGGATCGGCGGCAAGCGGCTTGGCATCATCGGCATGGGACGGATCGGTCAGGCGGTGGCGCGGCGCGCGCGTGCCTTCGGCCTGCAGATCCACTATCACAACCGCAGGCCCGTGGCTCCCTACATCGCCGAGGAGCTTGGCGCGACCTATTGGGAGAGCCTGGACCAGATGCTGGCCCGGATGGACATCATCTCGGTGAACTGTCCGCACACGCCGGCCACCTTCCATCTGCTGTCGGCCCGGCGGCTGAAGCTGATCCGGAAAGACGCCTACATCGTCAACACCGCGCGAGGCGAAGTGATCGACGAGGAAACCCTGATCCGCCTGATCGAAGCCGGCGATATCGCCGGGGCAGGCCTCGACGTGTTCGAGCACGAACCGGCAGTCAACCCCAAGCTGGTGCGACTGGCGAAGGCCGGCAAGGTAACGCTGCTGCCGCATATGGGGTCGGCGACCATCGAGGGCCGCGTCGAAATGGGCGAGAAAGTCATCATCAACATTCGCACCTTCCTCGACAACCACAAGCCGCCGGATCGCGTGCTGCCCAGCATGCTGTAATCACCGCGCGTGCGCGGCGAGATCGGTGATCGTCGGGTGATCGCCGTTGAGTGGATTGGAAGGATCGCGCCGGTAGCGCAAGGTTTCAAAGCGCAGGCTGAGCGCGTCCACCATCAAAAGCTTGCCCAACAGTCCCTCGCCAAAACCGACGATCTCGCGAATGGCTTCCAGCGCCATCATCGATCCGAGCACGCCGGCAAGCGCGCCGAGCACACCGGCCTCCGCGCAGGCTGGCACCGTACCCGGCGGCGGCGGATCAGGAAACAGGCAGCGATAGGTCGGATTGAATTCGCCCTCGGCGTTGCGTTCATGGGCCCTGATGGTGGTGAGCGAACCGTCAAAAGTGCCGAGCGCCGCGGTGATTAGAGGCTTGGCGACAAGAAAACAGGCGTCTGACACCAGGTATCGCGTGGCGAAATTGTCCGACCCATCCAACACCAGATCGTAGCTTCCGATCAGCGCCATCGCATTGCCGGCATCGAGGCGATTGGCATGAGCGGCAAAGCGCACGTGGGGATTGAGCGCATGGATGCGATCCGCAGCCGTGTCGACCTTCTGGCGACCAATATCGGGCGTGGTATGGATAATCTGGCGCTGCAGGTTCGACAGCGAAACAATATCGTCGTCGACGACGCCGAGCGCGCCAACGCCCGCGGCCGCCAGATACATCAGCGCCGGCGCACCGAGCCCGCCCGCACCGATCACGAGGACCGATGCCTCTTTGAGGGCCGACTGCCCGGGACCGCCGACGTCCCTCAGCACGATATGTCGGGCGTAGCGTTCAAGTTCGCTCGCGCTCAGCATGATGGCATTCCCCCATCGGCGCCCGTCCCGACTTGAACCGCTGCAATGTTTTTGCCGACCAAGCAGATGTACGCAGGACGCGCCACAGTCAATAACCCTCAAGAAGCCGAAGTTCGTTGACTTTCGACCCCGCTCTCGTTCCCATCGGACACAGCGAGCGCGGAAGAAACCCAAACGCCGCCACAGAAGAGCAGCCCGGAAGGAAAGCGGCTATCATGAAATGCAGGGACGCGGCGATATGGATCATCCTCTCCGCCGCGGCCGGCGGCTTTCCGGGGAGTTTTGCCCAAACTGCAGCTCCGACCGTACCCGGCGTCAAGCCCAAATCTGTCGCCACCGTGCCCATCCGCCCTGCGGTGCAGGCGCCGGCCGACACCGCTAACGCAATGGCGCAAAGTGAGCGGCTATCGCTGCAGTCGGACCTTGTCTGGGCCGGCCAGTTTAACGGCGTGATCTCCGGCGAGATCAGCGACCGCATGATCGTCGCGATCAAGGAATTTCAGAAGGGTCAGGGCGGCAAGCCGACCGGCGTACTCAATCCGCAGGAGCGGGAGTCACTCGCCGATACCGCGCGCCGCCGTCAGGACAATGTCGGCTGGAAACTCCTGACCGACGCCGGCAGTGGCGTGCGGCTTGGCATTCCGACCAAACTCGTGCCGCAGCAATCGAGCGATGCCAATGGCGCGAAATGGAATTCGACGACCGGTACGATCCAGATCCTGATTTCACGGCGTAAGCAGAGCAATCCCACGACTGCCGCGCTCGCCGAGCAGGAAAAGAAAGAGCCCGCGGGCCGCAAGGTCGATTACAGCGTGGTCAAACCGGATTTCTTCGTGCTCTCCGGCATGCAGGGATTGAAGAAGTTCTATATTCGCGGCCAGTTCAGGGGCGACGAAGTCCGCATCCTGACCATTCTTTATGACCAGGCGACCGAAGGTGTGATGGAGCCGGTGGTGATCGCGATGTCGAGCGCCTTCAATCCATTTCCCGGCACGCAGTCGTCGGGCCTTCCGCCGCGCAAAACGGTCGAATACGGCAGCGGCGTGGTGATCAGTGGTGATGGGGCGATCCTCACCGATCGGCAGGTCATCGACGGCTGCATGGCGATCACCGTGAAAGATCATGGTCACGCAGATCTTGTGGCGGACGATAAGGATCGCGGCCTGGCCTTGCTCCGCATCTATGGCGCCCACGGCTTGGCGCCGCTCGCTGTATCCGGCGGGGGAACCCCATCGACCATCGAGATTACCGGAATTGCCGACCCGCAAAGTCAAGCCGGCGGGGCTGATGTTAGCTCCACAAAAGCCTCGGTCGCCGCGCCGGGTGGCGATCTCGCGCTGACCCCGCCACCTCCGCTTGGATTTTCTGGCGCCGCGGCCCTTGATAATGACGGGCGATTTGCCGGGATCGCCGTGATCAAGACCGCGGTGATCGCCACCGCGGCCGCTTCTGCCGCCTTGCCGCAGGCTGTCCTCGTGCCCGGCGATACGGTGCGCGAATTTCTCAAAAGCCACGGCCTTGCCAGCGCTTCGTCATCCTCCGACGCCCGCGCGGCCACGGTCCGCGTGATCTGCGTGCGCAAATAAGGCGCCAGTATTAGTCCGGAATGGCGTCGCCTGCGATTTGCGGCCATTGTGACCGTCATTCGCATGGATGCCGTTTTGGGGCCTCGGAACTTTTCGAGGGGCGGGCCCAGAACCCATTGTGCGATGCGTGAGGCGACGCTCGTCTCCAGGCTTCCGTCGCCAAGCGAGCGCGAAGCCTTCCAGCCCTAGGGGGGATACTGGAGGGCTTCGCGCACGCTGCCCGCCATGAACGCCACCTGGCGTACTACCAAAGTCCAGAAGCCTTCTTCGGTTGGCGTCAAATGCTTGACGCGGCGACCTGTTCCGGAAAAATTAGCCCACGTTCAATTAGGTCGGATTGTCCATCTTGGACGCCGTTCCGGTTGCGGCGATCGCCAGCTCATCGCTGGTCGATCGCCAAATAACAACAGTACATTCTCGGGAGGGGCGTGATGTCGGGAGCTCCGAACCAATCCAACATTTCAAGCACCGGGCGTTTGACCGGGCTGCTCGCCGCGGGGTTTGCCGCTTGGCTCGTGAGCGCCACGGGTGCCTCGGCACTTTCCCAGGAGCAGGCGGTCGAAAACTGCCGGCAGACGGTCGGCTCTCCGATTGTGCGCGCCTGCATGCAATCGATGGGGGGCGGCGACAAGGAAGCCAATCGGGCCAAGTGCAGGGAGACCGCTTCGCCGAAGGTGCGGGCCTGCGTGCTGGCGGCGCTCAATGCTGCCAATGGAAGGGCCAACGTCGCCATCGAACTTCACAAAGGCGGCAAGCCGCAAGGCCCCAAAGTGGCGCCGGGCAATGCGCTGCCGGCCGGCTTCGTCGCGCCGCCGCGCACCATCGCCGACATCGCCGCGATCCTCGACAGTGAAAAGCCTGACGCGGCGACACTCGCTAAACTGAAAGCCGATGCCGATTCCGAGCCCGACCGGAATGCATCGCAGTCCGATCTCGCGGATTTTTACAACGACCGCGCGAACGCGCGCTCGCAGCTCGGCCGCAATGCCGAGGCGCTGGCCGATGGCGAGCGGGCGCTGAAAGCGGCCAAAGCTGTTGGCGATTTTTATTTCACCCAACGAATCCAGAACTTGATTGCCAGCCAGAAACGAGCGCTCGGCGATCTCAAGGGCACGCTGCAAAATAACCTCACCATGGTGAAAGAGGCCAATGGTCCCGGGACCAAAGGCTATCTATTCGGCGCGCTGCAGTCGGCGAGCCGAATCATGATCGATATGGGCGACATCCCACAGGCAGAAGGCCTGCTTCGCCGCAACATGGCGATGTTGACTGAGGCCCGCACCAGCGGACTGCCGGGATGGCGCACTAACTACCAGCTCAAGGGGCGCAACTGGGAAGGCACCGTCGAAACCCACCGCGCCAACATTTTTGAGGCCCGCGGCCAGTTTCGCGAAGCGGAAGCCTCCTATGCCAAGGCGCGGGAGTGGAAACTCGCATCCATTCCGGATTTCAAGACCCAGGAGCATTCCCCGCCCGAATCCCAATTGCGCTGGGCGGCGGACCAGAGCCTGCTTGATGTATCACGAATGAAAGCCAGACAAGGACGTCTGGCGGAGGCCGAGGTGGATGCCCGAAGCGCGCTGCTTTCGCGACTGAGGGACCAGGGAAAATACAACCCGCTGACGGCGCCTTTCGTGGTGGGACTTGCCAACATCCTGGTCGAGGAGGGCCGCTACGAGGAAGCGGAAAAACTGACGCGGGTTGCGCTTGAGATCCAGCGAACGGTTGGGATTCGGGAGGATGCGCAGATGAACGCGCAGATCCTCTCGCAGCTCGGGGCGATTCTGACCTTCCAGCGCAAGCTGCCGGCGGCAGCAGAAGTTTATGCCGAACTCGACAAGGCCATGGCGAAATGGGAGCCACAGCGCCGCGAAGTGCTCGAACTCAATGGTTCGCGAATCAACACCATGTTCGCCTCCGGTCAGATCGAGGCCGGCCTTGCCGCCGCCCGCGCCCTGCTCAAGCGTGAAATCGCACGCGTCGGCGAAAAGCATTTCGACGCCGCCTCGGCCCGCGGCATCCTTGCCACTGGATTGATGCGCGCCGGCAAGGATGCGGAAGCCATCCAGGAATTCAAGACCGCGCTTCCGATCCTGCTGACCGCTTCGCGCGAAAACGCCGATGATGACGATGCGACCATCGTGGCCGGACGAAGCCAGCGCCTGCAAAGCGTGGTGGAGGCCTATATCGGTCTCTTGGCAAGGACGCAGTCCTCAAGCGGCGAGGTCGCCGCTGATACGTTCAGCCTGGCGGATTCGATCCGCGGGCATTCGGTGCAGCAGGCGCTGGCCGCCTCCGGTGCTCGCGCCTCGATCAGCGACCCGGCGCTCGCCGAACTCGTCCGCAAGGAGCAAGATCTCGGCAAGCAGCTCACGGCGCAGCTTGGCCTTCTCAACAATCTGTTGGCGCAGCCGTCCGGCGAGCGCGACGAGAATGGCGTCAAGGGCGTCAATGCCTCGATCGAGAAGCTTCGCTCCGACCGCGAAAAGGCTCGCGCTGAAATCACCAAGCGCTTCCCGGCCTATGCCGATCTGGTCGATCCCAAGCCGCCGAGCGTTGCCCAGATCAAGACAACGCTCGCCGAGGGCGAAGCGCTGTTGTCGTTCTATTTCGGGCGTGACGCGAGCTTCGTCTGGGCGGTACCGAAGGATGGCGCCGTGGCCTTCGCGGCGATCAAGGCCACCTCCGGCGATATCGAGAGCAAGGTGCGCAAGCTGCGCGAAGCGCTCGAGCCGCAGGCCGCGATGATCTCCGACATTCCGCCGTTCGATCTGGACCTCGGCTATGAACTCTATTCGCTGCTGCTCGCTCCCGTCGAAGCCGGATGGAAATCATCCAAGAGCCTGATCGTGGTGACCAATGGCGCTCTGGGGCTTTTGCCGCTGTCGTTGTTGCCAACCGCCCCCGCCCATATCGATCCGAACGATGATCCGCTGTTTGCAGGCTATCGGCAGGTGCCATGGCTCGCGCGTAAATATGCCGTGACCATGGTGCCCTCCGCAGCCGCCTTGCGAACCCTGCGCCAGCTCCCGCCTGGTAAACCCGGTCGCGGCGAGCTGATCGCCTTCGGCGACCCGTTGTTTAGCGACCAGCAGGCGGCAGAGGCAGCCAGCGACCAGGCACCGATCAAGGTCGCGGACGCCGCGACCACGCGCGGAATGCCGCTGAAGCGCCGCTCGAGCCCCAAGCTTGAGGGCGTGGATAGCGCCGAACTTGCCATGCTGCCGCGACTGCCGGATACCGCGGACGAACTGAAATCGATCGCGCTCGCGCTGCAGGCCGACCCGTCCAAGGTTCTCAAGCTTGGGAAGGAGGCCAATGAGGGCGCGGTCAAGACGATGGATTTGTCCGGCTTCAAGGTGGTCGCCTTTGCGACCCATGGCCTCGTACCCGGCGAACTGAACGGGCTCACGCAGCCGGCTCTGGCGCTGACGGCACCCTCGGTATCGGGCGCGCCCGGCGATGGCCTGCTCACCATGGAGGAAATTCTCGCGCTAAAGCTCGATGCCGATTGGGTGGTGCTGTCCGCCTGCAATACCGGCGCGGGTCAGGGTGCCGGGGCAGAGGCAGCCTCCGGGCTTGGCCGCGCCTTCTTCTATGCGGGCACACGCGCGCTCCTCGTCACCAACTGGTCGGTCCATTCGCAATCGGCCCGCGAGCTCGTCGCCGACCTCTTCAAGCGGCAGGCCGATGATCCAAAACTGACGCGTGGCGAAGCCCTGCGCCAGGCGATGATGGCGCTGGCGGATGGCCC
>Ga0068854_100000675_pt1 | contig 20400 bp, 22 predicted proteins | sample KBSCornC42_FD_66590 | JGI IMG/M metagenome (GOLD analysis project Ga0068854, IMG submission 66590) | Corn rhizosphere microbial communities from Kellogg Biological Station, Michigan, USA - KBS Corn C4-2 | ecosystem: Host-associated > Plants > Roots > Rhizosphere > Soil ... | reverse complement strand
GCCGCTGAAGGAATTTCACCGGTGGACCGGCGCGCCCATTCGGGCGGCGAGCGCTCATCGGGCAGTGGAATCCGGTTCGCGGAGCCGCCCCGGCCGTTGCCGCAGATCACCACCTCATTCGCGCGCGAGGGGATGGGACAGGGGACATATCCATGACGATATTGGTCGCGATAAAGCGCGATCATCTGTTGGGCAGGCGTCGTTCGGGACGCAACCGGCGCCGGCGGCCCGATCGGAGACGCAACGGCGGGTGCGGTTGCTAGAGCAATCATAGCGGCAAGGATCTGGCGCATCGGCATCTCCCGTCGGCAGGCTGCCTCATGCGCCTTACCGGCCCATCATGCCATAGTTTCCCAGCAGACCGGATCGATCCGTCAGGAATCCGTCAGAAAATGCAACGCGCTACCAGCCGCTTTCTCGACAAGGTAACATCGCGCGCCTATCGCGCCCTATCAGCCCAAACACAGGAGACAGGCTCGCGATGGCGGTGAAGGCTTCGAAGACGCTCGATCGCGTGCTGGTTCTGGAAATGGTGCGGGTGACCGAGGCGGCGGCAATCGCCGCCTCCGGATTGGTCGGACGCGGCGACGAGAAAGCGGCCGATGCCGCCGCCGTCGAGGCGATGCGCCAGGCCTTCAACGAACTGGAATTCGACGGAACGGTGGTGATCGGCGAGGGCGAGCGCGACGAAGCGCCGATGCTCTATATCGGCGAGAAGGTCGGCAAGGGTAGCGGCCCCAAGATCGATATCGCGCTCGATCCGCTCGAAGGCACCTCGATCGTCGCCAAGGCCGGCCCCAACGCGCTCGCGGTTCTCGCCATTGCCGAGGAGGGCTGCCTGCTCAATGCGCCCGACGTCTATATGGAAAAGGTTGCGATCGGCCCAGGCTTTGCCGATGGCCTGGTCGGTCTCAAGCACACGCCGACTGAGAATGTGCGCGCGCTCGCCAAGGCCAAGGGTGTCGATCCGCACGAAATCATCGCCTGCGTGCTCGACCGCCCGCGCCACGACAAATTGATCGCGGAGCTGCGCGAGATCGGCTGCGGCGTGATGTTGATCCCCGACGGCGACGTTGCGGGCGTGATTGCGGTGAGCGACCCCGACACGACGATCGACATCTATATGGGCTCGGGTGGCGCGCCCGAAGGCGTGCTCGCCGCAGCGGCGCTCACCTGCGTCGGCGGCCAGTTCGAGGGCCGTCTTCTGTTTCGCAACGATGACGAGCGTGCGCGGGCGCGCAAATGGGGCGTGACCGACCTCGACCGCATCTACCGCCTCGACGATCTGGTGAAGGGCGACGCGATCTTCGCCGCCACCGGCGTCACCGACGGCTCATTGCTCGACGGCGTCAAGCGCCGCGCGGGCATGATGACCACCGACAGCGTGGTGATGCGCGCCAGCTCGGGCACGGTGCGCTGGGTCAAGGGCGAGCATCGCCGCGGCAAGATCGGCTGACTCCCACAGAGATTGCTTGACGGAGGGGAGCTTCGCTGCGCTCGTCCTTTCCCGACACGATCGGGCAGGCGCTTTCCAATCTCGACTTCACATCTCTCCAGCGTCGGAGCGATGACCCCGTCTGCGCAAGGTCGGTACGTCATTTGACTTACTGCGCTTCATCCGGGCGTCGGATTTCATGAGCGCCGACGATCCAGCTTCGCCAATCGGCCCCCCGCCTTCGGCGACGGCCGGCGGGCAAGCCGATCCTCCCCGTGAGGACGCCCATGCCGATATCCAACGCGCCCAGCCTGATCCCCTATAATCCCAATCTGAACGGCAACCCCGCGTCGGCGACGGGCTCGGCTTATCCCAACGGCAATCCCGCTCTGGGCTATAATCGGCCCGGGGTGCGGAATACGGATTCGGCGGTTCCGCTGCATGCAAGCGGCCCGGTAGTGCACGATTATGCCAGCGACGGTCCGGCTCCCGGCAACCTCGCTTTACGCTGGATCTATGGGTCCAACGTTGCCGCGAAGAACCGCGATCCGCGCATCCAGGTGATCCAGTATAACGAGGACAGCTTCATTCTCCGCCAGAATGTGTGCACGCACTGGGAAGCGCCGTTCTCCTATCTGCTGTTCGGCAACGAGCGGGCCTTGCTGATCGATACCGGTGCGACCGCCAGCGCGCGTCATTATCCGCTGCGCGAGACGGTGGACGCAATCATGACCCGTTGGGGTCAGGCGCGCCGCCGCCCCAACCTGCCGCTGACGGTGGCGCTGACCTCGGGCGAGGACATTGCCCAGAATCAAGGTCTCGTGCAGTTCGCGGATCGGCCGGGAACTACCCTGCAGCCGAAGCCGCTTGAGGTGATGAAGCGCTTTCACAAGCTTTCCGCCTGGCCCGCCGGCACCGGCAAGATCGACCTTGGCGGCCGCGTGGTCGAGGTGGTTCCGACCCCCGGCACGCACAAGGACGGGATCAGCCTGTACGATCCCTACACCGGGTTTTTGTTCACCGGCGACTTCTTCTATCCCGGCAAGATCCAGATCAGCAACGACAAGGACTTCGTCGACTCGCTTGAACGCCTGATAGAGTTCAGGGACGGACATCCCGTGAAATGGGTGATGGGCGGACATATCGAAATGATGTTCGTGCCCGGAAAGGCCTATCCCCGCTTCGCCACCTACAAGCCTTATGAGCGCCTGTTGCAGATGGATCCTGCGCTGCTCGACGAGGGGCTTACCTATGCCCGTGCGGTCGCGGGCAAGTCGCTGATGCTGATCCGGCCCAACTTCATCCTGCTGAACGACGTCAGCCCGGACCAGCGTACGACGGTCTGGCCGGAAAGCGTACCCAACATCGACCCGCCCCGGCCGTTCTGACGCCGACCCCAAAAAACGTGCCTCGAAGTGCGAGAATTCCGAATGCAGCCCGAAATGCAGCGTAGAAGCTTCCTGTCGCTCACGGCCGCAGCAGCGGTCCTTCCGGCCCAGGCCGCCCTGAAGGCCGCGACCCGGGCCCCAGGACCGCGCATCGACTTCAGGCGCTCGGATGCGGCGCCGGGCGCCTTTCCTGCAAAGTGGATCTGCGGCTCATCCTCGCTGATGGACAATATCGACCCGCCGCTACAGGTGCACTGGTATAACGCGCACACCGCGATCCTGCGCCAGAACAAGGCGTACAGTTACGAAGCGCCCTTCGCCCCCCTCTATTTCGGCAACGACCGCGTGCTGCTGCTCGACGAGGGATTCACCCAGCTACGCACCGATTGGGACCTCCGCGGCACCGTGGACGACTGCATCGAAAGCTGGTGCGGGCGGAACGGTAGCAATCCGGCGGACATGGAATTGCTCGTCGCCTTCTCGCATCTGCATGCCGATCATTATGCCGGCACCAACCAGTTCGCCGACCGCCCCAACACGCGCTACATGGGCCTGACCCACGAAGAGATGCTGGGCTTTTGGGGGATGACCAATTTCCCGGAACAGCGCGTGACGCTGGATCTGGGCGGGCGCGAGATCCTGATCTGGGGATCGCCCGGCCATGTCGTTTCCGAGTGCGCCTTTTACGACAGCTATACGCACATCCTGTTCACCGGAGACATGTTCTATCGGGGCCGCTGCTACATCAGCTTCTGGCAGCCCTGGTTCGACAGCATGCAGCGCCTGATCGACTTCGTCGACGCGCACCCCGTCAGCCACGTCATGGGCTGTCACGTCGAGATCAGCAGCACGGGGGAGGATTACCCTTATGGCATCACCTGGCAGCCGGATGAAGCGCCGGTCCAGATGACGGTGGACGACCTGCGCCACGCGTTCGAGGTCGCCAAGACGATCAAGGAGCCCGGCATCTATTTCACCGGCAAGGTGTTCCTGTGCAACCAGAGCCGGGGCACGACCACGATCGATCGCAATCCCTATCGCTATTGAAGGGATGATGGCCGCTCGCTGCTTGGCGTCCCAACTGCACGGTTCGGATATTGTGTCCGGATACGGTCAATCTGCGGACAGTTTGCGAACCGGATTCCACCATTTCCGGAAAGGGCGGGTTGATTTCGCCAACGTATCGTAAAATGCGCCAGCCCTTGGCGGTTTGCGCGACAAATTTTCAAGGATTGCGTGATTTTTCTCTCTGCGCGGCATTTGGCACGGCCCCTGCAATGTGACTGGCATCGCCGGAATGGTTCGGCGGGAACATCACTGGGGAGTACCAAAATGTCGAATTATACTTCTTCGTTCGCCGCGCAGCTGGGTGTCGGTTTCATGTCGTTCCTGGTCAGCGCGACCTGCATCCTCGCCGCCGTCGGCCCCGCCCACATTGCCGGCTAAGCCCATGCGCTACCTGGATAAGGAGAGGGACATGATCCGGGATTACAATTCCAACCAGGTGTCGAGCCGCTCGATGCTGCTCGGCACCTGCGCGGGCCTCGCCCAAAGCAGCGGCATGCCGGCCCCGGCGTTCCGCATCGCGATGATCGTGACGGCCTGCCTGTGGTTCAAGCTGACCATCCTGGCTTACTGCCTGGGTGCACTTTACTACCGCTTCCGTCGCTAGGCGCGGGGGTCATTTCCCCGCGTCGAGCGACGGCTCGGTAGCGGTCGCCGGCAGCTCGCTTTTCATCGAGGCCGCGACTTTCTCGGCCTGCTCCATCACCCGCAACACATTGCCGCCGGCGAGCTTCGCCACATCGGCATCCGACCAGCCCCGCCGCAACATCTCCGCCAGCAGAGCGGGATAGTCCGCCACGCTTTCGAGGCCCTCCGGCAGGCTGTTGTCGACCCCGTCATAATCCGACCCGATCCCGACATGATCGATGCCGGCCACCCTGGCGATATGATCGATATGATCGGCCACCTGGGACAAGGTTACCCTGGGTGCCGGGTTGGCCTTGCGCCACTCTTCCAGCGCCGCCGCCGCCTTATCCGGTTGGCCGATCAATAGCCCGCCGAATGGCGGCGCGTTGAGTCGCGCTTTCTCCGCCGCTTCCTCGGCCTGCCATTTGCGATAGGCGTCGGAGACATAGCCGCGCGAGAAATTGACCATCACCACGCCATCATTGGCCGCGACCAGCTTGAGCACGTCGTCGGACACGTTGCGCGGATGATCGTCGACGCCGCGCGCGCCCGAATGCGAGAAGATGACCGGCGCCTTCGTCACGCGCAGCGCGTCTTTCATCGTGTCCTCGTTCACGTGGGCGAGGTCGACCAGCATGCCGAGACGGTTCAGTTCATGCACCACCGCCTCGCCGAACGGCGTGAGCCCGCCATGTTTCGGATTGTCCGTCGCCGAATCCGCCCATTCGATCGTGCGGCTGTGGGTGAGCGTGAGATAGCCCGCGCCCAAAGCCCTGTAGGCGCGCAGGACGGAGAAGCTGTTGTCGATCTGGTTGCCGCCTTCGACCCCGATCATGCTGGCAATCCGCCCGGTCTTATGGATGCGGCGTACATCGGCAGCGGTGGCTGCGAGTTCGAACACCTGCGGATAGCGCGCGACGATGTCGCGGATCAGGTCGATTTCCTCGATCGTCTGCTTGACCTGGTCGAGCGGCTCCAGCCCCGACGAGACCCAGGCCGACCAATATTGCCCGCCGACCATGCCCTGCCGCAGTCGCGCGATATCGGTATTGTAGGGGATCGGCTTGCGATCGAGCCCCTGACTCAGGTCAATCGTCCAGCGTCCCTCTCCCTCGCGCTCGCGCAGCGATTCCGCCCAGTCATTATGCCCGTCGATCAGCGGCGTATCCCTGAGGATGCGCGCGACGCGCGCGGCGTAAGGATCGGGGGCGGCCGCTAATGCGGGCGTGGCGAGGAGGCAAAGGCCGAGGATCAGGGTGCGCATCGCGCGACGATGGCGCGGATCGCGCCGGCCCTCAAGCCATCGTCCGCCGGATCACCTCCAATGCGCCCGCCTCGACCCGCAATTCGTTGAACGACGGCGGGGTGGTGCGCACCCGTTCGGACAAGGTCCCCGCGCCGATCAGCCGCACCACGCGCCCCGCCTCGTGATGGGCGACGTCGAACGCATCATGGACATGCCCGCTCAAGACAGCGTCCGCGCCCGCCTCCGCCAGCAAAGCGAGCGCGTCGGCGCCGTACCGGGTTTCGCCATGTCCCGTGAAATCGGTGCGGATCAGCGGATGGTGGCAGGCGATGATCGCGACTGTCGAGCCAGGCTTTTCCGCGAGCCGCTCGAGCGCGGCCTTGAGTCCCGAATGCGAGACGCGGCCCCACGCGAGATTACGAAATTGCAGCCGCGCGGTGGTCTTTAACGGCACGACCATGACGCCCGGCAGATCGAGCGGGTTTTCGAGCATCGCCGCGACCGCGCGATAGCGGCGATAAGGATCCAGCAATCGCGCGAGCGGATTGAAATAGGGCAGATCATGATTGCCGGGTTGGACGGTTACCGGCACGCCGAGCGCGCCAAGCCATTCCGCCGCGGCCGCAAATTCGGCCTTGCGCGCGCGCATGGTGAGGTCGCCGGTGCACAGGACCGCATCGGGCTTTTCGGTATGGACCAGGCCGGCGAACCAACGCATCGCCGCCCGGTCCTCCCGCCCGAAATGGAGGTCGGAGACGTGGAATAGCCGCGTCATGGTGCGTGAAGCGCGATTCAGCCGCGCGCGGTTCCCAGAATGCGTGCGTAAAGCGCGAGATATTTTTCCGCCATCCGCTCGACCGTGAAGCGCTGCTCAACCGCGCTGCGACAGGCGTTGCGATCGATCTCGCCGATCCGGCCGATCGCTTCCACCGCCTGATCGAACGTGTCGACCAGGAAGCCGGTCACGCCATGTTCGATCAGCTCGGGCATCGACCCCTTGTTATAGGCGATCACCGGCGTCCCGCACGCCATCGCTTCGATTACCGAAAGGCCGAACGGCTCCTCGAATCCGATCAGGTGAAGCAGCGCCTTCGCACGCCCGAGCGCGCGGGTTCGCGCCGTCCCGCCGACCGGCCCGTTGAACACGATCCGCTCGCCGTCGATAAAGGGCGCGACTTCGGTCCGATAATAAGTTTCATCCTGGATGATCCCGGCCATGACGAGGCGGTTGCCGGTGGCGACCGCCGCGCGGATCGCGTCCGCAGCGCCTTTGTCGGGGTGCATGCGGCCGAAGAAGAGCAAGTCGTCACTTCCTTCGGCGTCGAACGGGAATTCCTCGATCCGGATACCGTGATGGATGGTCGCCGCATATTTGAGGTCGGGGTTCCGGTCCGCGTCCGAGATTGCGACATAATGAACCCGGTCTTCATAGCGTTTGAAGACAGGCACGATCTTCGGGGAGGAGAAGCCGTGGATCGTGGTCACGATCGGTGTGTCGACCAGCCGCGAGAAGGCCAGGGGGACGAAATCGGCCTGATTGTGGATCAGGTCGAACCGGCCCGCCTGTTCGAAAAGGTTGGAGATGTGCAGCATCTCCATCACCTTCGCGTCGAGGCTGCGGTCCTCCGAATAGCCGGTCGGCACCACTGCTTCCAATTTGCCGGCGGTCAGGCTGTCGGCGGTCGCGAACAGGGAGACATCGATACCCTTGGCCACCAGCGCTTCCGTCAGCAGGCTGGTGACCAATTCCCACGGCCCGTAATGGCGCGGCGGCGTGCGCCACGAGATCGGCGCGAGCATCGCGACGCGCATCAGCGGGCGGCCTTCAGGATGACACCCTGATCGGGTGCGAGAACGCCCGGCGCATAGTCGCCGCCGGTCGTCAGCAAAGCCCGGCCTTCGGGCAGGTCGAATGGCTGCGTTTCATGGCTTAGATTGAGGCCGATCACGATCCTGTCATCCCCCATCGTTCGTTCGTAGGCCAGCACATGGCCGTGCGCCGAAAGCAGGCGCATGCTACCGACACTGAGCGCCGGATGCGCGCGGCGGAGGGTCAGCAGCTCGCGATAAAGCGAGAGGATCGATGCAGCGTCCGCCGCTTCGGCGGCAACGTTGCGCGTCGGCCAATCGGGGTTGAGCGGCAGCCAGGGGTCACCGTTGGTGAAACCGGCACGGGGCGACGTGTCCCACGGCATAGGGGTGCGTACCGGATCCCGCCCAAAGCCGAGGCCGGGCTCGCGCAATTCGCGCGGGTCCTGGACCTTGCCAGGAGGTATCGTCACGTCGGCGAGGCCAAGCTCGTCACCATAATAAATGGTCGGCGTGCCGCGCATCGTCAGCAGCAGCATTGCCGCGACCCGCGCCTGCGCATGGCCCACGCGGCTGGCGATGCGCGGGCGATCGTGATTGCCCAATACCCAATTGGGCCAGCCGCCGGACGGCAAAGCAGCTTCATATTCGGCCACCATGCGATGCAGCGCGGCCGCGTCCCAGGACGCGTCGATCAACTGGAAATTGAAGGGCAGGTGCACGCCTTCGCCCTGCTTTCCGTAATAGGCCATCAGCCGCTCGACAGGCAGGTAGATCTCTCCCACCAGCAGCTTGTCGCCATAGGAGTCGGCGAGCGCGCGCATCTCGGCGGCGATGCCGAACACTTCGGGCTGGTCGGTCGAATGTAGCTGCAGGACCTTGTGCATATCGGCCATGCCCGGCTTCCAATCCGGATTGGGGGGATTGTCGCGGAAGTCGGCAGCCTTGATCATGTGCCAGAGGATGTCGACGCGGAAACCATCCACGCCGCGATCGAACCAGAAGCGCATCGCATCGAGCATCGCCGCCTTGAGCGCGGGATTGCGCCAGTTGAGATCGGGCTGCTCGCGCAGCATCGCATGATAATAATATTGGGCGGTGGCTTCGTCCCATTCCCACGCCGAACCGCCGAAATCGCTGATCCAGTTATTGGGCGGTCCGCCATCGGGGGCCGGGTCGCGCCAGATATACCAGTCGCGTTTCGGGTTCGTTCGTGACGAGCGGCTTTCGAGGAACCAGGGGTGCTGGTCCGAACTATGATTGGGCACGAAGTCGAGCAGGATCCTGAGTCCGCGATCGTGCGCTGCCGCCAACAGCCGGTCGAAATCGGCGAGCGTGCCGAACATCGGGTGAACCCCGGTATAATCCGCAACGTCATAGCCGAAATCGACCATCGGCGAGGGGAAGATCGGCGAGATCCAAAGCGCATCGACCCCCAAATCGGCGAGGTAATCCAGCCTCCGCTCGATCCCCGCCAGATCGCCGACCCCGTCACCATCCGTATCCTGGAAGGAGCGCGGATAGACCTGATAGATCACGCCGCTCTGCCACCATTTGCGATCGTTCATGCGAAGCGGCTTTTCGGGATATGCGTGATGCGGCAGGCCAGATCGGCCTCGCCGCCCGCGACGATATAGTCGCTGCCATTGTCGGCGATGCCGGTGGTGAAGACGACCTCGGTCGGCAAGTAGAGCTGATGCGCGATCGGAGCGGTTAGCGCCGGATTGGCCTCGAGCAGGGGCTCGTCATCCTCGATCCGCAGCAGCTTCCACGGCTCGTTGCGATCGAGCAGCGCCCAGAAGCTGCGATAGATGCCGACATTCTGGCGTGTCTCCACCCCGTGATAGATCATCAGCCAGCCTTTGTCGGTCAGGATCGGCTGCGTGCCCCCGCCCAGCTTCATCGAGATTTTGGAGCCCTTGCGTGCGCGCAGGAAGGGATGATCGATCGGCTTCCAGTGGAGCGCGTCGGGCGACTGGGAGAGGTTGATCGCGGGGCCGCCGATGAAGGGGCTATCATCAGGATAAGCGAAATAGACCTCGCCCAGCGGACGGGTCAGCGCCATGAACTTGCCGCCGACCAGCCCCTCGAACAGGATCATGTCCTTATTCTGGTGATCGAGCACGATACCTTCGAGCCGATAGTTGAGCCCGTCGGCGGAGGTGTGCAACGTGGTCGAGTGCCGCTCGGCCGAAACCGAGCAGGTGGTCATGTACCAGATGTCGCCGATCCGCGTGATGCGCGCATCCTCCACGCCATATTGCTGGAAATCGGCAACGGGCTCGATAGCTTTGTCGTAATGAACTGCGAGAATCTGTCGCCCCTCCGCATCGAGCTCGACCGGCAGCAACCAGGAGAGCGAGGTGAGGGCTAACTGCCGATAGGCACTGCCGGGAACGTCGAACTGGCGCGGATCAGTCATCGCCACGGCCGTCAGCGGATGCGGATCGAGCACATAACCGTTGGCGGTCCAGCGCAGCGCGCTGACATGGTCACCCTGCACCGGCTCCTTCAGTGCCTCGGCGACACGCACCATCATCAGCAGATTGCCGTTGGGCAACCGCGTCAGGCCGGGATTGAATGCGCCCAGCACATAGGTTTCTGCGTCGAGCGATCGGCGCAGCGGCGAATGCGCGAGATCGACATCGCCGGGGCTGAAGATCAGATAATCGCGATCCTGATTCATCTTGGGCCCCATTCGACGCACTTGCTCCTCCAATGCATGCCGGCGCAAATTGGGTCCCGCAAACGCAATGGAAGGCGCGAAGACGCCAGAATGGCGCAAAAAGCATGCGGCGCGCCGCAAATTCGCTCCTTAGCCCGGGACGACATAGCTCCGCCGAGAGAGCGGGTCCAGGTCGCCCCGTTTCACTTCCAAGCATCTGATAATAAAGCGAAGTTATTGCTACGCTGCTGAGGCCGACAAAGGCGGCCGTGGCGCGGGCAAGGCTAAGTCCTTCAAGAAGCAGCGAATGAAGATTCAAGAGAGGCTTGCCAAAGGGCTTGGCCTCCGGAATAGCATAAGCAAGCCTTAGAGAGGGGCCGCAAAGGAGGACTGAATTATGGCAACGAAGACCGGTGGCATTCACAAGCCCGTAACCCCGTCGGCGGACCTCGCCGCGGTCGTCGGCCCGGGCGCGATGCCGCGCAGCGAGATCGTCAGCAAGCTTTGGGCGTACATCAAGTCGAACGGCCTGCAGGACAGCAAGGACAAGCGGCAGATCAACGCCGACGCCAAGCTGGAGAAGGTTTTCGGCAAGAAGAGCGTCAGCATGTTCGAGATGAACAAGCACGTCTCTGCTCACGTTAAGTAAGCGAAATTGAAAGGGCTGGCGACGATCGCCGGCCCTTTCACCATTTTCCGGCGAGTGAAGCCGCCGCATTATCCCCCAAGCTGAACCAAATATATTCGCTTGTGACCGGCGAAACTGCTCGCGCGCGCCGAAACGATCTGTTAATTATCCCTGGCTCCAGAACAGGGTGGCGCACGATGAGCGAAGAAACCACAAACGAACTTCTATCTCTGACGGCGGACATCGTCGCTGCGCATGTTGCGCATAACCGCGTAACTGTCGGCGAACTGCCCGAATTGATCCAGCGCGTGCACAGCGCGCTCTCGGGTCTTGGTGAGGAAACCTCGTCGCCCGCCGCGCCCGAGCAAAAGCCCGCGGTTTCGGTCCGTTCTTCGATCAAACCGGATCACATCGTCTGCCTGGAAGACGGCAAGAAGCTGACGATGCTGAAGCGCTATCTGCAGACCAATTACGGCATGACCCCGCAGCAATATCGCGCGAAGTGGAAGCTGCCGGCGGATTATCCGATGGTGGCGCCCAATTATGCGGAAAAGCGTCGCACGCTCGCCAAAGCGATCGGTCTCGGCCGCAAGAGCGGCACCGCCGCGCCGGCCTCGAAGCGCGGCCGCACCAAGAAATAAGCGGCGCAACCTGAAAGGGGATTCTCCCGGCGAAAGCCGGGCGGCCTCTCTTGCGCGCAAACGCACGCCGCTGAGCCTGTTTGAATAGAGCCTGATCACGCTTTCAGCGGAAGCGCGAAGCGCTTCCACTAGAAACGATCACACTCTAGAGCGCTCAAAAATTGGGAGAGTCCTGCTCATGAGCGCGTCGAACCGGAGCGCAGTGCGCTTCGTCGTCCTGACCGTATTGGTCGATGCGATCGGCTTCGGCATCATCATGCCCGTACTGCCCGGCATCGTGATGAAGCTCGGCCATGTTGGACTGGCGGACGCGACGCGGATCGGCGGCTGGCTGGGCGTGATCTATGCGGCGGTTCAGTTCCTGACGGGGCCTTTCGTGGGCAATCTGGGGGACCGCTTCGGCCGTCGGCCGATCATCCTAGGCAGCCTCGCGGGCTTTGCCGCCGATTATGCGCTGATGGGGTTCGCACCGACGCTGGGCTGGCTATTCCTGGGCCGCGCGCTGGCGGGACTGTTCGGCGCCTCGTTCGGCCCCGCCGGAGCGGCGATGGCGGACCTGTCCGCACCGGACGAGCGCGCGAAGCATTTCGGCATGATCGGCGGTGCCTTCGGTGTGGGCTTCGTGGTCGGCCCCGCGATCGGCGGCCTGCTCGGCGAGCTGGGGCCACGCGCGCCGTTCCAGGCCGCTGCCGCGCTGGCCTTGCTCAATTTCCTGTTCGGACTGTTCGTCTTCCCCGAGACGCACAAGACCGAGAATCGCCGCTCCTTCGAGTGGAAGCGCGCCAACCCGCTGGGCGCGATACTCGCGTTACGTCGCCACTCTGGCGTGATGCCGGTCGCCTTCGCCAGTTTCTGGTGGGCGCTCGCCAGCATGATCTATCCGACGACGTGGGCTTACTTCGCGATCGCGGCCTTCGGCTGGACGCCGGGCTTGATTGGCGCCTCGCTCGCTTTGGTCGGATTGCTGATGGCATTGTCGCAGATGTTGCTGGTCGGCCGGCTGGTCAAACGCGTCGGCGAGCGTCATTCCGCCGAGATCGGGATCGGCTTCGCGATGTGCGGTTTCATCGCTTATGCATTGCTGCGCAACGGCTGGTTCGTCTTCCCGGTGCTGGCACTGACCGCGATGCAGAGCCTGGTGATGCCGTCGATGAACGGCATGATGTCGCGCCGCGTGCCGGCGGACGCACAGGGTGAATTGCAGGGCTTCGGCGGCAGCATCGCGGCGCTCGCCGCGATCATCGCGCCCGCAATCTACAATCCTGCTCTGGCCTGGTTCACGGGCCCCGAAGCGCCGTTCCGTTTCCCCGGCGTCGCTTTCGCAATGGCGACGGCGGCTGCCGCGGTCGCGCTCTGTACCTTGTTCGTGCTGCGCCGGGCGCCTCAGACGCCGCCGGCGACGACGTCGTAGCCCCGCACCAGAAGCGCCGCCATCAGCGCGCTCTCACACGCCGCGAGGATCGCGGGTTCGGTCGAGCGGATCACGAAATTGGCGCCGGTGCGCCCGTCGCGAAAGAAGGGGTAGGAGCCGATCTGGCTGCCGGGATGCGCATGCTCGGTTGCAGCGAGCAGGTCGGCAACTTCGCTTTCCTGGATCCAGCCGCCAATCGTGGCGGATACGAGCGGCCGCCCGCCTTCGAGCTTGCCGGTGAGGCTGTCGAGCATGGCGGCCGCAATATGCGGCACGCCCGCCAGGATGAAGATGTTGCCGATACGAATGCCCGGTGCACCGGAGCGCTCATTAACGATCGGACTGCCGCCATCGGGCGTACGCGCCATCCGGAGCCGCGCTTCGGTTACCCCACCTTTGTCGGCATAATAATCCTCGAGAATTGCGTGGGCCTGCGGGTGCACGCTCACACCAAGGCCGAGCGCTGCTGCGATCGCCTCGACCGTGATATCGTCATGCGTCGGGCCGATGCCGCCGGTCGTGAAAAGATAATCGTGCGCCGGACCGAGCGCCCGCACCGCCGCGCCGATCGCCGCCAGGTCGTCTGCCACCACGCGCACCTCGGTCAGGCGGATGCCCTGCAGGTTCAGCCAGGTCGCCAGATAGGCGATATTCTTGTCCTGGGTCCGACCGGAGAGAATCTCGTCGCCGATCACGCACAAAGCTGCAGTCCAGATGCGTTCGGTCATGTGCCGGGCAATAGCGGCAGACCGCGGTCTCGCAAAGGCCGCGCGGAGACGCTATATGACGCTGTATGACGCAATATCAGACGATAAGCGTGGGCGAGGCCGTCACGCGCACGGGGGCTATCAAGCTTTACGGGCCGGACGGGTTCGAAGGCATGCGCCGCGCGGGCAAGCTCGCCGCAGAGATTCTCGACGAACTCGCCGCGCATATCCGCCCCGGCGTGACGACCGAGGAGATTGACCGCATCGTCTATGACATGACGATCGCGGGCGGCGCGGTACCTGCGACGCTCAATTATCGCGGCTACACGCATAGCTGCTGCATCAGCCTCAATCATGTCGTCTGCCACGGCATTCCCGGCGCCAAGACGATCAAGGACGGCGATATCGTCAATGTCGACGTCACGCCTTTGCTCGATGGTTGGCACGGCGACAGCAACCGCACCTATCTTGCGGGTGACGTGCCACTCAAGGCGCGCAAGTTGGTCGAGGTGACCTACGAATGCCTGATGCTGGGCATCGAGGCGGCCAAGCCCGGCGGACGGCTCGGCGACATCGGTCATGCAATCCAGAGCCATGCCGAGAAGTTCCGCTATGGCGTGGTGCGCGATTTCTGCGGCCACGGCGTCGGCCGCCTGTTTCATGACGCGCCCGAAGTAGTCCATGTAGGTCGGCCAGGCACCGGTCCGGAATTGAAGCCGGGCATGTTCTTCACGATCGAGCCGATGATCAATATCGGCCGTCCCGACGTGAAGGTGCTCGATGATGGCTGGACCGCAGTGACGCGCGACCGCTCGCTCTCGGCGCAGTTCGAGCATTCGATCGGCATCACGGAGACCGGTGCGGAGATCTTCACCAAGAGCCTAAAGGGGCTCGATCTGCCGCATAAGCCGGCCTGACGCATCGGGCGGAACCTCGCCCTTCGGCCGACCGCTTTCTCCGGACAGGAGAAATGCCATGCCAGACGACAATGACCGCACCGCCGACGCGCGGGCGCTGATGACCACGAATTGATCGACCGGGCCGAACGCGCGCCCTCGCAGCAGGGCAGTGGCGGCGGCAACATTGCCACCGACGTCGGCACGCGCGACGAGGAGAAGACCGCCACCGGTGGTGACGGGGGCATCACCAACGTCGAAAAGGGCGACAAGGTGCAGCCCGTCATCGCCACCCGCGCCGACAATGACGGAGCAAACGGATAGGTGATTGCCCCAGGTGGGCTGGGAGGGGTAGGCAGGCGTTCCCACTTTGGAGGACGCATGCATGGCCACCCTCACCCGCCCAGATGGTACCCGACCCGAAGACCTGCATGTCGGCCGCCGTGCCGCGGTGACGATATTCTTTGCGGGCTATGCGGTCGCCGCGCTCGCTGCTGACGCCAAGCCGATCCACACACCCGAGGACGGGCTGATCGTCGAGGCGGCGATGATCCCGAACGGAGCGCCCAAGCCGCTGCCCGCTTATGTTGCGCGGCCCAGGGGATCCGGGCGCCATGCGACGATCATCGTCGTCAATGAGATTTTCGGCATTCACGATTATATCAAGGATGTCTGTCGCCGCCTGGCCAAGCTGGGCTATGTCGCGATCGCGCCCGATTTCTTCTACCGCTCGGGCGTCAACCTTCCCGCGATCAGCGACTTCAAGCAGATCATGCCGATCGTCCAGCAAGCGAGCGACGACCAGGTCGACGGCGACGTCAAGGCAACCTCCGCCTGGATCAAGCAGCAGAGCTTCGCCAAGCCCGACCGGATCGCTATCACCGGCTTTTGCTGGGGCGGCGCGGTGGTGTGGCGCGCGGCGATGGTCGATCCAGACATCCGCGCCGGCGTTGCCTGGTATGGTCATGTCGAGAAACTCGCCGCGCGTGCGGGCGAAGTCCATGCACCCGTACTCGGTCTATATGGCGCGCAGGATCAGGGCATCGATCAGGCCCAGCGCGATGCGATGGTGGCCGCGCTTGAAAAAGCCGGCAAGACGGGCTCGTCGATTCATGTTTATCCCGACGCAGGGCACGGATTCCACGCGGACTATCGCAGCTCGTATAACGAGGCCGATGCCAAGGACGGCTGGACGCGGATGCTCGCCCATTTCAAGGCGAACGGAGTGGTTTGACCCTTCCAATCATGTCCGGCGCCCGGGCAGTTCAGGCAAGTCCGTGCTGAAGGGCGTCTTGTAGCCGCCGCTCACCGCGCGCCGTAGGCGGCCAGGAACATGCGCGCGGCGGCGGCGGCATGTTGGCGAAGCGCTTCCGGGCCCGGGATTCCTGCGTCGCCGAGCAGCATCGCCTGGTTCAGCGGCTGCGACATGACGAGCCAGTTGAAGTGCGAGGCCGCCGTCGCCGCATCCTCAATTCGAAGTAGCTCCCGATCGGCCAGACGCTGAATCATCGCCGCCATCGCCGCCATTGCCCGCTTCGGACCGCTTTCATACAGGGCCTTGCCCAGGTCAGGGAAGCGGCCAGCCTCACCAATAACCACGCGGCGTAGCTGCATCAGCCGCGGAGTGAGGACAATGGTCAGCTGCCGATAGCCATACTCCGCAAGATAAGCGTGCAGATCATCGCCTTGCGCCAGCTCAGGGGCGACACCATGCACTATGTCGCTGGCATCGTTGGTGAGGTTTGTCACGATCTCGATGAACAGCGCCTCCTTGCTGGTGAACTGTTTGTAGACCGTCTGCTTCGAGACATCGGCCAGAAGCGCGATCTGATCCATGCCGGCGCCGAGATAGCCGTTCCTCAGGAAGACGATGGTGGCGGCCTCGAGGATCGCCCCGCGTTTGCGCGCCGTGCGGCCCCCTACATCGCCGCCGGAATGGTCGTTCGCGGAGATATCTTGAGTCATCAGGGGAGTGCCATTGACACCATCACACTAATGAGTCTAGTTTCCGAAATATGGACTAGACTGTCCAGTTTTACGAGGCGTGTCATGCATGTTCAGTTTGCCGAGCTCCCGGTGCGCGACCAAGACCGCGCAAAACGATTCTATGTCGATCATTTCGGGTGTGCGGTCGCGGCGGACGTCCCGATGGGAAGCAACAATTGGCGATGGATCGAGCTCAAATTTGCCGGCAGCGAGACCGCGCTGCACCTAGTCCGCGCCAAAGCCGATCGAACGCCCGACGAGCCCACGCTGGTATTGGTTGACGATGACGTTGCCGCTACCGTGCAGAAGCTGAAATCCGAGGGCGTCGAAATCGTCACGGAGCCCCATCGCCCCGCCTGGCAGCCGGGGCGCATGATTGCCGAATTCCGTGATAGCGAGGGCAATCGAATGATGATCGGCAGCCGATGAGCGCGAAACCCGGTTTTTGCGCGTCATGCGTTTGCGGGCGCGTAACAATCGAGGCGGCAGGCGCCCCGACCCTGAGCGTCGTCTGTTATTGTGAAAGCTGCAGGCGGGCCGCTGCCCAGTTCGAGCGGGTGGCGGGCGCGCCTTCTGTTCTCAACGAGAACGGCGGGGTCGATTATTGCCTATTCCGCAAGGACCGGGTGCGGATCGCGCGCGGCGGACAATATCTGCAGGAACATCGCGTGACTGAAGCGTCCGCCACTCGCCGACTGGTGGCGACGTGCTGCAACGCGCCGATGTTCCTCGATTTCACTAAGGGACATTGGCTGACGCTGTATCGCGACCGAATAGTCGAGAGCGCTCCACCGCTCGAATTCGGCGTCATGGCGAAGGATCGAGCTGCCGGCCCCCAACCAGGCGACCTGCCGACCTTTTCAACCCATCCGGCGAGGTTCATGATCAAACTGCTCGCTGCATGGGCTGCAATGGGTTTTCGACGACCGAAAATGGCCTGGTAATCGTCTCCTCCGAAGGGATTACGGCGTCACCGGCCAATCGCGCCTCATCATCAGGCGAGCAGTTTCTCGGCCTGATCGAGCACGTTCGAAAAGCTGCGTACGATCGTCTGGTAGGGCGTCGCCGTCGCCATATCGAGCCCGGCTTTCCTCAGGATGTTGTAGCCGTAATCCGATCCGCCCGCGCGCAGCACCGACAGATAATTTTCGCGATCTTTGGACGCGCCATGGAGGAGCTTGTCGGCGAAGTAGTTCGCGGCGGTGATCGAGGTGGCGTATTGGAAGACGTAGAAGCCGTAGAAATAATGCTGGATATAGGCCCATTCAATTGCATAAGCCGGGTCCATCGCGACCTTCGGGCCATGATAGCGCTTGAGCAAATCGAGGTTGACCTCGGTCATCTTCTGGCCTGACAGGCCATCACCTTTCTCCGCCAGATCGTGAATCTGGAGCTGGAATTCGGCGAACATCGCCTGGCGGTAAAACGTGCCGCGATAATTCTCCATCAGCTGACCGAGATAGAAGAGCTTCTCGTCCTTGGTCTTGGCCTGGCCGATCATGTAATTGGCGAGCAATATTTCGTGGCAGGTGGAGGCGATCTCGGCGGTGAAGGTCGGGTAGCCCGCGGTTTCGAACGGCTGCGCCTTGTTCGCGGTCAGCGTGTGCATCGCATGACCCCATTCATGCGCGTAGGTGGTCAGGCCGTCATATTTGTCGCTGAGATTGAGCAAGAGGAACGGGTGCACGTCATAGGCTGAGCCATTCATATAGGCGCCGGATTGCTTGCCCGGCCGGGGGCGCGGATCCATCCACTTGCGCGCGCTGACTTCGGCGAACTGCTTCTGATAATCGGCGCCGAGCGGCTTGATCGCAGCGATGGTCAGGCTGCGCATCTCGTCGAGGGAGAAGGTGCGGTCGAGCTTCACGAGCGGCGGGTAGATGTCGTAATAAGCGATCTGGTCGAGGCCGAGCATGCGGCGCCGCAACTCGAAATAACGGTGCAGCACGGGCAGGCCATTATTCGCCTCGGCCACCAGCGAGCGGTAGACGCCCTCCGGAATGTTCGGGCCGGACAAAGCTGCCTCCAGCGCGGTACCGTAATGGCGCGCCTTGGCCTGGAACATTTCGCCCTTGGTCTGGCTGGCAAGCGCGGCGCCGAGTGAATTTTCGAACGCTTTGTAGCTCGCCCAGAACTGATCGAAGACCAGCTTGCGGTCGGCGCGATTGGGCGCCCCGCGATGGAGCGTGTAGCCCTGATCGTCGAGCACGGCCTTGGTCCCGTCGGACAGAGTGACGGTCGGGCGCGGAATGTCCGACGAGACCATCTGCACGCGGATATCGCCCGGTCCGGAGAGCGGCGTCTGGCTCGCGGCCAGGATCGCCTCGCCTTCGGGCGATAAGGTGTGTGGCGCCTGACGCACGACATCTTCCAGCTGGAAGCGGAACTTGGCGAGACCAGGATCGCTCGCGAGGTAGGATTCGACCTTGGCTTGGCCGAGCGTGAGCAGTTCGGGATTCATCCACGATCCCGCCTCGCCATAAGCGGTCGCGAGGTCGGTCGCTTTCTGGCGCCGCTCCTGGTTGGGCGCATTACGCAGATCTTCGTCGGCCTTGAGGCCGGCATAGACATAGAGCCGCGAGAGCTTGAGCCCCAGGTCCGACTGGAGCTGAAGCACCTGGCGCAGCGTGCCCGCGCCCTGTCCCAACTTGCCCCTGAACGCCGCGATTTCGGGCAGCCGTGCGGCGACCGCGGCACGCTCCGCCTCCCAAGCGGCATCATTCGGATAGAGGTCGGTCAGGTCCCACGCTGCAGCCGCGGTGGCCACATCGGCTGCCAGTGCGGCGCCGCTTGCCATCGCAAGCGTGCCGAGCAAGGCGGCCGAAACCATGGCTTCGCGGCGGGAAAGATCGGTCATGAGGTGCCCCGTTGTTTGGATCGCCCACGCGCGCGGGCCTGGGCCAAGGTGTAAAGCGCAAAGCGCCGCGTGCCGCTAGGCCGCGATGTCGTTCACAGCGGCGGGGTGACCGCCCATTGCACCTGCCCCATCTCTCCCCCTATGCTGCGACCGACTTGGTTCGTTTCGGGGGCGGACGGTGCGCGGAACAGGGCATTTCTTCAAGGTTGCCGCGCTCGGCGCGCTTTTGCTGACGGGGTCGTGCAAAAAGCCGGTCGCCGAGGGTAAGGCGATCGCGACGCCGTTCCATTTCCGTCACAAGCAAACGCTGCCCAAGCCGTCGCCGACCGCGCACCTGATCCAGCTGCCCGACAGCGCGATCTTCGTTGAGCGTGGATCGACCGAGGACCAGCTTGCGGCCTTCCTGGCATCTAAGGATCCGGCCCCGCGCACTTTCCGTTTTCCAGGTGCCGAGTTCGAGCCCTGGCAAACCAAGCCGAACGAAGGGACGCTGCGTACCGTCTATGCCGTCGCGCAGATCCTGCGTGCTTATCCGCACAGCGAAGTGACCTTGATCGGCCACACCGACAATGTCGGCACCCCGGCGCAAAATCAGAAACTGTCCCAGGCGCGAGTCGATCGGATGGCCCAATTGCTGGTTCATGGCGGGATCCAGCAGCGTCGGATCACCACGGTGGGGCATGGCATGGCCGATCCGATCGCGGACAACCGCACGGATCAAGGCAAGGCGCGCAATCGCCGGGTTGAGCTGGTCGTCACGGCCAAATAGCGCATCCGAGTCGCCGGGCTTTGGCCCATGCGAGCAATAATATTGCTCGGAAAATTGCCGAAAAAAGTGGCATGTCGCCGGGGCTTTGCTGCGTTTGCGGGCATATTTTCGCGCCCGCAGCACAGAATCCGCCCGACGCCTTGCGTGGCGCCGGATGGCACGCTTATTGAAAGCGAATGCCACCGAACGGGGAGCTGGTTGCGTGAAGAAAATCGAAGCCATCATCAAGCCGTTCAAGCTCGATGAGGTGAAGGAAGCGCTGCACGATGT
>Ga0068854_100000668_pt1 | contig 20480 bp, 18 predicted proteins | sample KBSCornC42_FD_66590 | JGI IMG/M metagenome (GOLD analysis project Ga0068854, IMG submission 66590) | Corn rhizosphere microbial communities from Kellogg Biological Station, Michigan, USA - KBS Corn C4-2 | ecosystem: Host-associated > Plants > Roots > Rhizosphere > Soil ... | reverse complement strand
CGGGCAGAAGGGCTTCAACGGAGTTGCGATTCTCGCTCGCGAGCGCACGCCGCAACTGCGGCGCATGGGACTCCCGGGAGATCCGGACGATACGCACAGTCGCTATATCGAGGCGGATGTCGACGGGGTGGTCGTGGGTTCCCTCTATCTTCCCAACGGCAACCCGGTCGGTACAGAGAAGTTCGACTACAAAATCCGATGGTTCGAGCGGCTCTACGCGCACTCAAGGGAATTGCTGGATGAGGAGCGCCCGGTCGTGCTCGCGGGCGACTGGAACGTCGTTCCGGAGGATCGCGACGTTTTTTCCGTTCGCGCCACCGCTCATGACGCTGTGATGCAGCCCGAGGCGCGAACGCTTTTCCGCCGAACGGTGTCGGAGGGATGGACCGACGCGTTGCGGAGTTTCCATCCGCGCGAGGAGAAGCTCTACACCTTTTGGGATTATACCGCCGGGTGCTGGCAGCGGGATCTGGGGTTCCGCCTCGATCACCTGCTCTGCTCGCCCGAGGCGGCTGAGCGTCTCGCTGGTGCGGGTGTCGACAAGCAGGCGCGTGCGCAGGAGAAAGCCTCCGATCATGCTCCCACCTGGATCGAGCTGAATTAGCCGATCACGCCTTCGTCGCGGAACCGCTTAAGCTCGGCGGGACTAATCCCAATTTGCGCCAGAATTTCGGATGTGTGCTCTCCGAGAATTGGTGGCGGCAGATCGGAATCTGCTCGTTCGCCATTCATTCGCACGGGCGAGCCGACCACCGGCGTTCCGGCGAGTATGCGAACCATCCTGCGATGCTGCGCTTGAAGGTCACTCAGAGCTTGGGTGATGGAATTAATGGGCCCGGCAGGCACTCCCGCGCTCTCGAGCTTTTCCAGCCAGTGCTGCGCTGGCTTTTGGACAATGCAATCCGCTACGGCGGCCACGATCGTCTCACGGTTTTCAACGCGGGCAGCGTTCGTTGCAAAGCGCTCGTCGCTTTCCCATTCAGGATGATCACAGATATCTGCCAGCCGGGCGAACTGCCTGTCATTTCCGACTGCGATGATGATCGGTTGATCCGCGGCGTCGAATGGCTGGTACGGAACGATGTTCGGGTGGGTGTTGCCCTGCCGAGGCGGATCCTTGCCGGAAACGAGCGCGTTGGACGCCTGGTTGGCGAGCATCGCCAGTTGTGTATCGAACAGCGCCATGTCGATGTGAGCGCCCTCCCCCCTCTTCTCGCGGTGATAGAGAGCGGAGACGATCGCGACTGCGGTGTACATCCCGGTGAAGAGGTCTGCGACCGCCACGCCGACCCGCATCGGACCGCCCCCCGGCTCATCGTCGGGATGGCCGGTGATGCTCATCAAACCGCCCATTCCCTGGATGATATAGTCGTATCCTGCGCGCCCGGCGTACGGTCCATCCTGGCCGAAACCCGTGATCGAAGCGATGATCAGACGCGGATTGATTGAGTGCAGTGATGCAGCGTCGAGACCGAATTGGCTAAGACCTCCAACTTTGAAGTTCTCGACAACAATGTCGGCATCTTCCGCCAGGCGTCGAACCAGCTGTGCGCCCTCTTCTGTCGCAAAGTCGATTGCGGCCGACTGCTTGCCGCGATTGGCAGCGAGGAAGTAGGCCGCGACGCGTTCGCCGCCGAGCTCGTGCCAAGGTGGGCCCCAATGCCGAGTGTCGTCGCCGGCGCCCGGCTTTTCGATCTTCACCACCTCCGCGCCCAAGTCGGCGAGAAGCTGCGTGCACCACGGGCCCGCGAGAACGCGACTCAGATCCAGCACCCGAATTCCGGCGAGCGGCTTTGCCGTCATGCCGAGCGCCTCCGCCACCAGCTGCGGTCGGCGAGGATTGCGCGGGCCGCATTGTGTCCGGGCGCTCCCGTGACTCCGCCGCCTGGGTGAGCGCCTGATCCGCAGAGGTACAGGCTAGCAATGGGCATCCGGTAGTCGGCGGCGCCGATCATCGGCCGCGCGCTGAACAGCTGATCGAGGCTCATCTTTCCATGGAAAATGTCGCCGCCGATGAGGCCGAAACGCCGCTCAAGATCGAGTGGCGAATGGATTTGTCGGCCGATCACCGAATTGGCGAACCCCGGCGCATGTGCATCGACGGTTGCGATGATCGCGTCGGCAGCCTTCTCCCGCTCCTTGTCCCAGCTCCGGCCTGGGCCGAGATCGTAACGGAAATGCTGGCAGAACAGGCTCGCAACATGCTTGCCCTTTGGAGCGAGGCTTGGATCGAGAGTGGATGGGATCAGCATCTCGACAATCGGCTGCTTGGTCCATCCGTTCGTTTCGGCGTCCAACCAGGCTTTGTGCATGTAGCCCAGACTTGGGGCAATGATGATCCCGGCGGTCAAGTGGTCGCCCTTTTTCGGGAGCACCGTAAATTTCGGAAGTTCCGAAAGAGCGACGTTCATTCGGAAGGTCGCGCTTTCGCAGCGCCAGCCGTGCATCCTTTGTGCGACATCGGAATCCACCGCGTCGGGCGTAATCAAACGATCGAACAACAGCTTGGGATTCACTCCGGCAACGACGGTGTTCGCGCGCCATGCCTTGCCGCCTGCGACAACCCCCGCCGCTCGCCCGCGCTCGACGATCACCTCTTCTACGGACGTGTTAAGAAGGATATCCACACCCTTCTCTCGGCACGCTTTGGCCATCGCTTGGGTGATTGATCCCATGCCGCCGATCGCATGGCCCCAGGCACCTTCAACACCGGCTGCTTCGCCGAACAGATGGTGCAAGAGAACGTAAGCGCTTCCAGCGCTGTACGGCGAGGCAAAGTTACCGACCACTCCGTCGAAGCCGAACAGTGCCTTCGCTAGATCACCCTCGAAGTATCTGTCGAGAATGTCGCCAGCACTGCGCGTCGCGAAATCATGAACGATGCGCGCGTCTTTCGTCGAGAGCCGTGCAAGATCCCGCCCTAGCGTGAGCAGCGCCGGGACACCTCGAGCGCCAGCGCCTACCTCAGGCGGCGCGCGCAGGATCCATTTCTTGAGAAGCGGGACAACTGTTTGCAGCTCAGCGATATATCGGTCGTATGCCTCTGCATCGGCCGCATTCAGATGCTTGATGTCTTTGCGTGTGAGGCCACTGCGGCCGGCAATCAGATATTGGCCATCGCCGGGAAGGAAATTGTCGCGCTTGCGCAGCACGACTTTCAATCCATGCCGCTCCAGCTCCATGTCGCGGATAACTTTGGGCTGGAGCAGGCTTACCGTGTAGCTCGCGGCTGAATTACGAAAGCCCGGCAGGAACTCGTCCGTGACAGCCGCTCCCCCAACCTTGTCGGCAGCTTCCAGGATCGCAACTTTCAGACCTTTGCGCGCGAGATAGAAGGCGCAGGTCAGGCCATTGTGGCCGGCACCGATGACGATGGCGTCATGCATTTCTCCCCATAGCGGGGTGCGAATTACCGCATCAACACCAGTTCTTCGGCCATCGTCGGGTGGAGCGCCACGGTCGCGTCGAAATCGGCCTTCTTCAGCCTGGCTTTCACGGCAATTGCCGCTGCCTGCAAAATTTCCGGCGCGTCCGGACCGATCATGTGAACTCCGACGATCTGATCGGTGTGTTCATCCACGACCAGCTTGTACAGCGAGCGCTCGTCACGGCCGGCGAGAACATTCTTCATCGCCCTGAAATCCGAAGTGTAGGTGCGGACGGAGCCGAGGCTGTTACGCGCCTGCCCTTCGGTCTTGCCCACTCCCGCAAGCGGGGGATGGCTGAAGACGGCAGATGGGATGCAGCTGTAGTCGACGCGAGTTGGCTTATTGCCGAAGAAGGTATCGGCAAACGCCTGTCCCTCGCGAATTGCCACCGGTGTCAGCTGGACACGGTCGGTGACGTCTCCGACTGCAAAGATGGAGTCCACCGAGGAGCGATTGTCGTCGTCCACGACCACGGCGCCTTTTTCGTTGAGCTTGATGCCAGCGGTATCACAGCCAAGTCCGTCGGTATTCGGAACGCGGCCGATCGCGAACAGCACTTGGTCGGCTTCGATATCGTCGCAGCCGCTCATCCGCGCCCTAACGCGCCCATCCTCAAGCTTCTCGATGGCGGTGATCGTCGCGTGAAACTTGTAGTCGATGCCTTTGCGAATCGAGATTTGCATCAGACGATCGACGATCTGCTGATCGTATCCGCGGAGCAGCACGTCGGTCCGATTGACCAATGTGACCTGGCTTCCAAACTCGTTGAAAATGCCGGCAAACTCATTCGCAATATAACCACCACCCGCGATCACGATTCGCTTTGGCAGCTCGTCCAGGTGGAAGGTCTCGTTGGAGCTTATCGCATGTTCGATTCCGGGGATCTCCGGCATTTGCGGGCGAGCGCCTGTGGCGATCAGGATCTTGCCGGCAGTGACTTCACGGCCTGATGACAACCGCACGGAATTGGGACCGGTGAGCACCGCACGCTCGCGGAAGATCTCGACCTCGTGGTTGGTTAGCGTGCTGGTGTATGCTCCCTCGAGACGATCCACCTCCGACAGCACATTGTCGCGCAGCACGAGCCAATTGAAGGTCTTCTTCGGCACATCCCAGCCGAACATTGCCGCGTCGTCCAGGTCCTCGGCAAAATGGGCTCCGTAGACGAGCAGTTTCTTGGGCACGCAGCCGCGAATGACGCACGTCCCCCCGACCCGATGCTCTTCGGCGATCGCGACCTTTGCGCCATGCGCTGCGGCCACCCGCGCAGCTCGCACCCCGCCCGAGCCAGCGCCGATCACGAACAGGTCGAAGTCAGCCATTCTACAACTCCGCCTTTTCCATCAGCGCTCGAGTTGAAGGATCGAGTTCCGCCTTGCCCGCGCCTTCGCTCAGCGACCGCGCGATCGCCTTGCCGAGTTCGACCCCGTACTGATCGAAGGGATTGATTCCGAGCAGGACCGCCTCGGCGAAGGTGCGGTGTTCGTAAAAAGCGATCAGCGCGCCCAGAGTCCGAGCGTCCAATCGATTCAGCAGGATCGTGGCACTCGGCCGGTCGCCGGGATAACTCCGGTGGGGATCTTCGCTCGTCCGCCCGCGCATCAGAGCCGCAGCCTGAGCGAACATGTTGAGTAGAAGCTGGCGGTGATGCTCGGGGAGGATCGTGTCTTCCTCGGTGACCCCGAGGAATTCGACCGGAATCAGCTCCGTTCCCTGATGCAGAAGCTGGAAGACGGCATGTTGCGCATCGGTCCCTGTGCCACCCCAAATGACAGGAGCAGTCGGACCCGTTACCGGCGCACCATCGAGCGTCACCGATTTCCCGTTCGATTCCGTTTCAAGCTGCTGAAGATAGTAGGGGACCAATCGCAGACGCTCGTCATAGGCGAAGGTCGCCCGTGTCTGCGCCTGGAACCTGTGAGTGTAGAGGACGTCGGCGAAAGCCGCGAGCAGCGGCACATTATTTTGCGGCTCGCTATACCGGAAATGCCGATCCATTTCCGCCGCGCCTTCGAGTAGCTCCTCGAATGTGCTCCAGCCGAGTGCAAGCGCCACGACTAGCGAAACCGAGCTCCAGAGCGAGTAACGCCCACCGACGCTCTCGGCGAACTGCAGGATACGCGTCTCATCGATTCCGGCTTTGACGGCGTTCTCGGGCGATGCGGTGATCGCAATTACGCGCCCGTAAGGATCGGAGATGCCGCCACGGCGAAGCCAATCAAGCGCAGCTTCCATATTGGCCAGGGTCTCGGCCGTCGTGAACGTCTTCGACACGACAGCCACTAAGGTGGTGGCAGGATCGAGCGGTTCTACCGCTTCCTCGAAGGCGTAGGGGTCGATATTGGAGAGAAAGCTGGTGCGGATCTTGTCGAGCCTACGGCCGAGCGAGTCGACAACGAGCTTCGGGCCGAGCAGCGATCCGCCGATGCCGATATGGAGAACGCCCGTCACGTCACCAAAGGCGCCACCCTCGATCGCATCGACCAGCGCCCGCATTCTGCTACGCCGCGATGCCGCAAGATCCACATCTTCGGGGGAACCGGTGCCGCGTTCCGCAACATGCGTGGCGGCACGCCCTTCGGTCGGGTTGACCACAGCCCCGGTAAATAAAGCCTCACGTGCCGCTTCAAAACCGCGCCGTTCAGCCATTCCGAGAAAATCATCGAGCAACTCGCGATCGAGATGTGTTTTCGACCAGTCGAAATAAATGCCGGCCACATCGTGCGTGAGCAGACTCAACCGGTCGGGCTCGCGCTGGAACAGCTCCTCGAGCCTGTGCCGCGGCTCCGCCTGGATTTTTTCCCAAAGAATATCAGCCATGGGCGACGCACATAGTGGGCATGTCGGCGATTGCCATCCCTTGACCTATGCGCCCTTCGCCGGAACAAGCGGCCAATGAGCGGGAAGTCAGCACCCAAAAAAGACGAACCGGGCGGCTTGATTCGTTTCTTGCTCACAGTCGGAATTCTGGCCTGGCTTCTCAGAAGCCTCATTGTCGCGACCTACGACATCCCTTCCGGATCAATGCTCCCGACTTTGTACATCGGCGACTATCTTGCAGTGTCGAAATGGCCCTACGGATATTCGCGTTACAGCTTCCCTTTTCACTTCCCTCCATTCGGTAAGCGTGTGCTCTCCCGGCTCCCGGAACGGGGCGATATCGTCGTCTTTTGGCTTCCGAGTGAGGATCAGGATCTGATCAAGCGCGTCATTGGTCTTCCCGGCGATACAGTTGAGGTCCGCGATGGAATTGTGATCCTCAATGGGCGGCCATTGCCGAGGCAGCAGGTCCGGCCATTTGCGATGCCGATCTCCGCCAACAGCCCTTGCCGCCCTGCGCCGGCGGCCAATGCGAACATCCAAGGCAATTCGTGCCTTTATCCGGCTTATCGGGAGAGCCTTCCCGGCGGCCCCAGCTATATCGTCCTCGATCAGGTGGAACATGGCCCCGAGGATGATTTCCCCGTAGTCCGGGTCCCTGCTGGTCATGTTTTCATGATGGGGGATAACCGCGACGATTCCGCTGACAGCCGAATTCCCGTCGCAGAGGGGGGTATTGGCCTCGTTCCGGTCGAAGATCTCGTTGGACGCGCCGACCTGGTGTTCTGGTCCATCGACGGCACTTCCGACTACTTCAAACCGTGGACTTGGTTCAGCGCGCTGCGCGCTCGACGGGTTGGTTCGGTTCTGTGACGACAGAGTTGACGGAATTCGTTTTACGGGGCGTCGGCTACATGCCGAACGATCTGACGCTCTTCGAGAGAGCGCTCACTCATTCGAGCGTGCAGGGTAACAATTACGAGAGGCTCGAATTTCTCGGCGATCGAGTGATCGGCTTGCTGATCGCCCGCTGGCTGTACGAGCGTTTCCCTCACGAACCCGAAGGTAAGTTGTCGCGACGCTTCAACAGCCTCGTCGCACGAGAGACCTGCGCCGAAGTTGGGCGCGAGCTTGGACTTCCGGCGCTAATCCGTCTGGGAAAGCAAGCGCGAGAGGATGGCGCCAACTGGAGCGACAATGTTGTTGGGGATGTTGTCGAAGCCCTTGCCGGAGCCCTGTTTTTAGACGGGGGTCTGGAACCGGCCGAGAAATTTGTGCGCCAATGCTGGCGACCGCTGATCGAAGAGCAGCGCAAAGCTCCCAAACACCCGAAGTCGGCGCTGCAGGAGCTTGCCGCGGCGAAAGGGATGTCCAATCCGGATTATGAGGTGACCCGGCAAAGTGGGGCTCATCACTCGCCGCAATTTGCTGTTCGTGTTTCGATCGGGAACCTTGGGGCAGCGGAGGGTCAGGGGACGAGCAAACAGGAAGCCGAGACGGCGGCGGCGGCGGCACTGCTCGAAGCGCTTACGCGAAAATAACCGGAGCCGCGCAATGGCGGCTCCGATTTAATTTTCGGCAGACTCGCTTTATCCGCGCTCGGGCGCCGGAGGTGGCGGCGGAGGCGGAGGTGGCGGGGGAGCAGGACATGCTGCCGTCGCTGGAATCACCGTCCCGTCCGGGCAGGTTTGTGTCGCCGGTGGCGGCGGAGGTGGCGGGGGGGGAGGCGGTGGTGGTGGCGGTGGAGGCGCGGCCGCGGCAAAGTTGTAAATCAGGCTGGCGAGCAGCGAATGCGAATGCCACCGGCCACGAATATTGAACGGACCTGCCGGTCCAGTCGCATCGAACCGTAGACTGTCGACGTTGAAATACCGGTACTTGAGGCCGATGTCGAAATCCGGGGACACCGCGTAGCGAACGCCTGCCACTGCCTGCCAAGCCAGCCGGCCCTTGCTGCTTCCGCTGAAGTTCCGATTGATCGCCGCAATATCAAAGGCTTCGTGAACGCGAGCCACGCCCACGCCAGCTCCGACGAACCCTGCAAAGCCGTTATTGTCACCGAAATCTGCAAGGCCGTTCACCATTGCGGAGACCGCGCTGGAATGGCCGCTGGCGTCGTAATTGGCCGTGTTGCCAAGAGAAATAGCGGGGTTGACGTCAATGTTCTTCACGCCGGCGCGCTTGTAACCAACCTCGCCTTCCAGCCGGAACATCCCGAAGTCATACCCGCCGATCAGGTCCACGTCGTACCCGACATGATGATGCAGTCTGTAGGCAGTCCCTACGCTGACAGTCGGATCGGTGTAGTCATAATTGGTGTTCTCTTGGATCATCCCTCCGCCCTCGAGCCCGACGTATGGGCTGTTGTCGCGAGCAACGGCGGGTGTCGCGAGTGCTGTCGAGGCAAGGGCAACCGCAATGGTAAATTTGCGCATAGCACTTCCCCTGTTTGCGCGACTCCGGATTGGAGCAATCTGTAACGGTCTAGCACCAAAACAGATGCATTTGCACAATCCATTTTGAACTGCTGTTGCAGGATGGCAACGGTGGGGGTTCACACGGACCATTCGAAAGATCTTCTAGGATGCGATTAAGCCGTGCTGACGAAGAGCTGTCAGAATTGAAGAGATCGCGGCGCGCGCTTCGGAATCCGTGGTTATTCCTCCAGCTGGATCGGCAATAGAAGATGCCTGCGGACCAATTACCTGAGTGCCGCCAATCGTCACCTTCGAACCGAAAAGCGTCCCGACCTGCCATGCCCCTTGAGCGAAAGTCGCCGACACTGAAGTGGATTTGACCCATGCACCCATTCCCTCAATAGGCGCCACGAACCTCCATCCGGCTGCGGTATAGGTCGCAAGGGCGCCCGCATGACCGATCCAATCGCCCGTCGGAGATGTTCCGACCAAAAAGCAGGTCGCCACGACCGGAGGGTCAGGCGGATCGTTTCTTGGCGGTTCTTCGACCGCAGCCGCGGTAAGACTGTCGAGGATCAGCAGCGACCCAGGCGAAATCATGCTCCGGCCCGCGCAGCCCATCGGCATTGTCGCCCGAGAAGATCTGCGCCTCGCTTCCATTGCGCCAGCTGAGCCGCCCCAGGCTCGGCTCCCATTCCACTCTGCTGCGGTTGCGCGCGGCGACGGCGAGCACGCCGCTTACCCCCTCGACCATCACGCGCCGCGCCTCGTCGATCGTCGCTCCGACCAGTGCGATCCTTACCCCCGGCCGGCTGCGCGCCAGCCCCTCGATCCACTCCGCCCCGGCCCTCGTCTTACCGAACCCGCGCCCCGCCATCATCAGCCAGTTGCGCCAGCCCTTGTCCGGCGGCGGCAGCTGGTTCCTGTGCGCCCAATTTTCATATTTGGTGTCAAACCTCGCCAAGTCCAAAGCTGTCACATTCTTGAAGAAGGCGATCTTTTCTTCTCGGGTCGTGTACGCCAGCAGCCTCATCTGTCTGCGCGTGACCTCAAAATTCATCGTTATTCCTTGTCTTCGGCCTCAAATCGTTTCCGCAGACGTTCCAGCTTGTTGATCAGCCGTTCCCGTAACTCGTCCACGTCTTCGGGTTCAGGCTCGTTCTCCACTTCCGCCGCGGTCTCCCGGTGCAGCCGCAGCAACGTCAGCGCGACCGCGTTCGGATATTCGCGCACTCGCTCCTCGGACCCGTCCTTGCGGGTGACGATCTTCTCGCTTCCGTTCAGCGCGCGATCGAGTAGCGCCAGCTCCAGCCGCTGATATCCAGCTGCAACCGCCTCGCGGCAGATGGCGCGGAACGCAGCATTGGTCTTTCGGCGCTTCCAGGCGCTGCTCGTCGAAACCCCTGCCGCTTCGGCAGCGCGGGTGAAGTTGCAGGTCTCGGCCAGCGCGTTGACGTAGATTTCCTCTTTTTCCTTGGTCCAGTCGCGCTTGTTCGCTTTCCCGACCTTCGGCTTTGCCCCGCCCCGCAGGACGAGCTCGTCCGCCAGCGCGGCCTTCCGCCGCCCCGCCTTTCTCTGTGTCATTGCATCTCCAGGACCGTTCGTCCTGAGGAGGGGCTGAGCGGCGCGAAGCGCTGTCGAAGACCCATCTCGAAGGACTAAGAATCAGATCGGGCCGGAAGCACCTTGGCTCCCGCTCATCCTGAGGAGCCGCTGATCCGGACCAATTCCGGTCAGCGGCGTCTCGAAGGACCCCGGCCCGACTCGCAATTCTTCACTGTTCCTGTCGTGTACCTAAACAGCGTGACGCTGTCACCCGTTTATCCCCTTGACGCACCTATCCAAATTGGTTCGTTTTCAGAGGAAAAAGGAGAGTGACAATGACTGACCGCGAAGTTCAGCTTGCGATATTTGAGGCAATAGCAAAAACGTATGCGGCCCTCACCGGAGAGCCCTTACAGATAAACGTCGAAACGGAAAGCGGCGCTAGTGTCGCGGTAGTAGGTCCTCAGGACTTTTCATGCTGTTCCGCTGGTCAGGCGTTAGCGCCTGCCATGACGTTTGAACGGCATCCGTCAGACGATGATACTCTTGCAGCAGCTGCATGATCTGTTCGACCGTCGGCCATTGTTCGGCGGGCACTGATCGAGAGCGCGCCGACATTGTGGCTCCTGCTGGCAAGCCGATTGGTTGGTTCGAGAAGATGAACCGCCCCAGGTCGGATTGGAGACAACTGGCAACCGTCGCGATGGTATCAGTCACCGCCTTCAAACGGTCTCTGATGCGGCTGAACTCCGCTCTCTTTTCTATGTAAGCATCAATGCTCAATGAACCAACTCCCTGGATGGTCGATTCGGCAGGAACGGCTGTAGCAGAACTTGCCGGAAGATGGGGCAGCCCAGCAATCGCCGAACCGCCCCAGTTGATCGCTCAGATTAGCCGAGCTTGATGCATACCTTGCAACGCGGCTTTCCGCCGGTGCCGGATACCTTGTTCCAAGGCTTGATCGCCTTGCCGTCATGGCAGTTATCGTGATCGTGATACACGTTCCGATGTGACGGCGGCTCTTCGTGCGAGGTGGTGTGGTAGGGGGAGACTTTAGCCATTTCGTTGGTTCCTTTTGACATGAGGAGTCATAGTCGTGTAATACGGAACCAGCGCCGGGGTTTGGCCCCGGCGTGGTCCCCTCCACCCTCTCTGTAACAAGAGAAGGTGGCCCCGGACCGGGGGGTTCACTCCCCGCATCCGAGGCGATGGTTCTGGCGGAACCATCTGATGGGTCTCCTGGGGCTAAGCGCCCCGTGTTGCTGTGCCGTCCAAGCACCAATGGAAATAGACGCGCCGCAGGCCCTTCGGGGGGCCTGCGGTCGTCACCTCTACTCCGAACGAGTCTCGGCACCGTCCCCTATAACAGGATTCACGGAATTGAAAAGGGCAATTCAATCGTGTACACGGCGGAGTCTAAACCGTGTGCGGGGATGAAATGGCCGACGATAGAACTAATGATGTCGCTCTTCAGAACGCTGTCGCCCGACGCGATCATGCGCGCCAGAGACTACTGGATATAGGCGCAAAAATAAACGAACTGTACGAAGCCCGGGTGCGACTAGCTGAGGAGGTCCAGCGGGCGGATGCGTTCATAGATACGTGGTATGAAATGGCTGGCCTACCCAATCCAAAAGTTGTGGAACGTAAGGAGTCCAAGCCTGTACAGACTGCTCCTACTCCGGAGCCGCGTCCACAAAATCCGAACCGCCGAGATGTGACGCTCAAAGCTGTGCAATACATCCGCGAAGCTGGAAAGCCGCTATCACGCGCTGAGATTTGGGAGCGGCTCGTTGCTGACAACGTTATCATTCACGGGAAGAACCCGGAGATGGTCCTGAGCACGATGCTTTGGCGCACCAAGGATCTGATCCGGCGCCTTAGAGGGGGTGGTTACTGGCCTGTAGCAGACCCACTTCCAGCGGGTCACGCCACCGATATTATGGACCTAATCGGCTGACCTGAATGTCAACTCCCAGTTCGGACCCGTCAGTTCGTTATTTTCCATGTACCAGACCCGGCGGAGGGCCATGACTGGCAAGTCGTGGTCCATACACACGGCCAAAGCTCGTGGGCCGGCCGCTGGCGTGCCGTAAAAGCGAACGGTCGGCTCCGGGAAAGCGTGGCCCGCCCCACCCTCGCACGATTCGAAGGTTTCAACGCCGTTGGCCTGTAGGATGGTGACGGCGCGCGCGATGCCAGGATCAATGACACCGGGCGTGGGGAGTGATATGCTTACGTCCATGACTTATCTCCCGCTCAACAAAGCTTTGAAAACCGGCAAACTCGAAGAGTTCATTGCGCAAGCCGAAGCGGAAGGTGTTTCCAATGCGGACGCTGCCGACTTCGACCGCCGATTAGGTGCGCTCATCAAAGCGCCGCAACCAGCAGGTCGAACATCCCGTTTACGCGCTCGCGGTGGTTCGCGCGGAAAGTAAATTCGTCCAGATACCGCTGCATATGCTTGCCGCTGATGTGCACATGCGTTGAGCGGACCGACGCCTTGAACAGCCGCCAGAAGCCTTCAACCGTGTTCACATGGAACTGCAGGGCCTTCGTTACATAGCGCGAATACTGGCCTTTCCCGTGGTTCACGCGGCCATGCCGATATCCATCGTCAGTCAGTAAAGTGTAAGAGCGCAGTTCGTCAGTCGAGACGGTAGAGCCCTTCTCGATCAGTTCGTTGACAATCGGGCGGATGGTGCGGGTTTTCACGTCCGGGATGATCCGGGCGACGGTGCGGCCCTGCCGCTCGATCATGCCGAGAACGATAGTCTTATTCGGAGCGCCGCGCCCGCCGCCAAGACCCGAAACGCGACCGCCGACATAGGCCTCGTCAATTTCAATGTGGCCGGAAAGCAGCGCGTCGAAGTCGTCAGCCCTCTCCGTCAGCTTCCGGATTTGCATCCCCATCCGGTAGGCCGTTTTGTAAGTCACCCCGAGCTGACGCTGTAGCTCTTTGCCGCTAACCCCATGGCGCGTCGTGCAGAAGAGATACATCGCGTAGAACCACGAAACGAGCGGTGTCCGCGTATCCTGCAGGATGGTGTTCGCAGTCGGCGCGATCTGGAACAGGCACTCGGGACAAGCGTAGACGCGGCGCTCGTGCAGCTTGTGGAACTGCACATCACATGAGCCGCACGAAGGACAATCCATCTTCGTGCCGCCGAAGCGAATCTGCATGATATGTTCCAGACAGGCTCGTTCGTCAGGGAAACGGGCGAAGAACTCCCGGACTGAAAACTCGGGGCTCGCAGAGGGGGATTTCTTTGTCATTCCCCCTCATACCATGCGCCGAACGTGTGTCAAGGGGATAATCGGCCGCTGTCAAGAATTATTTTCCAAATAGGTTCAAACGCCGATCAATTCCCGCCCGATCAACATCCGCCGGATCTCGTTCGTCCCCGCCCCGATGTCGAGCAATTTGGCGTCGCGGTAGTAGCGTTCGACCGGCCAGTCCTTCGTATAGCCCGCCCCGCCCAGCGCCTGCACCGCCTCGCCCGCCACGCGCACAGCATTCTCCGACGCCAGCAGGATCGCTCCCGCCGCATCGAACCGCGTCGTCTGCCCCGCGTCGCACGCCTTGGCGACATTGTAGACGTAGGATCGGGCGGAATTCAGCGCGACGTACATGTCGGCAACCTTCGCCTGCATCAGCTCGAACGAGCCGACCGGAACCCCGAACTGCTTCCTCTCCCGCACGTAGGGGATCACCACATCCAGGCACGCCTGCATGATCCCGAGCTGGATCCCGGCGAGAACCGTGCGCTCGTAATCGAGCCCGCTCATCAGCACTTTCACCCCGCCGTTCGCCGGCCCCATCAGCGCATCCGCCGGGACGAAGCAGTCGTCGAACACCAGCTCGTTGGTCGGGCTCCCGCGCATACCGAGCTTGTCGATCTTTTGACCCACCGAGAAGCCTTGCGTCCCCTTCTCGACAATGAAGGTCGAAATCCCCTTCGCGCCTGCCTCGGGATCAGTCTTTGCATAGACCACAACCACATCGGCGTAGGCGCCGTTGGTGATCCAGAATTTGGTGCCGTTCAGCCGGTATCCGTTGCCGCTCTTCTCCGCCCGCAGCTTCATGCCCACCACGTCGGACCCTGCGCCTGCCTCGCTCATCGCCAGAGCACCGACATGCTCCCCGCTGATCAGCTTGGGCAGATATTTCCGCTTCTGCTCCTCGGTTCCCCAGCGGCGGATCTGGTTGATGCAGAGGTTTGAGTGAGCGCCATAGCTCAGCCCCACCGAGGCCGAAGCCCGCGCAACTTCCTCCTGGGCGATCACATGTTCGAGATAGCCGAGGCCTAGCCCGCCCCACTCCTCCTCGACGGTGATTCCGTGCAGCCCGAGCTCGCCCATCTGCGGCCATAGCGCCCGCGGGAATTCGTCCTTCTCGTCGATTTCGGCTGCCACAGGAGCGATTTTCTCGCGGGCGAACCGCTGGCAAGTCTCGCGGATCGCGTCGGCCATTTCACCGAGGCCGAAGTCGAGTCCCGTATCCGGCATTTGTCTCTCCCCTTCTCCCCCGCCGCTACCACCGCCCGAGCGATTTGAACAAGCGCGGTCGCCACCTTATGTGGCCCGCAGAACACCCGTTCGTCCTGGAGGTGCTTCGAGACGGCATTTCGACTTTGCTCAATGCCTCCTCAGCACGAACGGAAAGAAGAACCGTTCGCCCTGAGGAGCGACTGAGGCCCTGAGCTTGTCGAAGGGCGAAGGCGCGTCTCGAAGGGCTGCATTGGAGAGCTTTAGAACATGCCCACCGAAGCAAATACCGATCCCACCGTCATCCTCTCTTACGCGCGCACGCCGATGGGGGCGATGCAGGGCGCGCTCGCCGATGTCTCGGCGACCGATCTCGGCGCGACTGCGGTCAAGGCCGCGGTCGAGCGGGCGAAAGTGAAGCCGGACGAGATCGACCGCATCTACATGGGCTGCGTTCTTCCCGCCGGTCTCGGTCAGGCCCCGGCCCGCCAGGCGGGCATCAAGGCCGGCCTCCCCAAGTCCGTCCAGGCGACCACTGTGAACAAGGTTTGCGGCTCCGGCATGCAGACGGTGATCATGGCCGACGAGGCGATCCGAACCGGAAATGCCGACCTTATCGTCGCCGGCGGAATGGAGAGCATGACCAACGCCCCCTACCTCCTGAAGAAGCATCGCTCCGGCGCTCGCCTCGGCCACGACACCGCCTACGACCATATGTTCCTCGACGGGCTCGAGGACGCGTACGAGGAAGGCCGGGCGATGGGCAGCTTCGCCCAGTGCACCGCCGACGGATATCAGCTCACCCGCGAGGAAATGGACAATTACGCGATCGAGAGCCTCAACCGCGCCAAGGCGGCGATCGACAACGGCGGTTTCAAGGACGAGATCGTCCCGGTCACCATCGCCAGCCGCAAAGGCGAGACGGTGGTCGACACCGACGAAGCCCCCGGCCGCGGCCGCCCAGACAAGATCCCGCAGCTGAAGCCCGCCTTCGCCAGGGAAGGCACGATCACCGCCGCCACCAGCTCGTCGATTTCCGACGGCGCAGCAGCCGTGGTGCTCGCCCGTGAATCCACCGCCAAAGAGGAAGGGCTGCAGCCGGTTGCGCGGATCGTCGCCACCGCAGCCCATGCCCGGGAGCCGTCCGAGTTCACCGTCGCCCCGATCGGCGCCATCGAGAAGGTGCTTAAGAAGGCCGGCTGGAAGGTTTCGGACGTGGACCTCTGGGAAGTGAACGAGGCGTTCGCCTGCGTCGCGATGTTCGCGATGAAGGATCTCGGAATCCCGCATGACAAGATCAACATCCATGGCGGCGCCACAGCCCTCGGTCACCCGATCGGCGCCAGCGGCACACGGATCATCGTCACTTTGCTCAATACCCTGAAACAGAAGGGCCTCAAGCGCGGAGTCGCCTCGCTCTGCATCGGCGGCGGCGAGGGCACTGCGGTCGCGGTGGAGCTGGTCTAAGGCCCGACTACCCTTCACTGCGGATGAGCGTAAAGTCGCTCCCCTCAAAAGGGGGAGGAATTCAATGTATTTCAAGCTTAGCCTTATGGCCGCCGCAGCATTCGCTGCGTCTGCGCAAGCGGCCTCGAAGCCGGCGCCGACAGGACGGCAGCTCAATCAGACGACTTGGGCCTACGTTGAAGACGGCAGGGCGCTGCGAATGTCGATCGACGCTGACGGCAACTACGTTGAGGAAACACTCAGCGGCAAAGTCACCGGCCACGGCACTGCGGTGATGAAAGGGGCGAAGGACTGCTTCACTCCCGCGATGAGCAAAGATGGCGAGCATTGCTGGACCAGCAAGCGGCTCAAGATTGGTCAGTCGATGCTATCCGTCAGCGACAAGGGCGAAAGGCTCAAAGTCACGCGCATCAAATATATTCCGATGAAAATGCAGGGCTGACGCGACCCGACGTCCCAGAGCCGCCTCGATTGCTGGAGGCTCGACTCCCCTCCACTGCGGTTCGATGGTAAACGCGGCTTCCTCAACAGGGGAGTTGAAGCAATGCGCCTGACCATTTGTCTCACCGCCGCCATCGTTCTTGCCGCCAGCTCGACGCCGCTCCTTGCGAAAGCCTCCCAAGAGCCCGCGTTCCAGCTCAACAGCACGACTTGGACTTACACCCACAAGAAGGACAAGGTCATCGAGTCAATCGATGCCAACGGCGATTACATTGCCCAGACCATCGGCGGAAAGCACCTCGATCATGGCACCGCGGTGATGAAGGACGGCAAGGCCTGCTTCACCAGCAAGATGGATAAGGACGGCGAGGTTTGCTGGACGGCGCCGAAGAGCGAGTCGAAGATCGGCCACTCGTTCGTCACCACCAGCGACAAGGGTGAGAAGCTGAAAGTAACCCGGGTCAAATATAAAACGCTGAAGATGCCTGGCTAAAGCGAGCGCCTTAGCCCGCCAGCGCCGCCTCGATCGCCGGCGTGACCCGGTCCATCGTGTAGGGCTTCTCGATCACCGGGACGCTCGCGAATTCCGCGGGGGGCGGCTCGACATGGCCTCCGGTGGCGATCACGAACGGGATATTCTTCTCGCGAAGCTTGTGCGCGACCGGCCAGACGCTTTCGCCGTTGATGTTGACGTCAAGGATAGCGACATCGAACCCGCCGCCATCCACAGCCTCGAGCGAATGCTCGACCGTCTCGCACGTAGCATGCACCTTGTGCCCCAACGTCTCGAGGAAATCCTCGAGCATCATTGCGATTAAGGGTTCGTCTTCAACGACGAGGATGGAACGCGCCCCGGCCATTGCCTTGGGAATAGCCGAGTGGTTTCAACGGGCAAGCGCAAAATCCCTGAGTCAGCTCTCCGACTTTTCGCGCCCCTCTCCAACCTCCTTGCCTGCAGGCTTCGTCTCCAGCGCCCGCCGCGCCGCCTCAGCCAGCTCCTGGACCGAGAAGGGCTTGGGTAGGAAAGCGACCTTGTCCAGGTCGATCGATTTCCTCAATTGCTCCTCGGCATAGCCGGAGATGAAGAGGATCGGCAGCTCCGGCCGGCTCTTGCGCGCCTCTTGCACCATTGCCGGGCCGTCCATCCCAGGCATGACCACGTCGCTCACGAGCAGAGCGATCTCCTCCTCGCGAGCGAGGATGTCGAGCGCCTCCTCACCATTGTCGGCGCTGATGACGGTGTAGCCATGGCGCGTCAGCGCTCGCTCCGCGACGGTTCTGACCATCGGCTCGTCTTCGACCAGAAGAACGGTGCCGCTACCCCAAAGCTCGTTGGGTTTCGGCTTGGCGCTACGCCGGCTCTTGCCAGGTTCGGATTCTACGTGATGGACCGGCAGGTAAATGACGAAGCGGGTGCCCTCGCCGACCTTGGAATCGGCGAAGATGAATCCGCCCGATTGCTTGACGATGCCGTAAACGGTTGAGAGCCCAAGGCCCGTGCCCTTCCCCACTTCCTTGGTGGTGAAGAATGGTTCGAAGACCTTGCCAAGCACGCTGGCTGGAATGCCGCAGCCGGTGTCGGTTACCGAAAGCGCGCTATAGTCGGCGATCGGTAGAATGTCGGAGCCAAGCTCGGCCACCTGGTTTGAACTCACGGAATAGGTTTGGATGGTGACCGTACCGCCGCCTTTCGACGCCATGGCGTCGCGCGCGTTGACCGCCAGGTTGATGATCACCTGCTCCAGCTGGCCCGGATCGGCACGGACCGAACCGAGGTTGCGGCCGTGCTTCACTACTAGCTCTACGGTCTCGCCCAGCAGCCGCTTCAGAAGGTGCGAAACCTCGGCGATCACGTCCGTCAGCTGAAGCACCTGCGGCCGAAGCGTCTGCTGGCGCGAGAAGGCAAGCAGCTGCCGAGTCAGTCCCGCCGCGCGGTTCGAATTCGACTTGATCTGCTGGATATCGTCGTAATCGCTGTCGCCGGGCGTATGGCGCATCAGCATCAGGTCGCAGTGCCCGATAATCGCGGTCAGGATATTGTTGAAATCGTGCGCCACACCACCCGCAAGCTGGCCGACCGCCTGCATCTTGGTCGCCTGGGCAATCTGCCTTTTGAGCTTGGCTTCCTCGCTATTGTCCTTGAGCAGCAGAAGAACCACGGCATCGCCGAGGCCTCGAAGCCCCGCGATGGTGAGCGCGACCGGCTCCTTCGGATTGTGGGTCAGCCGCACCGCGATGTCTCCCGACATCGCCGGTCCTCGGGCATTGCGACGGACGGCGTCGGCAACCGCTCCCTTGTCTTCCTTCACAACGAGATCGCCGGGATAGACCCGCCGCGCCCCGTCCTGGATTCCCGCCGCCGACCGGAAGGCATCGTTCATCATCAGGAAGCGCCCGTCGCGGTCGACCAGCGCAAGCCCGATCGGCAGAATATCGAGCATCGCCTGGAGGTGCTCCGAACTCGAAAGCGCCAAGGAATCCGGGGTGTCGAAGAGATAGAAAGTCGAGTGATCCGTGGGTCCCGGTGGATCGAGAGGGATATTGACGGCGCGCAGCGGCCGCCAGGCTTCACCTTCGGCGATCAGGCGGAAATAACCGTCATCGCTCGATTCGAGTAATTCCCCCAGCCGATAATCTTTTTCACCTTCGCGCCCCGCCAGCGCCCTCTCTCCGAAAAGCCGATTCCACGAAATCAACCGGCCTTCGCCGTCGACAAAGACAGAGAGTATTCCTCCTTTCGACATCAGGTCGCCGGGATGCCCGCTGATGCGGGCAGCCATCGTCTTCACCGGATCGGCCAGAGCAGGCTTCAGGAACCGCCATAGCAGCAGATCGCCGCGGGCGCCGATCCGCTCCACCTCCAAGGCGAAGGTGCCGCCTTCGGTGGCGATCCCCGCCGCGCAACCTCCGCCGTCGCGAAACGCCATGGTTCGCACCGCGCCGAGCGACTGGCTCGAATCCTGATCCGCCGGCAATTTGTCGGGCGCACGATTCTCAAACAGGTCGCGATAGGCGGGGTTCGCGGCAAGCAGCGTCCCCTCGCTCGAGGTCACCGCGGCAGCATCGCCGGTAAGCGCGAGGATCGACCCGATGATCGAAAAGTCTGGCGCCGCCGCAACTCCGGAAAGGTCGACCGACGGAGCGGAGGACGCCTTTCTTACCGCGAGGGTTGCTGTTCCGAGCACCGTAAAGCTCAGCACCACCAGCGCGGCGACATTTGCGCCGCCGATCCACAGCAGCGCCGCCGCGCTGAGCCCCGCCGCGCCCGCGACCGCGGGAGCAAGCCACCGCGGAAAAGCGGCAGCGTCAGAGTCGAGCAGTGGCAGCTGCTGCTGCAGCATCGGTAGCGTCTCCTAGCCGCGATATAGTTGCGCAAAACTGGCGTCATTGCGAGCCCGCGAAGCTGGCGCGGCAATCCAGCATTGCTTCACTGGATTGCTTCGTCCCCCGGACGAGGGTCCGGGGCCTCGCAATGACAATTACCTCACCAGATGCGCACCCGGTCGGCCGGAGCGAGATAGAGCTTCTGGCCGGGCTGCACGTTGAACGCCGAATACCATGGATCGAGATTGCGTTCAGTGTCGACTCGATATTCGCATGGCGAGTGCGGATCCACCAGCAGCAGCTGCCGCGCCCGAGCCTCGCGGACCTTGCACCGCCACACCTGGGCCCAGCCGAAGTAGAAGCGCTGGTCGCCGGTCGTCCCGTCGATCACCGGCGCCGGCTTTCCACCGAGCGAGGCTATATAGGCATCGTGAGCCACGGTAAGGCCGGCGAGGTCGGCGACATTCTCGCCCATCGTCAGCTTGCCGTTCACATGCATGCCCGGAAGCGGCTCATAGGCGTTGAATTGCGCCTCCAGCTTGTCCAGCCG
>Ga0068854_100000650_pt1 | contig 20631 bp, 19 predicted proteins | sample KBSCornC42_FD_66590 | JGI IMG/M metagenome (GOLD analysis project Ga0068854, IMG submission 66590) | Corn rhizosphere microbial communities from Kellogg Biological Station, Michigan, USA - KBS Corn C4-2 | ecosystem: Host-associated > Plants > Roots > Rhizosphere > Soil ... | reverse complement strand
GACCAGGTCCTCGAGTGGGTAGGGCGCGATCTGCCGGATCCCGAGGAAGGTTGGCCGGGGCGGCGTGACTGCCTTCCAGTCAACCACCAGCCGGTTGCGCCGCGCCTCGAAGATCGGGGTGAGGCGTTCCTGGGCCCGCTCCGCCGCGCGGTCTTCCCGGATCTTCTGGTATTCGCTCGCGACCCCGCGGGTGAACTCGTCGCGCTGGTCATCGCTCAGGAGCCGGGCTGCCACTCCGACCGCGCGCGAGGCGTCGAGGACGTGCACGACCGGGCCCTGGTACTGCGGCGCGATTTTCACCGCAGTGTGGATCCGCGACGTCGTGGCTCCTCCGATGAGCAGGGGAGTCGTGAAGCCGGCGTGCTGAAGTTCGCCGGCCACGAAGCTCATCTCCTCGAGTGATGGCGTAATGAGTCCGCTCAGCCCGATGAGATCTACCTGCTTCTCCCGCGCGGTCTCCAGGATCTTGGCGCTCGGCACCATCACGCCGAGGTCGATCACTTCGTAGTTGTTACACTGGAGGACCACGCCCACGATGTTCTTACCGATGTCGTGGACGTCGCCCTTCACCGTCGCCATGAGCACCCGCCCCTTGGTGCGGGTGTCGGCGTTGGCGGCTTTCTCCGCCTCGATGAACGGGATCAGGTGTGCGACGGCCCGTTTCATGACCCGGGCACTCTTCACGACCTGGGGCAGGAACATCCTCCCGGATCCGAAGAGATCGCCCACCACGTTCATTCCCTGCATAAGCGGGCCTTCGATCACCTCAATCGGGCGCTGCACCTGCTTGCGGGCCTCCTCGGTGTCCTCGACGATGAAGTCTGCGATTCCCTCAACGAGGGCGTGGGCCAACCGCTCCTCGACCGGTGCCTCCCGCCACGAGAGATTCTTTTCGGGCTGGGCGGCCTGGCCCCGTACTGTGTCGGCCACCTCGAGCAGTCGCTCAGTGGCATCAGCCCGGCGATTGAGTACGACGTCTTCCACCCGCTCCCGCAAGTCCGGCGGAATGTCGTCGTAGATCGCGAGTTGTCCCGCGTTCACGATCCCCATGTCCATCCCCGCGTGGATAGCGTGGTAGAGGAACACCGAATGGATCGCCTCGCGCACCGGGTCGTTCCCCCGGAAGGCGAAGGAGACGTTGCTGACGCCACCACTCACCAGCGCGTGAGGAAGTTGTGCCTTGATCGCGCGGGTGGCCTCGAAGTACGAGACCGCATAGCCATTGTGCTCCTCGATCCCGGTCGCGATGGCGAAGATGTTGGGATCGAAGATGATGTCTTCCGGCGCAAACCCGACCCGCTCGGTCAGGATCTTGTACGCCCGCCGGCAGATCTGGACCTTCCGATCGGCGCTATCGGCCTGGCCCTGCTCATCGAAGGCCATCACCACAACGGCCGCCCCGTAGCGGCGGACCAGCTCCGCGTGCTGAACGAAGGCTTCCTCGCCTTCCTTCAGGCTGATCGAGTTGACTACTCCTTTGCCCTGCAGACAGCGCAACCCCGCCTCTATGACCGCCCATTTCGATGAGTCGACCATCACCGGAACCCGGCTGATGCCGGGCTCGGAAGCTACCAGGCGCAGGAAGGTCGCCATGGCCTGCTCCGCGTCCAGCATTCCTTCGTCCATGTTGACGTCGATGATCTGGGCTCCGCTTTCGACCTGCTGCCGGGCCACCTCGAGCGCCGCCTCGTAATTGCCTTCGAGAACCAGCTTCGCGAAGCGACGTGAGCCAGTCACGTTGGTCCGTTCACCAACGTTGACGAAGTTGGTGAGGGGGCCGATGGTGAGCGGCTCCAATCCACTCAGCCGGCAGTGCCTCTCCGGGGACGCCGGCACACGAGGAGGAAGCCCTCGCACCACCTCTGCGATCGCTCGGATGTGGGCGGGGGTCGTACCGCAGCATCCACCGACGATGTTCACCATCCCGCCTTCGGCGAAATCGCGGATCACCTCGGCCATCGTTTCCGGTGTCTCATCATAGCCACCGAACGCATTGGGCAATCCGGCATTGGGGTGGCTGCTCACAAAGACCGGTGCGACCCGGCTCAAGTCCTGGACGTATTGCCGCAGCTGTCGCGCGCCCAGGGCGCAATTGAGTCCGACGACCAAAGGACGAGCGTGCGCCACCGAATTCCAGAACGCTTCAGTGGTCTGTCCCGATAGTGTCCGCCCGCTGGCATCGGTGATGGTGCCGGAAATCCAGACCGGGACTCGCTCTCCGGTGGCCGCGAAATGGGCGTCGATCGCGAAGATCGCCGCCTTGGCGTTGAGCGTGTCGAAGATCGTCTCGACCATGAGCAGGTCCGCCCCGCCTTCGAGCAGGCCGCGCACCGCTTCGGCATAGGTGTCCACCAGCTGCCGGAATTCGATGTTGCGGAAGCCGGGGTCGTTCACGTCCGGCGAAAGGGATGCGGTCCGGTTGGTGGGGCCCAGAACGCCGGCCACAAATCGAGGGCGCGAGTCGGCCGCCTCGGCTCGGTCGGCTACTCGGCGAGCCAGTGTTGCCGCAGTCTGGTTCAGCTCCGGCACCAGCGATTGCATGCCGTAGTCGGCCATGGAGACCGCGGTGGAGTTGAACGAATTGGTCTCGATGATGTCCGCGCCCGCGTCGAGGTATGCGGCGTGAATCGCCTCGATGATATCGGGCTGGGTCAGGACCAGGAGATCGTTGTTGCCTTTAAGGTCGCGAGGCCAATCCTTGAAGCGAGAACCGCGATAGTCGGCCTCGCCGAGCTTGTAGCCCTGGATCATCGTGCCCATGGCACCGTCGAGCACGAGAATCCGCTCCCGCAGCAGGCGGGGGAGCAGCTCAAGGCGTGAGGCGCGATCGAAGGGCATAGTGATGAAAAATCCCCGAGGCGAAAACGGCACCCGGGGGCGGCCGTTTTAGCACTTGTTTAACGTGGCTGCAATAGGCGCAAATCACCACGACGTCAATTGTCACCTCACCTAAGATAGCCCGTCAGACGCCTAACCGCCAAGCCCGAGCCGCTCTCGTGCCTCCTTGGAGGTCAGGCCGGCTATCTCGACGATCTTCCGTCGAGCCGCACTTCCAGCCGTTAGTCGGACTCGCGCCGGCGCGACACCAAGAACCGTGGACAGCAGCTGAACCAGGGCCTGGTTCGCAGCACCGTCCACTGGCGGCGCTGTCAGACGCACCTTGACCGCGTCGCCGTGAAGTCCGACCACCTGGTTGAGAGCCGCTCGCGGCTGAGCGTGAATCGTGAGCCTCACGCCGCCGGGCACTTCGTCGACCGGTGGCATCGATTTACAGAAGACCCAGCACCAGTGAGCGGGCGAGAACGAGGAGCAACCAGGCGACCAAGGGACTGACGTCGAACATCCCGAGCGGCGGGATCAGTCGCCCCAGCGGTTCGAGGAGCCAGTCGGTAAGAAAGACGATCGGCCGCATCCACCAGGCGTAGCTCGGGATGCCGAGCCAGGATGCGATGACGCGGATCAGCACGCAGGCGATTAGCAGTCCAAAGAGCCCATCCACCAGGAAGCGCAGGACTCCCCGTGGCCCGGCCTGGGCAGCATACCCCAGCGACACCAGTGTCCCCAGAGCCCACTGCAGCAAGCTCAGGAAGACCAATCCGCCGATCACCACGATCCAGAACAGCCACCACGGCGCATTCACCGGGTTGCCGCCGGATCGGACGATCCGGTGCTCTAACGGTTTGACGAGGGGGTCGCTGACTTGGCGAATGCCTCGGGCGAAGCCGCCGAACGGACTCAGCTTCTTGGCCTTCACGGCCCAGTGCGTGAGGGCAACAACCGCGGCACCGAGGCAGACGACGGCGACGAGGAGCCGGGCGATCTGGATGACTTCAATCATCGATGAGTACGATGGAAGGCTACTCCGAAGGGCGACCCACCGTGAAGCCCCGGCTCCCGCCACCAACCAATGTGCAGGTTATGGTGTAGGCCCCCTCATGCAGGCTGGCATCCTCGAGAATGTCGTTGGTTCCCTCGCAGCTGGCTAACTGCCGGCCCGAGGCGCGCCGGAAGGCGGCGGTCACTTCCGGAGATGTGCCCGACTTCTGGTAGCGGAGGACGATTGTCGGGGTCAGACTGTCGATGCCTGCTGTCCGGAGTGAATTGGGAAGCTTGCTCTGGTGGGCACTGCGGTAGGACATGACGCGATCAACCGCGTCGAAGAGCGCCAGGCCCAGCTCTTCCGCATCCTCCTGAGCCGGATCGGCCGGGTGTTTTTTGACGGAATCCTTGCCGGTTGCCTTCTTGGCTCCGCAAGCGACGATCAGGCCGGCAACGACGATCCAGCCGAGTTTGCGGACCCGCGAGCTACTCCATCGCGAATTCACGATTGAACACGACGTCGAAGGCGAACGTCTTGGACTTGGTGCGCGATTCAATGTGCTCGGCAATGCGGCGGAGCCGGTCGGGAATTCCCGCGATCTTTTCCTGGGCGAGCCTTCCCATTTCTCCCAGGCCGGTCAGCGTTTCGATCCTCCAGTACTGGATCTGCTCCTGCACAATTCGCAGGTAATCGCGTGGACCATAAATCCCTGCCCGCCGAATCACATCCGCGATTTCCCGGAAGCTGGGCATCGTATGCCCGGGCATTTCGATACTCGGCATGATGAAGGACGCCGAGTGCAACGCCTGGTCCGGGTCCCGTTTCAGGATCTCCTCGAAAACCGACCGGTAGAACGCGAAGTGCCGGGCTTCGTCGAGTGCGACATTGGAGAGGACTTCGTTGAGCAGCGGCTCATAGTCCGCGACCGCTCGCCCGGTGCCGCTGTGCGACACCTGGGTGGCCCGTTCCTGAAGGGTCGTGTAGACAAAGACCCTGTAGGGATCCATGTCCCAGTCGGGATGAAAGCCGCTCTCGAGATAGGAATACTGCATTTCCTCAAGACGCCGCTGATTGATGAGCCGGGTGTCCCGGATGTAGTCGTGGAGTACCGCGCCATGCCGGTCCTCTTCCGCGGTCCACATGTTGTTCCAGCGGCGCCAGTGGCTGTCCTCGCCCAGGTGTATCGCGAGCAGCCGGTGAAAGTGCGGTAACCCCTCTTCAGTCAGAGTATTGAGGGCGAGGGCCGCGCGGGCCGAATCCGGAATGCCGGTGGCGCGCTTGCGAAGGATGACCACGTGGTCGTCCTGCGATTCACCCGGAGGGGGCTCCAGAAGGTCGCTGGGGAACCAGAGGTTCCGCTTGCGGACGTGGGCCTCCATCATCTCGTGGACCTTGGCCTCAAGGTCGCGAAGCACCTCGACCTTGGTAAAGAAAGCCTTGGCGGTGGCCGTGAGGGTCACAGGTCAATTCCCGGTTCGATGCGATACAACGGCAAACCTCCGTGGAGGGCCCACGGTCGCGCGGTCAATGCTTGTAATTTGGAGCAGTTAGAGGCTGGGGGGAAGGTCGAAAATCTGGCGCAAGGGCGCCAGGCCAGAATCAGGCCTCTGGGGTCAGCCGCTTCTCCATGAGGTACCACGTCTTACCGCCAAAGTACTCGTCCCGCCTCATGACGCGCTGCCACCCGTTCAGAATGAACTCACCCTCATCGCGAAGGTCGTCGGTCCAGAATTCCGCCAAGTGGGCTCCCGACTCACGAGCACGGGTCTCGAAAGCGCTGACCAGCAAGTGGCCGTGACCAAGGTGCCGCTCTTCCGGCGTCACTGCGATGTCCAGGATGTGAGCCACCCCCCCGCGCATGGAGTAGCGGAGGCCGCCGATCCAATCGCCGATTTCGTTGCTCAGGACCAGGAAACGTTCCTCCAGGTGAACGCTGTCACCCGTCTCCTGTTCCTCCCGTAGCGTGAGGTCGGAGAACCATTCGGCGAACTCTTCGCCGTTTTCCATTTCCCGGATGGTCAACTCGCTCATCGAAGCACCCTTTTACGCGTCACAGCGGCATTCGTCTACTATTTGTAGACGCGTAAGACGCAACGTTAGTGCCACAGGGGCCAAGCTCCGTTACATCGACAAACATCGATAAGTCTCAGTCCGGTAGCGCGTTACCTGCTGCCCAAGGATAGCCCGATCCTCCCCCGTTGCAAGCAAGTGGTGATCCCGTCCCCTGACAGGAGCAGGGTCTGAGTCACTCCATCATTCCGGCTTCTCGCGATTTTCAGGCTGAGGCCGTACCCTGCGGCGACATCCGGCTCGTCGGGGCTGCCGCCTAAACACACAGTGTTGGAGCAGTCAGGAGAGCTCGCATGCCTGGTGGTGGCGGGCGAGCAAAACCCTGACGACCCGCTAGAGCGAAATGGCGATGGCGAGGATGATCGCCGCAATGCCGATGAGAACCAGCCCGCCGATCAGCTTGGTGAAGGCCTTGAGCCAGTCATCGTAGCCGACACCGGCGGCGGCGAGCATAGCCATGAGGGCGCCGTTGGTCGGAGTAACGAGCTCGCATAGCCCCGCGCCGTACTGGTAGGCCAGCACAGTCACCTGCCGGGATAAGCCGATCAGGTCGGAGAGGGGAACCAGAACGGGAAGGGTGAGTACGGCCTCACCGCTCACACTAGGGACCGGAACGTGAATCCCGGCTTCCACCGCCATGATGCCGATGGCAGAGACGGCCGGTGGGAGGTTCGCCAGCGGGGCCGATAACCCGTGAACGATGGTATCGAGAATCCTGCCCTGCTCGAGTACCACCGAAATGGCGCGGGCAAACCCGATCAGCAGAGCCGCCAGCGTCATGGATCTGAAGCCTTCGACGAACGCGTCGACGGTTCCTCGAACACCGAGCCTGCCCAGTAGTCCGACAACGACTCCCATAATGAAGAAGACTGCGGACAACTGATCGAAATCCCATCCCAGTCTCAGGATTCCGTAGAGGAACACCGAGAACGCTCCCAGCACCGAGAGCAGAATCAGCGGAGTGCGCCAGCCGAGTGATGCTCCGGCTTCGAGTTCGACAGCTTCGGGAGGCTTGCGGGTCCGGCGTGCATGCCGGGTTACGCCCCAGGTCCAGAAGCCGAGCGCCAGCAGCATCAGGGTGGTGCGGAACTCCCATCCCGAGCCGAGGGGGAGCTGTGCCAGCTTCTGGGCGATCTGGGCCTGAAATGGGTTGATCGGGCTGAACGATGCAGCGACCGCCGCCGCACCCAGGCTCATCGCTACTGCGGTGAGCGCGTCAAAGCCGAGTCGCCGGGTCAGCAGGAGGAGGAGAGGAACGAAGGCGATGATTTCCTCCTGCATGTTCTCGAGCGCGCCACCTAGCGCGAAGGCGGCACAGCAGACGGGGATGACGAGCGTTTCCCGCCGGTCGAGTTTGCGAACCAGGGTGCCGATCGCCGTGCGGAGCGCTCCGGTCCGGTCTACGACGGTGAACGCACCGCCTATGAGAAACACGAGGAAGACCACCGAGGCAGCGTCGGCCATTCCGCGCGGGATTGCCACTGCCGCCTGGAACAGATTGACCGGAGAGCGCGCTACTGGGGCGAAGGTCCCGGGTACAACGACCTCGCGGTGGGTGACGGCATCTTCGTGGCGTTGGTACTCGCCGGGGGGAAGGATGTAGGTGAGGGCTGCCGCGACCAGGAGGCAGCCGACGAGAAGCGTCAGGGGATGAGGAAAGCGGGCATGGAGTCCTTTCATTTGGTGCGGCACTGGACCGAGACTGGCCGGGTCCTCCCGCACGCAATTGACTCGTTCATGCCGCTGGCCAGGATCCCACACGCCGTGGTCTGAGCGGATCGGGTGGCCTCTTCCTGGTTCTCGTGCGAGGCCGCTGCGCAGTTGCGCTTACCGTTGAACTCGACGCACACGTTGCACTCAGCTTTCTGTGCCGAAAGCGTATTGAACAGCAGCAGGGCGCCGAAAAGAGCCACGACAACGAGCGTAATGATGGTCCCGCGCTTGATTCTCATGGGTACTCCTGGTGGTTCAGCCCATCGCGCGGATGGCGCCCAATACGGGGAGCAGGGCCCCTATCAACCACACGATTGCCGCGGCCAGCGCGGCCTGGGTCCGGGGGATCTTGCCGGTGATGGAGAGGCCAATGGCGAGCAGGACAGTCACCCAGATAGTGAATACATCGATACGGCCAATCAGCGCCAGCAGGAGGGGGTTGGCAGTATCGGGATTAAAGAAGCGACCGAGCCCGAGCGTCACGCTGTACCTGCCGACCAGCGATTCCTCAGGCAGGAGCAGGGCCTGGAGCGCGTTGACGATCCCTTCCAGGATCCGGGGATACAGGGCGAACGTGGCTACCATGCAAGCCGCGGCCAGCTCCTGCTTGGCTCCAACCAGCTTGCCGGCGAGCCACAGGAAAAATCCGACAAGGAACGGCGCGAAGAACGAGTAGCCAATTACAAAGATCGGCACGAACTTCCTGGAAGTTTCCTGGGCCTGCGCCTCCATTTCCGAGGTGAGCTGCGGGTTCTGCTTCATCGCCGTCGCGAATCCGCGCTTGAACTCCGCGTCGAAGATCGGATCCATCGCGCCGCGCGACGCGAAGAACAGGATGCCGATCCCCAGCACCAGGATGATCAAGGGCAGGCCGAACGCGGGCTCCAGCTTCCGGCGTTGGAACACCTCCGATGGAGCGTAGAAGATTTCGAGCGCGTCGGTAAAGGCGCTGGGCGTCTCGTCGGCGGACGGCATCGAGGCTTCCTGTGTGGGAGGACGCTCTCAAAGTATCCGTCACGGCGCCAGTTTCAATCGGCCCCGATTCGGCTACTCTTCAAAATGCGCGCGTTCGAGAGGTTCGGTCGGGTGGGTACCTTCTCTGCGTTGGGACTGTTGTGCGTCCTCGGTTGTTCCCGGGGCGAACCGGTCGTCCTGCTGTCGCGGCCGGTCGCAGACTCGATGAACGCAATCTTCGATCGTTCCAACGAACACTGGGACGAGCTTCAAGATCTAACCCAACTCGAGAAGATGCTGGGTACTGTGCGTCCGACTCAGCGTGAGTACCTTGGCTGTCTCACCGGGCGTCGCGCGGGCGATACTTTGCGGGTCGACGGGTGGACGCCCGCGCGAAACATGAAACAGCTGCAGTTCGCAGTTACGGGTGATTGCGAAGGGACCCCGGGGCTCGTGGGAACTTTTCACACCCATCCCTACCGGGCCGATACCCTCAACCGGCCTCTCAAGGAGCCGGTCTTGGCCAAACAGGACCTCGAAACCTTCGCCGGTTCCACGGATCTGATCGCCCTGGTCATCTGGGACCGCGATTCGATCGATGCCGCGGCCAAAGGGGAGGATGGCCAAGTGCTTCATCCCATCCCGGTCCTGGTTCGCTAAGCCAGCCGCTCCTCGCGTCCTGCAAGCCCGGAAATCCCAAGACTGACTCGCCTTTTTGGACGAGATTTCCCTTCATGAAGCGGACGGCGCGGCGAGGCACGGCCCGTCATACACGCTTCGGTTGTGGGCCTCCTTCCTGCGTTGCGGCTTGGACTTAGGCCCTGTAAGAGGAAAGCGGTCCGGGCCCGCATTTCCCTCCGAGATTCGACCCCCTCCGAGCTGTTCAAGAGTTCGACAACGATGGGCCTGCTTCTTGCCCCTCCCACCCCTCGAACCACTCACAGAGAGTTGTCGGCCATCTCGACCGGGGGGACGATCGCGCCATGAAAATACTGATCGTCGAGGATTCTCCGCTCGTACAAAAAATGTACGGCCTGGTGTTCTCCAAGCGGGAGCACGTGATGATCACGGCCCTCAACGGCCGTGACGCGCTTCAGCTCGTCAACGACTCGACCGCACCGTACGACCTGATCCTGCTGGATCTTCGCATGCCCGACATGGACGGGGTCGAGTTCATCGAGGCCCTGCGCAAGAGCGGGGTCGAGTTCCATTCCATTCCCATCGTTCTCACTACCGCGGAACCGGAAGACTCTTCGCTGCTTCAGCACGCGCGAGCGCTGGGTGTCTCGGCGGTCGTGCGCAAGCCGTGGCGGCCGAACGAGCTGCGCGAAGTCATCCGTCAGGTCGTCCCGGAGCGGATTGGATGAGCGCCAAGCCCGTCTTCCTGGTGGTCGATGACTCCCGCCTCCACCACCAGATGTACATGCTCGTCTTTGCCAAAGGCGCGCTGGCGGGTAGTACCCTCCTGCACGCCAAGAACGGTCGCGAAGGATACGCGCTGTTTACCACGCATCCCGAGATCGAGATGGTCTTCCTCGACCTCAACATGCCGGAGATGAACGGGCTGGAGTTCCTGGAGCGGCGCCGATCGGAAAACCTGCATCCTCACATCCCGGTTGTGCTGGTGACGACTGAAGACAGCGCCGAGGACGAGGCGAGAGGCAGGGCGGCCGGTGCGTGGGAGTACCTTCGCAAGCCTTTCACTCCTGCCCAACTCACCGAGCTGGTGGAGCGGGCCCGCGCGCGCGGCGTTCGGACCTGAGATGAACGACGACGCCGGGAATCCCTTCGCGGAGCTGCTTGAGGAATACGTAGCGGAGTGCGCTCCGCTCGCTCAGGCCGTAGGGGATACCCTGGTCACCCTCGAGCGGCGGTGGGAAGAAGGAGACCCGGCGGATCAGCTCTTCGGTACCCTCAAAGGCTCGCTGCATACCCTGAAGGGCAATTCGGCCATGATGGGCCTCACGGCCATCCAGGCGCTGGCGCACTGCATGGAAGATGTCTGCGCCTTTCTGGGAGAGCGGCCAGATCTTCGGCCTTCGGCGTCGGGGCTGTTGCTCCGGGGCGCCGGTGTTCTTGTGGAGATGGTGAGTCGCGCGGCCCGCGGTCCGCTTTCGGCCGATCGGAGCGAGGCCTTCATCAGCGAGGCTCGTGAGTTCATCCAGACCGAATCCGTCGGCGCGGAAGCGGCCGCCCCGTACCCCGAGCGGCGCAGGTTCGAGCGCCGAACCGGCTCGGAGGTGGGGGAGCTTGGAGCCGACGGAGTGGTGAGCACGATTCGCGTCGATGCCAGACGGTTGGATGGGCTGCTGGAAACCTTCGGTGAGACGATGATCGCGGGACTGGGTCTCCGGGAGGCGGTTCGGGACTTGGCCGTCCACCATCGAGGCGCGGGCTTTACCGACCTGGAGCATGCGCTGACGTCGCTGGAAAAGACATTGAAACGGTTGGAGGGTGCACTCATGGCCACCCGGCTCGTGTCGATTGCGACCGTGTTTGGCCGCTTCAACCTGCTAGTCCGCGAGGTGGCGAACGCCCACGGGAAGCGAGTCCGGCTGGTGACCTCAGGCGGCGAGACCCAGCTCGACAAGACCGTTATCGACCGGCTCGGTGAACCGCTCGTCCACTTGGTGACCAACGCTGTCATCCACGGTCTGGAATTGCCGGAGGATCGGGAGCGGGCCGGGAAGCCGGCCGAAGCGACTGTGACGCTCTCAGCAACTCAGCGTTCGGACCGGGTCATCCTCACGGTTGCCGATGACGGGAGAGGTCTCGATCCCGAGCGCATCCTGCACAAGGCGAGGCAGCTGGGCGCGGTCGCGGCGGACGCGACCCCATCGCGCGAGGAAGTGTTTGCGATGGCCTTTCTCCCGGGCCTTTCCACCACCGAACGGGTTTCGGCACTGGCGGGGCGCGGCGTCGGTCTCGACGTCGTGGCCAACTCGATTCGCACACTTGGCGGCAGCATCGAGGTCGCCAGCGAACCGGGGAAGGGAACCAAGTTCACGATGAGCCTTCCGCTCACCCTGGCGGTGCTCCGCTCCCTGCTGGTCGCGGTTGACGGCGAACGCTATGCCGTGCCGCTCGGCGATGTGGCGGAATCACTGCGGGTGACGAACGAGGCAATTCACGAAATCGACGGGCACGGCATGATGTTCTGGCGAGGACAGGTAATTCCGGTGTCCGACGCCGCCGAGGTGCTGGGTGGGAGAGCTGCTCGCTCGTCCCGGACCTACTGCGTGGTCGTCCGGTCGGGCGCCAAGCGCAGAGGGATGCTGGTCGACGGCCTGCTGGGCCACCAGGATGTCGTCGTCAAGGCGCTCGACCCATCGCTGGGGCGGCCTCCGACGATCTCCGGCGCCACGATCCTGGGCGACGGTCGGATAGCCTGCATTCTCGACACGGCACGATTCGCTGAGCTTCGGACCACCGAGGCCGCCACCCCGAGTCTCTCATGAGCAACGTGAAACAGGAACTAAAACTCACCGCGCGGGACAGCCTGCTGACCTTTGCCGACGACATGGCCCAGAAGGGCGGCGCCGTTCGGGCGGAGGAAGCGGAACCCGAGCGTCATCTGGTCATCTTCGGCCTGGACCGTGAGGAATTCGGGATTCCCATCGCGCGGGCCCGCGAGATCGTGCGGGTTCCGGAAATCACCCGGGTCCCGCAGGCCCCGCCGCACATCCGCGGCGTCATGAATCTTCGGGGGAGGATTCTCCCGGTGGTGGAGATCCGTACCCGCTTCGGGCTGGAGCGAGCCGAGCTGACTGCGCGCTCCCGAGTCGTGGTCGTGGAAGCCCACGGACGCCTGGTAGGAATTCTGGTGGATGTGGTCTCCCAAGTGGTGAAGATCGGCGAGAGCGCTATTGTCCCGCCGCCTGATGAAATCATTTCGCAGCGCGCCGATTATGTCAGCAACGTCGCGCGAGTTGGTCCGCGACTCATCATCCTCATCGAGCTCGATAAGGCACTCTTGCTCGAAAACGTGTCTACCCCAGCACCCCTCCTCTCATGAGCGAACAGATTCTGCAGGTAATCCGGAACTGGACCATCCGCCGGAAAATCCTCACGGGCTTTACCATCGCGCTGCTGGCCACCGGGGTTGTCGGAGCCTACGCGATCCGCCAGCTCGACCGCATGCATTCCGCCGTTTTGTCCGCCCAGGGCGGCGGCATGGTCGACGCGATCTACCAGGACTCGAGATCGTTCATCCTGATCCTGGTCGCGTCGGGCATCATCCTAGGGCTCCTGGCCGCGCTCTTCCTCGCCCGGCTCATCGCGGACCCGCTTACCCGGCTGGGCCTGGCGGCGGAACAGGTGTCCAACGGCGACCTGACGATCGATATCAAGAGCCTTTCCCGGGACGAGATCGGCTGGCTCGAGCACACCGTCCGGCAGATGGTCAAGAACCTCCGGCAGGTCGTTGGCCAGATCACGACCTCTTCCCGGACCGTGGCCACCTCGGCGGAGGAGATTTCCGCTTCTGCTACCCAGATGACCAAGGGCGCAGAAGCCCAGAGCAGCTCGACTGAAGAAACCTCCTCGACCATGGTCGAGATGGCGGCCCAGATGCAGGCGCTGGCCAAGAATGCCGAGGCGCTAGCAGCCAACGTAGACGAAACCTCTTCCTCGATTCAACAGATGAGCGTCGTTCTGGCCCAGACGGCCCAGAACGGCGACACCCTGCTCGGGACGGTGGAGGAGGTCACCGGTACGCTGACCGACATGATCAATACCGTCGGCTCCATCGCGTCACGGGTACACAAGGTGGATGAGGTGTCCAAGCACTCGGTGAGCGAAGCCCGTTTGGGTGGAGAGCGGCTGACTAAGTCGATCGCTGCGATCGGAGAGCGTTCCCAGGAAATCGGCAAGATCATCAAGGTCATCGAGGACATCGCGGACCAGACCAATCTCCTGGCGCTGAACGCCACGATCGAAGCGGCGCGCGCCGGCGATGCGGGAAAAGGCTTCGCGGTCGTGGCTGACGAAGTCCGGCGCCTGGCCGAGCGCTCGGTGCAGGCAACCCAGGAGATCGCCCAGGTGATCGATACGGTGCAGCGGGAAACCGGCGGCGCCGTGACGATGATGGAGCAGGTACTGACAACGATCGTCGGCTCGGTAGACCAGACCTCGCAGCTGGTGACCGAGGCGGCGCACGCGACCGAAGAGCAGGCGACTAACGCGCGCGAGGTCCTCGCGATGGCGGGCAACATGGCAAACCTGACCCGCCAGATTGCCGCATCGGTCAAGGAGAACGCGGCTGGGGCCCGGGAAATCACCGCGGCCGCGCAGAAGATGAACAAGCTGACCCACCAGATGTCGGAAGGCGTGGCCGAGCAGAAACGCGGCGGCGACATGGTGGTGAAGGCCGTGGAGTCCATCGCGCTGGTTTCGCGCCAGAATCTGGTGGCGGTCGAACAGATGGGCGCGGCCTCCCGCAATCTGGCCGGCGAATCCGAAGCGCTCCGCGTGCGGGTCGAGACCTTCAAGAGCTGATGCCCCGCGCCGCTACGGCTCTGACTGCCCGGCTTACCGCTCTCGCCTCTCCGGCAGATCATGCCCTGCGGGAGGCGGAGATCTTCTCCGCGCTGGAGGACGAATCGCCGGCCGTAAGAGAGGTGGCGATTGCATGGGCGGCGCGGTGTATTGAACCGGCGCGGCTCGCCCCGCTGGTCGCATCTCCCGACAACGCGATTCTCCGCAACGCCGCCCTCGCCGCCCTGACCCGGCAGGGTCCCTACGCGATCCAGCACGTCGGCGGGATGCTCGAAGATCCGGATCCCGACGTGGTGATGTTCGCCTGCCAGGTGCTGGGTGAGATCAAGGCGATTGAATGCTGGCCGGCGCTGTTGCGGCTCCTCCAGCATGAACAAGTGAACGTGGTGCAGGCGACCATCGAAGCGCTGGGAAGAGTGCGGGCCCGCGAGGCGGTGCCCAGACTCATCGAGATTCTGGGCGAGGAACCGTGGCTCCAGCTGGCGGCCACCGACGCCCTCGGTGAGATCGGTGATCCGCTCGCGGCACCGGTGCTCGTCGGCCTGATTCCGGAAAGCTTCGTCACCATACCGGCTCTGACCGCACTACGGAAAATCGCCGCCGCGGAAGCGGCCGAGCCACTGCTGACCCTGCTGTTCCGGTCCGACACGGTGGAGTTGCGAAGCCCAATCGTTCTCGCGCTGGCGGCGTCGCTCCACCCGGGCATGCCCCTGCTCGAGCGTTTGGGCCAACGAATTGATGCCGACCGGGATGGGATCTGGCGCTATCTCGCCGCGGTGCTCCAGGGCGAGGTTTCGGGAGAGGAACCGCTCGATCCACTCAACGCGTCCGACGATCGCCGGGGCACCCGGGGCGGGGGGCCGCTAGTTCGCGCGGCCGCGACGCTGGCATTGGCGGGTGGGCTGGAGTCGTTGCATCCCTGGGTCGTCCGTTGGGCGGTAGATCGTGAGGGAGTCGCGTGGCTGCGCCCTCTGGTGCGGCGATTCCACGGTTGTCTACGCTCAACGCTCGGAGGCTTACTCGCCCATCCCGATGTGAGAATACGGCAAGGCGCCTTGGAGGTTGGCGATCTCACCTCCGACGACGTGTCCCGTATACTCGGCTTGCTGCGGGATGAGAGCGAGCAGATTCGCGCGGCCGCCTGCCGCGCCATCGGTCCGTTGAAGGCCGTTGAGGCCATCCCGGACTTGTTGCAGCTGCTTCAGGACCGCACCGGGCAGGAACGAGATGCCGCGGCCGCGGCACTCGGACACATGCCGGCGCAGGACCTCGAGCTGAGTCTTGCTCCGTTCCTTCAATCGGACGTGGACGAGGCGGTAAGGCTGCGCGCCATTCGGGTAGTCGAGCACTCAGGTTGTCGCGCGTTCGACCCGGAGATCCTCGAAATGGCACACGCTGCCTCACCCGCGCTGCGCCGCGCCGCATTCCGGGTCGTGGGCCAGATGGAGGGCTCCCGCGCAGAAGTGGTGCTGCTTCGCGCGCTGGCCGACCCCGTAGAGTCGGTACAAACCGAAGTTCTGGATCTGCTGGCCAAGAGACCGGGCGGGCGCACGCTGGCAACCCTGCTGGCACTGCTTAACACCAATGACTCGTTGCGTTATCACGTGATTCGAGCGCTGGGCCGATTGGGCGCCGCTCAGGCCGCCGGTCCGCTCCAGTCACTCTATGGCTCGGCCTTGCTGCACGAGAAAATCGAGATTCTCGCCGCTCTGGCCAACATCGCTTCGCCGGCCACGGTGGAGTTCCTGCGCCAGCGGCTGGAGGAATCTCAGGTCGAAATTCGGCGGGTCGCCGCCCAAGGCCTGGCCGATCTGGCCGGCCCAAGTGATCTCCCATTGTTCAGTGCGTTGGCCGAGGATCCGGATTGGGCCATTCGGAATGAGGCGGCCCGAGCGCTGGGCCGGTTGCGGGTTCCGGAGCGGCGGTCACTGCTGCTCGCCCTGGCGCGAGACCTGGAACCTGTCGTGGCCCGTACGGCGCTTGCCGCGCTGAGCGGAGAACCGGAAGTCGCGGCCTCCGCTCCGGCATGAGTGAAGTCGCCGAAGCCGACTGGAAGCTGATCGCCGACTTCGTCCGGGAACGATTCGGGCTCAGTTTCGAAGGGGCACGGCGCGACATCCTCGAAGCACGGCTCCGCTCCCGGCTCTGCGACCTCCACCTGCAAACGTTTCGGGAGTACTACCACTATCTCAGCTTCCACCCCGCACGGGAGGCGGAGACCTCCGAGCTGTCCCGGCGGATCACCAATAACGAGACCTATTTCTTTCGCGAGCCCCACCACTTCGCCTTCATCCTGAACCAGGTCATTCCCCCGCTTCAGAGTGTCCTGCGGACGCGCCCACTTCGGGTGCTTTCGGCGGGGTGTTCTTCGGGTGAAGAGCCGTATTCGTTGGTCGTGAACCTGGTAGACAGTGGCCTGGAGCTTCAGGGTTACCGCTGGGAGATCGATGCCTGCGACCTGAACACGGCCCGCATCGAGCAGGCACGAAATGCGCTCTATGAACCTGGCTCGCTCAGGGTGTGTGACGACGAAGTTCGACAGCGGTGCTTCATCCGGAACGGAGAGCGGTTCCAGCTCAAGGATCGCTACCGCAAAGGCGTGAATTTCTTTCAAGCCAATCTCGCCGCACCCACGGTGGGGCTCGGACGGGCAGGCTACGACGTGATTCTCTGCCGGAACATGCTGATCTACTTCCACGATGACGCGTTCATTTCCCTCATCGGGCATTTCAGCCGGCTCCTGCTTCCAGGCGGCTATCTGCTCCTGGGGCATTCGGAGTCGCTGGTAGACAGAATGCCGACGTTCGAACCGCTGTTCCTCAATGGGACCATGGCTTACCGCCGAACCGGAGAATGCTCGTGATTCGGGTCTTCGTGGTCGATGACTCGGCGTTCATCCGTAAGGCGCTGACCCGGGTGCTCTCGACCCAGCCGGAATGTCAGGTTGTGGGCGAAGCCGCGAACGGTCACGAGGCGCTCGAGCGAATCCCCGCCGCGAACCCCGATGTCGTAACACTCGATGTGGCCATGCATGGCATGGATGGGCTCGCCACCTTGAGGGCCTTGCTGGGTTGGCGACCGAGTCTCCACGTCATCATGCTCTCGGCCCACACCAGGGAAGGTGCCGCGGCGACACTGGAAGCGCTGACCCTCGGCGCTGCAGATTTCATCGATAAGACCGCCATCAACCTGATGGATTTGGACGGTCTGGGACGCGAGCTGGTGGATAGGTTGAAGGCCTGGCGGCCGGGAAGCCGGGAAGCCAGGCCGGCGGTTCGACGGCCCGCGGTGACTGTTCCTGCAATTGACCTGAGTCAGTGTGAGCTGTGCGTGATTGGAGCTTCCACGGGCGGGCCCGCTGCATTGCAGTACATCCTTGAACGCCTCCCCGCGTCGTTCCCGCTGTCTCTGGCAATCGTGCAGCATATGCCGGCCGGGTTTACGGCCCCGTTCGCCGACCGGCTCAATTCACTCTGCCGCCTTAAGGTCGCGGAAGCGAAAGAGGGCGAGCGGCTGGTTCCGGGCCGGGTCCTGATCGCGCCGGCCGGGCGACAGCTTCGGTTGAGCAACAGTCTCACTGTGCTGCTTTCCTCGGAGCCGCAGGAGGCCCGCCATGCTCCCAGCGTGGACGTTCTCATGAAATCCGCCGACCGCGCTCGTCGTGGCAAGGTGCTCGGCGTGCTGCTGACCGGAATGGGGGATGACGGTGCCGAGGGGATGAGCATCATCCGGGCTCACGGGGGCCGGACCATCGCGGAGAGTGAGGCAAGCTGCACGGTCTACGGCATGCCCCGCGCGGCGTTGTTGCGTGGCGGAGTTGACTTGATGCTGAGCCTTCAGGAAATCGCGGTGGTGCTGGAGGAGGTGGGACGGGGCGAGGTGGGACGCTAAAGCAGCGTCCCTTTCAGCACCACCAGCGCCACGCTGAAGAAGATGATCAGCCCGGTCACGTCAACCAGGGTGGCCACGAAGGGTGCCGAGGCGCTGGCCGGATCGAAACCGATGCGCCGGAGCACGAAGGGTAGCATGGAACCAGTCAGGGAACCGAAAAGCACGACCCCCACCAGTGCCAGTGCTACTGTCATTGCGACCAGCAGGTAGTGCGGGCCGTAGTTGTAGAAGCCCAAGTCCTGCCACGCCACGATGCGAATGAAGCCGATGGTTCCCAAGATCGCGCCCAGGGTAACCCCGGCGGGGATCTCCCGTGCCGCGACCCTCCACCAATCGCGAAGATTCACCTCCCGCAGCGCCATGGCACGGATGATCAGGGAGGTGGCCTGAGAACCCGAATTTCCGCCTGAACTGATGATCAGCGGCAGGAAGATCGCCAGGACCACAGCCCGTTCAATTTCATGTTCGAAATAGCCCATAGCGGTGGCCGTGAGCATTTCCCCCAGGAAGAGCGCGCAGAGCCAACCGGCCCGCTTCCGGATCATCTGTGCCAGACCGATTTCCATGTAGGGCTGGTCCAGTGCTTCCATACCGCCAAACTTCTGGACGTCTTCCGTCTGTTCCTTGACCAGCGCGTCGATGACGTCGTCCACCGTGACGATGCCGAGGACGTGACTGGCCTCGTCTACGACGGGGATCGCGAGCAAGTTGTACTTGGCGATAAGGCGTGCCACTTCCTCGCGATCGGTGAGAGGACGGGTGGTAACCGGTTTTCTGGTATCCCCGATCTCGCGCACCGGTGTGCTGTCGGCCGCCGTCATCACTTCTCGCAGTGAAATGACTTGCTGCAACCGCTGGGTCTTCTCGTCCAGGACGTAGATGGCGTAGACGGTTTCCTTGGCGCTGCCCACGTCGTGCACGAGCTGGCGAACCTGGGCCGCCGTCCAGGTCGAAGGCACGCCGACAAACTCCGTGGTCATCAGCCCGCCGGCGCTCTGAGGCGGGTAGCTTAGGAGCAGCTTGAGCTGATCCCGGGTCGGGGCGTCGAGGCAGTAGCCCAGCCGGGCCCGGTCCGAGCCCTTGATGCTCCGGAACAGCCGCACCTGCTGGTCCGCCGACATCGCCTGGACCAGCGGGGCGGCGATGTCGTCCGGGAGCCGCTCGACAATTTCGTCTCGAGCTTCCAACTCGGGCTGGTCGAAGACCTCCACCGCGATGTGGAAGGGCAGAGCCCCCACCACCTTCGAGGCTGGCTCCGGCGGGAGGTCGTTCAGCGCCTCGACGATGTCGGCGGGGAGAAGGTCGGCGCAGGCCGCGACGAAATCTTCGGGGTCGCCGGCAAGAAGGTAGAGGTACTCCGCGAGCGGAGCATCGGGGCGAGCGGGCATGGGATCCCCGGAGTGGGTGAAGCGTGAGGAGTAAGGAGTAAGGTGTGAGGAGTAATAAGTAGAGGTGCAACAGTGAGGAGGAGGTTACCTCTCACTGGCCCATTCCTCACCGATCGGGCTGCAATTCGCTTGCAATCCAAGCGGCATAGCTTTCCGTGGCAGCGACGATCGGTGTGGCAATGATTTCCGGAACCTGGTACGGATGGAGCGACCGGATTTGAGACTCAAGGCCGGGATACGCCTCGGTGCTGGTCTTGAACACGCAATACCATTCCGAAGCTTCTTCTATGGCACCCTGCCAGCGGTAGACACTGGTAATTGGACCGCTGATCTGAACACAGGCAGCAAACCGCTCGGTAACCGCGGCCTCCGCGATACGGCGCGCAACCTCGGCTGAGGGAACGGCGGTGGTGACCTGAAGCAGCGTGGTCAGGACGGGACCTTGGTTTCGTCCCCGGTCTTGCCGTCGTCGATCGGGACTATGGCTGTGCGCCACCCGCTTTTGAACGTCACCGTGAGGCGATGTCCGAGCGGATCGGCCGTGATGTCAACGATGTCCGCCCCAAACTTGTTGCGCGCGTAGGTGGTGGCGATCTCCGCCTGCGCCTCGGGACCGGAGTTGTAGGGTCGGGCGAATTCCCGGCCGATGGCGACGGCGATGGCTTGCTCGCGGCCATAGCTCGCGAACTTATCGGCCGGAACCAGACCGGCCTGACCGCCTATGTGGCGCTCCAGGTTGTAGTCGCGACAGGCGAGGCTGACGATGAGACTCAGGAGGATTGGGATGGTGCGACGCATCGATAGGCTCGGCAAAGAGTTAGGGGAAACGCGCCGGCCACGAAGGTACTAGATTTCCGCCCCTATGCGCAACCTGATCGGATGGTGCCTGGCGGTCACCTTTGTGCCCGCGTCGCTGATCGCTCAAGTGGCGCGGGCAGCTCCACGTCTCGAATCGTGGGCCCCTCCCCTCCCCGCATCGCTAGCGACCGCGGGATCGAGTAGTGGGAGTTCCGCCAGCGAGCCACACGCGGTGCAATGGTACGAGGCGGCGGCGGTCGCCGGCATTGTCGTGGCAAGCGGATTTCTGGACGCAACGGTTCAGGACTACACCCAGACCCACCGGACCGAAACGAAGGATGATATTGCCTCTGTCTTCCGACACATGGGGCAGCCCGAGGTCTATGCTACTGTGGGGCTCGGCACCATCCTGACGGGGCTGATCGCGGGGGACGACGATATCGCCCGGGCGGGTGGCCGCATTACCGGCTCGCTGGTCACGGCCGGCGTTTCGAACGGTAT
>Ga0068854_100000647_pt1 | contig 20661 bp, 19 predicted proteins | sample KBSCornC42_FD_66590 | JGI IMG/M metagenome (GOLD analysis project Ga0068854, IMG submission 66590) | Corn rhizosphere microbial communities from Kellogg Biological Station, Michigan, USA - KBS Corn C4-2 | ecosystem: Host-associated > Plants > Roots > Rhizosphere > Soil ... | reverse complement strand
GAGGTGGCCGTCCTTCTCGGCAATGGGTACGTGGTGCACTGCAGGGCCGAAGGTGCCGGCATCGTGCTTCTGGAAGAAACACTGCTTCGCCCGGCCCTGCGGGCAGCGGATCAGGCTGATCGGCCGGCCGGCCATGAAAGGCAGCATCAGCGGCGATACGGCAGCGTAATAGTCGGCAAGGTCGCCCTTGGTCAGGCCGCTTTCGGGATAGATCACGCGGCTGCGGTTGCTGATCTTCACGGCCGGCTTCGCCGCATCGGTGGCGCTGGCGACCGGCTCGGCCCGTTCCGGCACGACGTCCTTGGCGGGCTTGTCGGTTCTGAGGCCGAGGAAGCTGGCATGGCGGACGGAACCATCCGCCGTAAATTCGGCAAAGGCAATCTCGGCGACGAGTTCCGGCTTCAGCCAGGTCACCCCGCGCCGGCCCTCGCGCGGGACCTCGGCAGCGGGCTCAGCGGTGGCAAGTGGCTTCATCGCCTTGGCCAATTGGTCGAGCGTGGCAGCATCGAACCCTGTGCCGACATTGCCCTTGTAGACAAAGGCGCCGTCCTCGACCTGGGCCAGCAGTAGCGAGGCGAAGGGACGGGCCCGCGCGGAGCTCTTCTTCCAGCCGATGACGACGAATTCCTGCCGCCGCACGCATTTGACCTTGACCCAGTTGCGCGTGCGCCCTTCGCGGTAGGACGCATCGATGCGCTTGGCGATGATCCCTTCCTGCCCGGCCTCGCACATCGTCTTGAACAGCCGATCCCCTGCGCCGATCAGGTGATCGGCCACATGAACCGGCGGCACGGCGCGGGCGAGCAGGGCGGTGAGGCGCTCCTTGCGTTCAAGGTTCGGCCGGCCCGCAAGGTCCTCTCCATCCAGTTCGAGCAGGTCGAAGGCATGGAACTCAAGCGGAGTGGCCTCGGTCTGGGAGCCGTGGCCGCGCTTCAGCACTGCCTGCAGGGCCGAGAAGCTGGGGTTGCCGTCCTTGCCGCGGGCGATGATCTCTCCGTCGATCAGCGATGGCGGCAGGTCCAGCGCGGCAAGAGCGCGGGCGAGCGGGCCGAACTTGTCGGTCCAGTCCAGCCCGTTGCGGGTGAACACCTTCACCTCGCTGCCTTTGGCGGAAACAAGGGCGCGGTAACCGTCGAACTTGATCTCGTGCATCCAGCCGTTGCCGGCGGGCACGGCATCGACCAGCGTGGCGAGCTGGACGGGGCGGAAGGCTGGAAGCACCGCTGCCCGCGCCGGCTTCTTGCGGCTCCCATCCAGCCTGGCATTGTGCTTGGCAGCGCTGGCCATTTCGGCGGCGAAGGCCTTGCCCTTCTTGCCCTTCAGCGAGTGCGAACCTTCGGCGTCCCCTGCGATTTCGGCCATGGTCCGGCCGGTGAGCACGCTGGTGAGCCCGCGTTCGACCAGCACGTCGCCCTTGGCGGCAAAGGCATCGCTGACCTTGCGCAGCAGCCAGTTCTCGCGCTTTTCGCCGGGCCGCGGCTTCAGGCGGAAGATGATCCATTCGCCCTTCATCCGCTCGCCGTGGAGGACGAAGTGGAGGTGGCCCTTGGCGAGGTCCTTCCCGCTCTTGCCCTTGACCGGCTCCCAGGTGCCGCGGTCCCACAGCATGACCGAGCCGCCGCCATATTCGCCTTCGGGAATCGTCCCCTCGAACTCGGCATAGGCCAGCGGATGATCCTCGGTTCGCACGGCAAGGCGCTTGTCGTCCGGGTCACTGCTGGGCCCGCGGGTGACCGCCCAGGACTTGAGCACGCCGTCCACCTCGAGCCGGAAGTCCCAGTGGAGCCGCGTGGCGTCGTGCTTCTGGACGATGAAGCGGTTGCCCTGCGGCTTGTCGGGGACGGTTCCCGCAGGTTCGGCCGTGCGACCGAAATCGCGCTTGCGGTTGTATTCGGCAAGGGGATCGCTGCGGGCCATCGCCTAGCTCAGGCCCGCTTGCGCCGCGCTGGCTGCTTGGCCGCGGGTTTGGCGGGCGCACGGCTCGCTCGCTTCTTCGGCGGTGCCTGCTCGTCGCTGCTCGCCCCCTCGCCCAGCGACTTGCGCAGGGCGGCCATCAGATCGATCACGTTGCCACCCTTCGGCGCCGGCGCCTCGGCATCCTCGATCACGCGCTGGCCCTTGGCCTTGGTCTTCTTTTCGATCAGGCGGCGCAAGGCCTCCTGGTATCGATCGTGGTACTTGGCCGGATCGAAGCGGGAGGTCTTCTGCTCGATCAGGGTCCTGGCGAGATCGAGCAGTTCGGGCTGCGGCTTTTCCTCGCCGATTTCGGCGAAGAAGCCGTGGGCCTTCTGCACTTCGTCGGCATAGCGCAGCATCTCCAGCACCATGCCCCGGCCGCACGGCTTGAGGGCGACAAGATGCTCCTGCCCACGCACCGAGATCTGCCCGACTCCGATCTTGCGCGCCGCCTTCAGCGCTTCGCGCAGGACCACATAGGCCTCTTCGGCCAGATCGTCGGCCGGGACCACGAAATAGGGCTTTTCGAAATAGAGCACGTCGATCGCATCGGCATCGACGAACTGGACAAGGTCCAGCGTGCGGCGGCTTTCCACCTTCGCGGCCTCGATCTCCTCCTCGTCGAGCAAGACATAGTTGCCCTTGGAGACTTCGAAGCCCTTGACGATCTCGTCCGGATCGACCGGGCCGACGCCGGGCACGACCTTTTCATAGCGCACCCGCTGGCCCGACGGCTCGTGGATCATGTTGAAGCCGACCTTTCCCGCAGAGCGGGTGGCCGAATAGACCTCCACCGGGATGGAGACGAGAGCCAGCCTGATCTGGCCCGACCAGAAAGCGCGAGCAGCCATGAAGGCTTGAGCGCACGCACGGCCATTTCGTTCCGGCGGATTCCCTCGGCGGCGGATCGCGGCTAAGGATCGGCGGTCAAGCGGGGGGACAAAAGCGCATGACCGAGGCAGATCGCGACGACCGGGCCGATAGCGCGCGCGCCCTGCTTTCGCGTGCGCTGGGCTGGTCAGTCGCGGTGGTCTTCGTGCTGATCGTCGCGGCGCAGCAGACCAACGGCCCGATCGTCGATACGCGCCGAGACATCGCGCTCACCATGTTCTTCGCGATCAAGCAGGATATCCCGGTCGCCACGCTGTTCCTGCTGGCGTTCGTCGGCTGGCGGATGCGGGTGGGCCGAACCTCTGGCACACCGACACGAATGGCGCTGGGCGGGCGGCAAGCGGGGGCGATGCTTGGCGCCGCCGCGCTCGGCATCTGGCTGCTGCGGCTGTTCGCTTTTGCCGACTACGACCTCAGCCGAGACGAGCAGATGGTGAGCTTCGATGCGGCAATCTTCCGCAGCGGCCACCTGTACGCGCCCATCCCTGCGTTCTGGCGCGAATTCACCGATGCCTTGAACGTCGCATATACCTTGCCGATCGGCGACCGCGAGGGCTGGGTCTCGAACTACCTGCCCGGCAATGCGGCCCTGCGCGCGCTGCTGGGCACCGTGGTCCCGCCCAGCCTGATCGGCGGGCTGTTCGTGGCAGTGGGCGGGATGGCACTGTGGCGCTTGGCCCTGCGGCTGTTTCCGGAGAGCGCCTCGACCCGCACGGTCATGCTGTTGCTTTACCTTGGCTCGTCGCAGGTGATCGTCACCGGGACGACGACCTATGCGATGACCGCGCACATGGCCGCCAACCTCGTCTGGCTGTGGCTGTTCCTCCAGCGCAGGCCAATTGCCCAGGCCGGGGCCATTGCGGTCGGCTTCGTCGCCACGGGCCTGCACCAGCCGCTGTTCCACCCGCTGTTCGTCGCTCCCTTCCTTATCCTGCTGTGGCGCGAACGGGCGTGGAAGGAACTGGGCATCTATGTGATCGCCTATGGCCTGATCGGCCTGTTCTGGCTCGGCTGGCAGCCCTGGTTGAGCTCGCTGGGCGTCCATGCGGTGCCGGCCGCCCACCAGATCGACGGGGTCAGCGCGCTGGACCGGCTGCGCGCCGCGATGCGCCCGGTGGATCAGTACTCGCTGTGGGTCATGGGGGCCAACCTGCTGCGCTTCGTTGCCTGGCAACACCTTGCGCTGCTGCCATTGGCGCTCATTCCGCTGCTGACCCGGGGACGGGGCGAGCCGCTGACCATGGCGCTGTGGCTTGGCCCGCTGCTGCTGGTGGTCGTCCTGACGATCATCCTGCCGATCCAGGCAAACGGCTGGGGCTATCGCTATCTCGCCGGGTTCATCGGTAGCCTGATCCTGCTGGCAGGCATGGGCTGGCACTGGCTGGAACAGCGCGGTGCGGCCCCGGCGCGCGCCTTCCTTGTCGCCACCGCGCTTTCGCTGCTGGCGCTGCTGCCGATCCACGTGTGGATGGCTGCAGGGCAGATCCGCGCCTATGCGCTGGCAGCAGAGGCCGTACGCAACATCGATGCCGACGTGGTGGTGGTGGACGAGGGCATCCGCTTCTCGGAAGACCTCGTACTCAACCGGCCCGACCTCACCAACCGGCCGATCCTGTTGCGCGGGGCCTTTCTGAAGCCGGCGGAGATGGCCGTGCTGTGTCGCGGGCGGACCATTGCTTTTGCCGATGCGCCCGTGCTCTCTTCCGTCAGCGACCTGTTCCGCCTGCCCCATCCGGTTCAGGCGACGCCAGAGCAGCAGCAGTTGCAGCAAGCGGCTAAGGCTGCCGGGTGCCGGATCAGGCCCTACCCAGCCAGCCGTGAGCGCGCGCCGGGCCGGGGTCCAGCGGATCGCCAGCCAGACATTGCACCAGTGGTAGCAGAACAGGACGACCGTCGTTGCCGGCGCGGCCAGCCACATCGGCCAGCCGGCAAGATCGTGGAACAGATAGAGCGCCGCCCAGGCCAGCGGCACGCCGAGCAGCGCACCACCCATGAAGCGGGCCAGCGCCGACAGCCGCGCCGGCTCGCCATAGGTCACCTGCGAATGCCAGACGTAGCCGATCAGCCCCCCGGCGAACCACGAGAGCAGGACGTTGGCGAGGAGCGGCCAGTCGAGCAGGTCCATCGCGATCAACACGGCATTGCTGACCAGAGCGCAGAGTCCGGCGCCGACCAGGTAGCGCAGGCTGCGCGGGCCGAGCAGCACGGCGATGCGTTCGCCGAGGCTCACCTCACAGCCCTCCGGCCATGCTGAGCCGCAGGCGCGGCATGACCCGGTCGATCAGGCGCGTCGCCCTGAGGAAGCGAACCATACCCAGCGGACCGAGCGCTGCGAGCGCGCCGACAGCGGCGCCCAGGCGGGCCGGCTGCCGGGCCGAGCGCGCGGCAAGGGCGCAGTTCACGGCGACCGAAGCGCGGGCCAGCCGCTCCTGCCGGCGGCGGGCCGGTACGGGCAAGGCGGGCAGATGCCGGGCGAGCACGAGGTCCTGCTGGGCGGCGAAGTCCTCGCTGCGGCGGCTGCCAGTCATGGTGAGCGAGCTGCCGTGGAGCCGGAAGGCCGTGGTCGTCTCCGGTCGGATGCAGACGGAGCCATGCGCGGCGAGCTTGAGGTAGAGGTCCCAGTCGGCCGTGTACCACAGGTCTTCGTCCATGCCGCCGACGGCCAGCCAGGCATCGCGGCGGATCAGCGGCGAGGGGATGGCGATCGTGTTCTGCACCACCAGCACGGCGGCGAGATCCGTGCCGTCGTGCAAGCCCGGCTGAAACGGCAGCTTCCACGCGCCCACGTCGCGCCCATGCCGATCGACGAAGCGCGAGGGCGCGATGGACAGGGCCGCCTGTGGAGCGCGGCTGATCGATGCGCGCAGGGCCGCGAGGTGGCCCGGCAGCCAGAGATCGTCCTGGTGCAGCATGGCGACGTGAGCGGCGCTTGCTTCACGCACACCGCGGTTGGTCTTTGCGGTCCACGGCTTGCATTCGGGAGTCGCGGTGTAGTGCAGGTCCAGCCGGTAGGCGAAGGACTCGGCCACCGAACGGGAGGCGCCGGCGTCGTCGCTGGAATCGTACAGGAGGAACTCCACGCCTTCCGGCCGCTCGGCGGCAGCGGCGGCCAGCGTGGCGCCGAGGAAACGCTCGCCCTCGTGTACCGGGACGATGACGCTGAGCCAGGGGTTCATGCCGCGGCGGCGGGCCACGCCGGAAGCGGCTCGACTGCGGCGGGTGCGCTTCCGGCGAAACGGGACTGGTGTCCGGCGATCACCGCGATCAGAATTCCGCCGAGCGCCGTCTGAAGTCCCATGACTCCAAAGGCAATCGCGAGCAGGAGCGGCAGGGTCGTCGGCAGGGCGGCAAAGTCGTTCGCGCCCCACCACACGCCGACCGCCAGAAGCGAGAGGACCGAGGCGGCCATCATCGCGCCGCCGCCGATCAGCGCCGTTTCCAGCGTCAGCAGGCGCTGGAAACGGCGCAGGCCGCGCTTCAGCGGGCGGAACCCTTCGCTCACTCCATAGAGGTGCGTGGCCAGCGCCATGACCGCGGCGAAGTGGCCGGTGGTCAGCATGAAGGTGGCAACGATCATCCAGCTGGCGCCGAAGTGACTCTCGCCCACCAAAACCCCGAACAGGTGCAGCGCGGCGATGGCAAGGATCAGGGCGCCGGCGCCCATCAAGAGGGCGGCGGGCACGCCGAAGGCCCAGGTGGGGCTCAGCATGAACAGATAGCGCAGGTGCCGCCAGCCGTCGCGCCAGGGCCTGAGATGCGGGGCGCGGTCGCGCAGGTCGGGCGAGAGCGTGGCCGGAACCTGGTCGATCCGCAGCCGCTTGAGGCTCGCCTTGATCACCATTTCGCTGGCGAATTCCATGCCCGTGCTGTCCAGCCCGAGGGCGGCATAGGCTTCGCGACGGATGGCGCGCAGGCCGCAGTGGGCGTCGTCCACCCCGGTGCGGAAGAACAGGTTGAGGATGCCGGTCAGTGCCGGATTGCCGATGTAGCGGTTCTTCCAGGGCATGGCGCCCGGCTTGATCCCGCCCTTGAAGCGCGAGCCCATGCACAGGTCCGCTCCGCCCGTCAGCCGGCCGATCATCGCCACGGCGTCGGTGAAATCGTAGGAGCCGTCGGCATCGCCCATCACCAGATAGCGGCCATAGGCGGCATCGAAGCCGCCCTGAAGCGCAGCGCCATAACCCTTGCGCGCGACGTTCACTACGCGGGCGCCGAGCCGGGTGGCAAGCTCCTGGCTGCCGTCGGTCGATCCGTTGTCCGCAATGACGATCTCGCCGGCGAGGCCATGGATGCGCTCGATCCGGTCCAGCGCCTCGCGCGCATTGGCGATGCAGTGCGGCAGCGACAGGCGTTCGTTGAGGCACGGCATGACGATCGAGACCGCCAGCTCCAGCGCTCCCCCACCTGCTTTTGTGTGGCGTGCGATGGGTGCGGCAAGCTCCATATCTGCGGTTTCCCCCTGAGGTCCGCAGTCACCTCTTAAGCAAATTGGTTAAGAAGTGCCTAGCAGGGGCAAAGCGACGAGCGGACCCGCAGCGCCGATCAACCGGTGGACCCGCCTTTCCCTGCGGCTGGTTGAACGGGCACACCCCCTGGATACGGAGCCCGACATGGCCGAAAACAAGGACGTAGCCGTTCTCAACACCCTGATCGCCACGCTGTTCGACAGCATCGAGGGCTATGAGAAATCGGCGGGAGACATTCGCGACCCCGAGATCGCGCAGATGTTCACCAGCCGCGCCGAGGAGCGACGCGGCGCGGTTGGCGCGCTGCAGCAGGCCGTGCGCGCGGCCGGTGGCGATCCGGAAGACGAAGGCAGCGTGACCGGCGCCGCGCACCGCATGTTCCTCGATCTCAAGCAGGCCGTCACCGGCAGCGACGACCAAGCCATCGTCAACGAGGTTGAACGCGGCGAGGATTACCTGAAGGGCAAGTTCGAGACGGCGATCAATAACACGGAACTGACCGCCTCCGCCCGATCGGCGGTTCAGACCGCTTGGGAATCGGTGCGTGCCGGACACGATGAAATGAGCCGGCTGAAGCACGCCATGCAGACCCGCTGAAGGCAAGAGGCAGCCGAAGGAGGCGCCCGGAAGTCCAGCTTCCGGGCGTCTTTGCGTTAGCGGCCGCCGCGTTGCAGGCGCAGCGCGAGGTCAAGATGGTGGCGCAGGTGCGGCAAGGTGGTGCGGGCAAGGGCCGCGGTCGTCCGGTCGCCAGTGCGGGCCTGCAGCTCGAATTTGGCGATGTCCTTGCGGTGGTCCGAGACCATGGCCCCGACGAAGGCCCGGTCGAAAGCCGGGCCGCGCAGGCGCATCAGCTGGCGGCGCGTCTGGGCTGCTTCGGGCTTGATCGCGCCGGGTGCGACGGTGATCCCCAACCGTCGCGCCGTGGCGAGGGCCTGAGCCTTTGCCATCGCATGATCGCGCTCCAGCGTCCGGCCGAAATTGCGCACTCCGGCGCTGGCGCCGCGCTGTTGGGCGAGCCGGCCCACGGCAACCTCGCCATTGTCCCCGCTCACCGCGTCCTGCAGGAAGCGCGGGGCCGGGGCCGCATTGACGGCACCAGGAAGCCCGAGGGCGAGCGCCGCAGTGGCGGCCAGTATCCTGAATCGCATTGCCTGTTCCTTTCGTCTGTCCACCTGCACAGCGGCCCTGTCGCCCTGCGGTTCCGAACGGAGCGACGGGTGCTGGCGCAGCCGCGCCGAGGGCTCTATGGAGGACCGCGATGGCCAGCCTGACGCTCAACGATCAACCGGTGGACTTCACGGCCGACCCCGCCATGCCCCTGCTCTGGGCCCTGCGGGACCTCGCCAACCTGACGGGCACGAAGTACGGCTGCGGCTCGGGCGAATGCGGGGCCTGCATTGTGCTGGTCGACGGGCAGGCCCTGCCCTCCTGCACGCTGACGCTGGCCGAGGCGCAGGGGCGCAACGTGGTGACGATCGAAGGGCTTGGCCACGGCCATCCCGGCGGCCTTCATCCGGTGCAGCAGGCGCTGATCGAAGAACAGGCGATCCAGTGCGGGTTCTGCACGCCGGGGCTGGCCGTGGCCATGGCCGGGCTGCTCCAGGCCAACGCGCGGCCGACCGACGAGCAGGTGCGAACGGGCCTCACCAACATCTGCCGCTGCGGGGTCTACCCGAGGCTGCTGCGCGCCATGCGCCGCGTGACGGGCCCGGTGATCGCACCCGCGCCGCCCCCCGCACCCGACAATGCCGCAAGCGCGGGAACCGAACCCTCTGCCGAGGCATCCGGCGAAGTAGCCGGGGCCGATGCCGTGGGCGAATGAGTGTGAAGGAAAGGCTGAAACCATGAAGGCGACCATCTGGCACAACCCGGCATGCGGCACGTCGCGCAAGACCCTCGCGATCCTGCAGGAGACCCCGGGCGTGGACCTCGCCGTGGTCGAATACCTGAAGACGCCGCCCACCGCGGAAAAGCTCGCCCAGCTGTATCGCGATGCCGGGATGACGCCGCAGGCCGGCTTGCGCCTTCGCGGGACGGACGCGGAGGAGCGCGGCCTGCCCACGGCCGACGATGCCACCGTCCTTGCCGCCATGGCCGCCGAACCGAACCTGATCGAACGCCCGCTGGTGGAAACCGAAAAGGGCGCGCGGCTCTGCCGGCCGCAGGAGAAGGTTCACGAAATCCTGTAGGGGCGCAGCCTGCGCTCTCACCTCGCGTGCCGCCTTGCAATGGGCGGGCAAATTTGCAATCGCCAGAACTGGCCGACCTATTCGGGATTTCCCTGTCGCATGACCTCCACCGAGTACGCCCGCGAGAACCTGCCGTTGAAAGTCAAGCGTCGGGTCAAGAGGTTGCTGGGCCCCTGGGGCGTCTTCGTGGAGGGCTTCCTGCGCCATCCGGTGATGGTCGGCTCGATCATCCCGTCCTCGCGGTTCACCGTGAACAAGATGCTGGGACCAGTGAACTGGGACGAATGCCGGCTCTTCGTGGAATATGGCCCGGGCATCGGCACCTTCTGTCGCCCGGTGCTGGACCGATTGCGCCGTGACGGCCAGCTAATCGTGATCGACACCAACCCGCTCTACATCGACTATCTGCGCAAGGCGATTTCCGACAGCCGGTTCATCGCCGTGCTCGGCTCCGCCGCCGACGTCGAAGAGATCGTGCGCGCCCATGGCCACGATCACGCGGACTATGTGCTGTCGGGCCTGCCCTTCTCCACCCTGCCCGAGGGCGTCGGCCCGGAGATCGCGGCCGCCACGCACCGCGTGCTGCGCCCGGGCGGCGCCTTTCTCGTCTACCAGTTCACCGCCAAGGCGCGGGACTTCATGGCCCGCCACTTCACCCGGATCGACAAGGGGTTCGAGTGGTTGAACGTCATGCCCTGCTTCCTGTTCTGGGGCTGGAAGGACAAGGCGGGATAAGGGACAAGGCGCAATAGCCGGCGCAATCCGGCCGGGGGCTTAGTCGAAGGTGGCGCCCAGCAGGTTCGCCGGTTCGCCAGCAAGCTGCGCATGGGTCGCGGCCAGCGCCGAGACGAAGGTCAGCCCCATCGTCGATTGCAGCGCGGCGGAGACAACCGCGGCCACGATCATCGCCGGCTTGGCCGGCATCAGCAAGGCAAGCACTATTCCAAGCAGCGTCATGACCACCGACAGCAGGATCAGGAAGACCAGGAAAATCAGCGCGTAGAACACCAGCACGCGCATGCCGATGCCGCGGGTCAGGGCCCAGGAGCGGGCCAGTGCCCGCCAGGGGTTGCGCACTTGCTCCACCGCGACGGCCGGCGCTGCAAGCGAGGTGCGGACCCAAAGGTAGAGCCCCAGTGCGATCAGCAGCAGGATCCCGGCACTGACCACGGCCTTGACCCCCGTCAGCCCGAGCACCCCGAGGACCACCAGCGCAACGAGCCCGTAGGCGAAGCCGAACAGCAGCTGCGAGGCAATGTAGAAAGGCATGCCCAGAAAGCCGCTGCGGATAGCCTGGCCAACAGTGGGCCGCGCCCGGTCGGTCATCAGTGTCAGCAGAGCGAGGGTGCCGCCCGCCTGGAACAGGGCAAACGGCAGGGCAATCGGCAGCGTTTGCGAATAGTATTGCGCGGCGGCCTGGAGCATCGCCTGTTCGTCAGCGCCGGCCGGCGGAGCCGGTTGCGGGAACAGCAGCGAGAAGGCCAGCATCGGGAGCAGGTAGAACACGCCGGACAGGGCAAAGAGAACCTCGCGGTTGGTGCGGATGGTGGCGGCGGCCTGTTGCCAGGCCCGATTGCTGTCGAACGTCATGCCCCTTGATAAGCGCAGTGATTGGGGCCACGCAACGCGCTATGGCGACGGACCGACGTGAAAGGCACCCCGACGAGGTGGAATGGCGCAGCGAAGATCGGCCGGTGCCCTATCGCGCCGCGCTAGATGCCATGGCCGAACGCAACGCAGCCATAGCGGCAGGCACCGCGCCCGAACTGGTCTGGCTGTTGGAGCACCCGCCGGTCTACACCGCCGGGACCAGCGCGGTCCGTTCCGACCTGCTCGACCCGCGTTTCGAGGTGGTGGAGGCCGGACGCGGCGGGCGCTACACCTATCACGGGCCGGGCCAGCGGATTGGCTATGTCCTGCTCGACCTCTCCCGGCGTGCGCGCGACGTGCGGGGTTTCGTTCACGCGCTGGAGGGCTGGGTGATCGACACCCTCGCCGATTTCGGCGTGGAGAGCTGGCGGGCCGAGGGCCGGGTCGGGATCTGGACCCGCGATGTCGACGGGCGCGAGGCCAAGATCGGCGCGATCGGCGTGCGCATCCGCCGCTGGGTCACGATGCACGGCTTCTCGGTCAACCTTTCGCCCGACCTGTCGCACTTCTCGGGCATCGTGCCCTGCGGGATCGAGGAGTTCGGAGTCACCAGCCTGGCGCGGCTGGGGCTTGACGTGACGCCGGCGCGCTGGGACGAGGCCCTGCTGGCCCACGCGGCCGAATTCCTCACCCGCCTTGAAACGCCCTGCCCGCCCGACGCCTAGATCAGCCCCGAAAGGTTTCCGATGCGCCTTCCCGCCCGCACCGCCCTGGCCGTCCTGCTCGCCGCCCTGCCGCTGGCCGCCTGCAAGAAGAGCGGGACGACCGACAGCGGCAATGCCTCGGGCCAGATCCTGCCCGGCTCGATCAGCGACGCGATGCTGCCCGAAGACCGGGTGACATCGCAGCCGCCGCTCGATCCCGGCGCAGTCCGCGCGGCGCGGTCCGCCGCCACTGGCGGGGCTCAGGAGGAAGCAACCGACGGGGCGCCCGCTGCCTCGGCCGCGCCGGAACCAGCCGCGACCGCTCCGGCGGGCTGAGCGCCCTCAGGCCCGCCCGAGGTCACCCCGGCCCACGGTCCCGCTGGCCATTTCCAGCATCCGGTCGAGGCTCTTCTTGGCCTGGAGGCGCAGGCCTTCCTCGATCTGCACCTGCGGCGTGAGGTCGCGCAGGGCGAGGTAGAGCTTCTCCAGCGTGTTGAGGGCCATGTAGGGGCAGATGTTGCAGTTGCAGTTGCCGTCCGCGCCGGGCGCGCCGATGAAGGTCTTGTCCGGCATGGCGAGGCTCATCTGGTGGATGATGTGCGGCTCGGTCGCCACAATCAGCGTGTCGCCGGTCATCTGCTTGGCATAGTTCAGGATCCCGCTGGTCGACCCGACGAAGTCGGCATGGTCGACGATGTGCGGCGGGCACTCCGGATGCGCCGCGATGGGGGCGCCGGGGTGGCGCTCCTTCAGCTTCAGCAGCTCGGTTTCCGAGAAGGCCTCGTGGACGATGCACACGCCCGGCCAGAGCAGCATGTCGCGCCCGAACTTGCGGTTGAGATAGCCGCCGAGGTGACGGTCCGGGCCGAAGATGATCTTCTGCTCGGGCGGGATCTGCTGGAGGATGGTCTCGGCGCTGGACGAGGTGACGATGATGTCGGACAGCGCCTTCACCTCGGTCGAGCAGTTAATATAGGTCAGCGCGATATGGTCGGGATGGGCCTCGCGGAAGGCCTTGAACTTCTCAGGCGGGCAGGCATCCTCAAGGCTGCACCCGGCGTTGACATCGGGCAGGATCACGGTCTTGTCGGGCGCGAGGATCTTGGCCGTCTCGGCCATGAACTTCACCCCGCAGAAGGCGATCACGTCGGCATCGGAGGCGGCGGCCTTGCGGGACAGCTCGAGGCTGTCACCGATATAGTCCGCGAGGTCCTGGATCTCGGGGCGCTGGTAATAGTGGGCGAGGATGATCGCGTTGCGTTCCTTGCGCAGCCGGTTGATCTCGGCGACGAGGTCAAGGCCGGTCAGGTTCGGGTGCAGGGCAGTCATCGCGGGCAGGTTCCTCTCGCAGGTGATGCCGCCCAGATAGGAGTGGTCCTGTCATATCCCAAGCGGAAATGCGCCGCGCGGACCTGGCCAGCCGTTCCCCGATCAACCATGGCCCGTTCAACCCTAGGCCGTTCAACCCTGGCCCGTTCAACTTTGGCCGGCCATCCGCCCCGCCAGCGCGATAACCGAGGGGCTGCGCGCGACCAGCGTCACGGTAACGTGCGCCAGGGCCACGACGATGCCTACCGAGACGGTTGCCGGATGAACACGGCCCAGGGTGCGCCGGTCATGGCGGGCGATGGCCAGGACGAAGCCGAGCTGAATGACCATCGCGATCCATTCGGTCATCTCTCCGCCCAGCAGGGGGGCCGGGAGCAAGCGGCCCAGGGCCGGCTCCAGGATGGCAATGGTTCCACCCAGCATGAAGCGGCGGTGTGCCTGGGTATCGCGCCGGTTGCTGATCCCGGCAAAGATCAGGCCGCCGAAGGCCAGGCTGTCGATCAGCGTGAGGGCAAGGAAATACGACGGGGTAAAGAAGGGGGGATAGCGGTGAAGCGCGAGTGACATCGCGCCGGTGAAGCACGTCAGGCCGACGATGGCGCAGACCAGGAAGGCTCCCGCCCAGCCGAGCCGCCGGTGCAGGGCCAGATTGCCCCCGGCGGCGAGGCGGTTCTGCGTCACCAGCAGGGCGAGCCAGCTGAGCATCAGAAGCGCATGCAGGTGGACCCAGGCGGGCACGGCCGGAATGTTCACCCGGCCCATAGCCGCGTTCTGCGCGAAGCCGATGACGATGACGGCCGCCAGAACCCAGGCGAGCCGGACGAAGAAGCCCTGATCGGCGCGATAGGCTGATGGCGCGGCATATGCTTGGGTAGCCATGGCAATTCCCCCTCTTGCCAGAGCACTGAGACTATCGCGGCCCGGCCTTCCCTCCAAGGCGAAAAGTTCCTCTGCTCGCAGCCGCGCGGCGGCGGCGAAAACTTTTCGACAGTTTCACTTTCACCCTTGCGCAGCGCACGAGTGACGCTTGCTCCACGCGTCGCGATTGACGGGCGTGGCATCCTGCCGCTTGTGCAGGGCCGATCAGGGGACAACACCCGAATGCCCCCTTGCGCCGGACTCAGGATAAGGCACTATCTGTAGTGGTTGGAGGCGGCGGAACATCAACACCTAGTCCACAGGGCAGGACGGGCCAGACACCGCGGGGGCACTTCCGGTCGATCCGGCCGGGTGGAACAGCGGACAGGGAGAGTCGGAAGGGAGAGAAATTTTCCCTTTTTGTTCTCGCTTCTGGTAGGATGTACAAGCCTGATTCGACCTTGCGGATGCGCTGCATCCGGATTGCATTCACGCATGCGCAGGCATTGCGAACAGACGGGGGCAGCAAGTGGATTTCAGGGCCGGAGACGAAGCTGTGTCGGAAGAGGGTTCGCTGTTCCCGGAAGAGGCCGGGACGTCTGCCGCTTCCGCCACCGGTGCAGCCAGGGAGACGGGCGCGGGCCCGGCGGTAGCTATGACGGACAAGACGGACGCCGGCTCGGCCGGGCTGGTCGAAAATCTGGGCGCATCGGCTCTGGCCGGCGCGGTGGCGAGCGTTGCGGCGGCGCGCAAGGACGATTCCAAGTCGGTCCAGCCGCGCCGCTTCGCCGTGGTCACCGATGCGGAGCGTGATGCCCTGCTGACGGACTTCGGCAAGGACACGCTGGACGACCGCTACCTGCTGCCCGGCGAGAAGTACCAGGACCTGTTCGCCCGCGTGGCCGATGCCTATGCGGATGACGAAGGGCACGCCCAGCGGCTCTATGACTATATCTCCAAGCTGTGGTTCATGCCGGCCACGCCCGTTCTCTCGAACGGCGGCACCGGGCGCGGCCTGCCCATTTCCTGCTACCTGAACTCGGTGGATGACAGCCTGGAGGGCATTGTCGGCACCTGGAACGAGAACGTCTGGCTGGCCAGCCGCGGCGGCGGTATCGGCACCTACTGGGGCCAGGTGCGCGGCATCGGCGAACCGGTGGGCCTCAACGGCAAGACCAGCGGCATCATCCCCTTCGTCCGCGTGATGGATTCGCTGACGCTGGCGATCTCGCAGGGCTCGCTGCGGCGCGGTTCGGCGGCCTGCTACCTCGACATCTCGCACCCCGAGATCGAGGAGTTCCTCGAGATCCGCAAGCCCTCGGGCGACTTCAACCGCAAGGCGCTCAACCTGCACCACGGCGTGCTGCTGACCGACGAGTTCATGGAGGCCGTGCGCGATGGCGCCGAGTTCCAGCTGCGCTCGCCCAAGGACGGTTCGGTGCGCGGCACGGTCGATGCCCGTTCGCTGTTCCAGAAGCTGGTCGAGACCCGGCTGGCCACCGGCGAGCCCTACATCGTCTTCTCGGACACGGTCAACCGGATGATGCCCAAGCATCACCGCGACCTGGGCCTCAAGGTCTCGACCTCCAACCTGTGCTCGGAAATCACCCTGCCGACGGGCCGCGACCACCTCGGGAATGACCGCACGGCGGTCTGCTGCCTGTCCTCGCTCAACCTCGAGACCTGGGACGAGTGGAACAAGGACGGCCAGTTCATTGAGGACGTGCTGCGCTTCCTCGACAACGTGCTGCAGGACTATATCGACCGTGCGCCGGACGAAATGGCCCGTGCCAAGTATTCGGCCATGCGCGAACGTTCGGTCGGCATGGGGGTCATGGGCTATCACTCCTTCCTCCAGCAGAAGGGGATCGCCTTCGAAAGCGCCATGGCCAAGGCCTGGAATCTCAAGATGTTCCAGCACATCGCCGCCAGGGCCGACGAGGCCTCGCTGCTGCTCGCGCAGGAACGGGGTGCCTGCCCGGACGCCGCCGAAATGGGCGCGATGCAGCGCTTTTCCTGCAAGATGGCGATCGCGCCGACCGCGTCGATCTCGATCATCTGCGGCGGCACCTCGGCCTGCATCGAGCCGATCCCGGCGAACATCTACACGCACAAGACCCTGTCGGGCTCGTTCGTCGTGAAGAACCCCTACCTGCAGAAGCTGCTGGCCGCGAAGTCCAAGGATTCCACCAACGTGTGGAACTCGATCCTGGAACACGGCGGCTCGGTCCAGCACCTCGACTTCCTCAGCCCGGAGGAAAAGGCGGTCTACAAGACCAGCTTCGAGATCGACCAACGCTGGCTGCTCGAGTTTGCGGCCGACCGGACCCCGTTCATCGACCAGGCCCAGTCGCTCAACCTCTACATCCCGGCCGATGTCGACAAGTGGGACCTGATGATGCTCCACTTCCAGGCCTGGGAGAAGGGGATCAAGAGCCTCTATTACCTGCGCTCGAAGTCGGTCCAGCGGGCCGGATTCGCCGGCGGGGTGGAGGCCGACAACACGCCGGACGCCCCCAAGATCGAGCTCGCCACCCCGACCGACTACGAGGAATGCCTCGCCTGCCAGTAATAAGGGCCGACAGGTACCAATCGCGAAACCTGTCTCGAGAGGGCGGCCCGCGGTGCCATCTGCGACATTTGGCGCGTTGCCCCAGGCTGCGGTTCGTGGCTTAGGGCGAGCGGGTCGTGCAGATTGAGGGTTGGATTTCATGCGCAAGTGGCATCGCTGGCTGTCCGTGCTGTTCGGGGCGTTTCTTTTGTGGATCGCCATAACCGGTGTTCTCAGCCAGGTCGTTCCGTGGTTCGGCGGCGAGGAAGATCACGATGGCCCGGCAGTTCAGGTCGCTCCACCATCGGCCTTCGTCTGCCCACCTGACTATACTTGCCGGCCCAAGCCCAAACCTGACAGCGCCCGCGCGCTGGTCAGCACCCTGCACCACCTCCATTCGGGCGAGAGCTTCGGCCCGGCGGGCGTGTTCATCGCCACGCTTGCGGGACTGGCCATGGTGTTCTTCAGCTTTTCGGGGCTGTGGCTGTACATTTCGATGTGGCGCAACCGCAAGAACCGCAGTCTGACGCCGGGCTGGTTCTGGAAGTAGGCTGAACCCCGGAGTCCGGGCTGGAGGCCCAGGCTCAGCTCATTTTCTTGAACAGCCAGGCAAAGGTTCCGCCGCCGCGGCTGACCATGCCCTGGACCACGATCTGGCTGGTGCCGACCGGATGGCCGCGCCCATCGGCCCAGAGCGATTCCTCCACCGTCACCTCGCCGCCGCCTGCGCGGAACTGCCAGTAGGTTCCGTCCGGCAGGGCAAGGCCGACCCCCTGCCCGTCCGGAGACTGGCCGACCTGGATGCCCGGGCCGAGGTGGAAGCGGATCGCGAAGCCCACCTTGCCCCGCGCCCCCTTGCCGCGCGCGGGCACAAGGAGATCCTCGCCGCGCAGTTCGGTGCCATCGTCGCGCAGGATCAGGATGCGCCGGTGAGTCAGGCCGTAGCGTGACTGGTAGCCGTCGTGGCTCGCTTCCAGCCGCGTGGCGCCAGAGCCGCGCTCCCCGGCGAGCGTCCGGCGATCCACCTCCACCTCCGACACGCCCGAGCCGAGGCGGCCATTGATCAGCACGGCAGTGGAATTGGTATCATCCAGCACGAGGGTGGAGTGCGCCGCCGTGGCGCGCAGGGCCTGGTCCAGCCGGGCCGGGATCAACCCGCCCGCCGCCGCCGCCCCGCCGCAGTTGACCACGATGCGCTGGCCGCCGTGGCTGAGTTCGAAGGCAAGGGTCGAGGCGCACCCGGACCGGGCATGGCGCGCCAGCGGCGGCGGTGCAGCATCGAACTGGAGGACCGCCTTCATCGCGCCGACCCGCTGGTAGCCCCACTGGCGCACGTCGCGCAGCGGCCGCGTCCGGACGCCAGATGCCTCGACCAGCCGGGCAAGCTCGTCTGCCCGGACCGCCCAGGCGCCCTGCCACGAGCCAAGCGCACCATCGCCGTGGACCAGTGCGAGAAGCGGCGGGACCAGCAGCGCGACCGAGCCGGACACCGCCGCCGGGGGATCGCCGCGCAGCGCGCGGTAGCAGGCGGTCAGCCGCACCAGCAGCGATATCGCCTCCATCTGGACCAGCGGGCTGCGCGACAGCGTGCCGCCATCGTCACCGATCATTTCGCCAAGGGCGCGGATCAGCCCCGCCTCGCCATAGAGGCGCCGGGCCTTGCCGTCCGGCAGCAGCAGCCCGGCCGCCACGATGCCACACCAGCCGGCCAGCTGCCCGGCAAGATCTTCGGCGCGACCGACATTGCGATCGAGCCAGCGGGCATGGGCGGCAATGGCAGCAAGCGCCTTGCTCCGCAGCCCGCCCGACAGCAGCAGCGGCGCGTGGACGAGGATCGCCAGCAACCGCGCGCCGGTGCAGGCAACGGTCCAGCCGCCTGCCTTCCCCGGCCGGGCCGGCGGCTGCAGGTTTGCCTCCAACCAGCGCGCAAGGATCTGCTCGGCTACGGGCGCCGACTGCTCGCGCGGGCCAGCCGCCTCAAGATCGGCGAGCCAGGCGAAGGAATGGACGTAGCGCTCCATCGGCGGCGCCATGCGGGCAACACCGCCGAGCTCGGCCTGGGCTGCCGCAAGCTTTGCGCCGTGGACCATGAAATGGCCGGCGCGCAGCGCGGTTCCGGCCGCCCGGTCTCCGGGCAGCGGGTTCAGTACCGTTGCGAGCAGTCGCTTCTTGGCCGGCTTGCGCAGTCCGCCCGCCAGACGCCCGCGGATGCCAAGCCCGTAGGCAAGGCGCAGGACCCGTTCCGAGGCGGAGAGCGCCGGGGCGGAGAAATCCGCCAGGGCCAGCATCCGTCCGGGCTCGACCAGTCGCGGCGGCGCAGAGCTTGCGGCATCTTCAGGCAGCTCTTGCACTGCGCGGTCCGCGTCTCCCTCAGCCGCCGGGCCGGATGCGGCCGTTCCGGAAGCGAGGGCGTCCATGGCGTCAGCCCCGCCCCTTCAGCGCGGCGATATTGGCGGCGTAGCGTTCCGCGCCGCCGCGGAACGTTGCCGTGCCGGCAACCAGCACGTCGGCTCCTGCGGCGACGCACTGCGGCGCGGTGGCCGTGTCCACCCCGCCGTCCACCTCGAGCCGGATATCGCGGCCGGACTTGTCGATCATCTTGCGCACCGCTTCGATCTTGCGCAGCTGGCTGGAGATGAAGCTCTGCCCGCCGAAGCCCGGGTTCACGCTCATCACGAGGACAAGGTCGATATCGTCGATCAGATAGTCCAGCATCTTGGCCGGGGTGGCGGGGTTCAGCGAAATCCCGGCCTGCTTGCCCAACGACTTGATCAGCTGCACCGTGCGGTGGACGTGGGGGCCCGCTTCCGGATGGACGGTGATGATGTCCGCCCCGGCATCGGCAAAGGCCTGGATATAGGCATCGACCGGCGAGATCATCAGGTGCACGTCGAACGGCTTCGCGGTGTGCGGGCGGAGGGCCTTTACCACCATCGGGCCGATCGTGATATTGGGCACGAAATGGCCGTCCATCACATCGACATGGACCCAGTCTGCCCCGGCCGCGTCGATGGCGCGGATCTCCTCTGCCAGGCGGGAAAAATCGGCCGAGAGAATGGACGGGGAAATCAGGGGTTCGGTCATGACGGGGAAGACTCCTTCGACCGGGTTAGAGCTCGGTCGCACCCCCTACAACCGCGAATCGCGCCGTTTTCCACACGAAATGGGCGAATCAGCTCATCCCGCAACGCATTGACCTTGGCCGGAGAAACAGGCAATCGCCGGTCAATGTCGCCCGAGCAATCGCTCTCCCTGCTGAAATCCGAATCGCGCGTGCGCATCGGCCCGGTTCCGGAGGGGATCGCCGGCCGCCCCGTCCTGCCGGGCCATTCCCGCCTCATCGGCGACGAGTACCTGCTGCGTCCCGACGAGACGCTGGGTTTCCATTATGCGCGCGGGCAGGGTATCACGGTGGAGCGGCTGGAAGGCGCCGATCCGGTGCAGGAGCACCTCTGGCTCAACGGCAGCGTCTATGCGGCGATGGCGGCGATCAACGGCTTTCTCCCCATCCATGCCTCGGCCGTGGCGCACGAAGGCGGGGCCATCGCCTTTACGGGCCGGACGGGAGCGGGCAAGTCCACCCTCATCGCCGCGCTTGGGCAGCGCGGCTTCCCGATGTTCTGCGACGATACTCTGGTGCTAGACATTTCGGCGCCGGACGCGATCACCGCCATGCCCGGCCACAAGCGGCTGAAGCTGACGCCAGAGGCGATTGCGCTGACCGCGGCCGAGCGCGAGGAGCCGGTCGGCGCCGGGACGGGCAAGTTCTACGCCCGCTCTGCCACGGGCGACTGGCAGACGCCCCTGCCCTTCATGGCGCTGATCTTCCTGGAGGAAGCGCCCGACGTCTCGATCCGGCACATTGCCGGCGCCGAACGCTTCGCCCGCTTGCAGGACGATCACTATACGGCCACGCTGTTCGCACTGGCGGGATCGCTCTCGCCTGAAAATTACTTCCGCCTGCGGGCCCGGCTGGCGCAGTCGATCCCGATGCTGGCCTTTTCCCGCCCGCGGGACGAGGTCCGATTCGCCGAAGGGGTCGATCGCATGGCGGAGGCGCTGCGCGAGGGGCTGGTGCGGACAGCACCGGCAGGTTAGAATTCTGGGGCAACAGGGCGCGTACGATG
>Ga0068854_100000640_pt1 | contig 20734 bp, 22 predicted proteins | sample KBSCornC42_FD_66590 | JGI IMG/M metagenome (GOLD analysis project Ga0068854, IMG submission 66590) | Corn rhizosphere microbial communities from Kellogg Biological Station, Michigan, USA - KBS Corn C4-2 | ecosystem: Host-associated > Plants > Roots > Rhizosphere > Soil ... | reverse complement strand
CAGATAGATTGACGTCTTTCAGCTTCTGCTAAAGCCTCAACCGGATTATCATAGCCGGTTAATTGTATCAAGTCAATAGCGGCAGGACGGATAGAAATCACATTTTGGTCAACGGGCGTAGATATATACCTGTATTGCTGACTGAGATCTGATTTTTGGATCTCTGTTAAAGACGTGGATAGAGACGTTCCTTGTTGTACCGTTTGATAGAAACGGTATCCAAGGTTTGTTCTTTTGCAACCGATTGTGCGGGCAATGATTGAGACTGAATTAGCCGCTATGTCTCTTTCTGTCAATTTGAATTTCGGGGTAGATGGTTCGGAAAGTATCTTTACTGTAATTAGTCCAAATCGTGTCACCGTCACCCAACCACCAGATTTATACATGATGCGTTGGGCTAATTGCCAGATTGTAGTACTTGAATCGAGACGAATACCATCTCCGACGATCTGTGGAAAATTAAGTGATGCTGTGTTGAATGCAACTAGGTCTAATTGAAATAGATAAACGCCACCGTAGACAGTAAATAATCTTTTGACAATCCCCGCTGCGTCTAATACTGATCCGGTTATCTTACAGGTTAGAGTTCCTTGTGGTGCAGATTCAAGACGGAGCAATGTTCTACCGTCTTGATAACTGGTAATACAATGTCCTGCTACCGGTGTCCAATCATAAACGTCTGAGATCGGAGCATCGATAATAATTCCACTCGATGACCCTTTATCTTTCACGTCAGAAACAGTTACTCCAACGTCTGGACTTCTGCTAATCTCATAGACGTAATTCTGCGAGTCGACGAGAACTGGATTTACTTCTCTGTTCACCCCTTCGTAAACTGGAGGTGCTTGGCCTTGGATATCTGATCCACCTTCGAGAGACCCTACCCATTTTACTGTTCCAGAATAGGTAAGATCGGCGATCGTTGATCCACCGGAAATTGATTCAAAGGCGATAGAGCCGGTTCCTTCGTTATGTTTCCAATATCTGATCAGATTAGCCGTTCCTACGATCTGCTCTCTATCTTTGTTGTCTCTGATCTGATCAATGGTACGTGCAGTATTCCATAGTCTTATCTCGTCTATATCAGCATCAAGGAAACCCGTAGAGGTATCTGGTTCTCGAAGAGTAGTAAAATTATCAAGAGACGTTGTGAATGCACTAGTAATTACACTTTGATCGATCAATTCTCCGTCAACGTAAATTAGCATTTTTCCGAATGTTACTGACCTAACTGCTGCAATATGAACACGATGTAGAGCAGTTGTTAGTGGGGTACCATGAACTACAAACTCCGTCCCTACATCATCGACAATCCGGAATACTAGATCATTATTTGATCCAGATTGAAATCGGATGACAAACTTCCCAGCGCCGCTTGCACCATTTCTCCACCCTGCAAGATATCTCTGAGTATTAGATACAGATTTTGGACGAATATACAATTCTAACGTCATATCTCCAGTGGGACATGAAACCGTCGCAGAACCAAAGGTGTTCGTGCCATTTCCACGGAGACTTGCGCCCATGCCAGTATAGACCGAATCTTGAAGTGGCTTTTGGAGTAAATACGAGAAGTCCAAAAGCAAAATATGGATTAAACTAGTATCAGCTTGATTGATTGCACCACACACACCAGAAAATAGAGTCGTAAATTCACTCAATTTAAACTCTGGTCTACCCAGAAAAATCTGACAGGGGGCTTGATCCCATTCATATCGGGATAAAGAACGAAACCTACCAGATATATTTTCTATTGTTAGATCTACTTGCATAATTGACGATAGATCCTGAGATGAAACAGATTCCGAGGATTTAACTTGACTTGAGCCACCACCGGCAGAGATAACGCCGTTCTGCATGACGTCATTGGAGGCATTATAGGGTGTGACTAGACCGCTAGGAAAAAACCAATGATTAGCAGAAGTACCATCGGGTAAAGAGTCAACAGAATCAGAACCAAATCCGTCCGAGGATATTTTCACGTTGACGCGTTGGCGAGTGATTGGATCGTAAGGCTGAGCATAGAATAGATAAGTACGGATAGATTGAGAGTCGGCTAGTAGAGACAGAAATGGATTGGCGATTGATAGATCTGTTCCTGAATAGGGTACACCGGGAGCAGAGATTCCCGGAGACGAAACGCCGAGGGGAGTAGAGGAAGGCATATTTAATTATCTAAATCTAATTTAACTACTGAATCAGGTATTGTATCAACCACCAATTCCCGCTTTCTGTTTCTTACCGGATAGTGTTGAATTTATCTTCCGCATTTCATCTAATTCCCTCTCTGTCAAATCGTTCATATGATCAGAATTATTTCTCATCTCAGTCCGCCATGCGAGCAGTACACCAGAAGTAAATTTGTTGAAGTCTTCTCTTAATTTTGATACTTGATCTGTGGTCTTATCGTTGCTCGCCATGACCATATGGGACATCCGATCCGATGCATCGTTGACAGTGGTTTTCGTTGCATTAATAGAAGTTATCGTTGCATTGGAAAGCTGATTATCATTGGAGGTTTGATCAGCGATGACATTTCGGATCTTCGCAAGGTTTGTCGAAACCGGATCAACGGTAGATCCAGCCCCATATTTTCCGGTGATAACAGAAATTGCAGCGTCGATTTTTGCTAATTCTGACGCCGCTAATTCGCTGGATGGACTAAAGCCCAACAGATTCTTACGATAAGTTTCTGCTGCTGCCTGAAATCCCTGAATCGAAGTAAGGTCACCGGATTTTGCTTTACCCGATATTGATTCAAAAATCTCCTTTGAATTATCGAGTGCCTTTCTACTACTAACTAATCCTAATATAGCATCCGTACGTAGACTAGTCTGGTAATCTTTCAAAGATACTACCGCGGTCTTCATTGCATCCGCGGCTTGGTTTACCTGATCTTTAAAATTATCATTGGCGACCGATGTAATGGTGGAATTATTTGCCGCCGCTTTCAGTGCTGCATTTTCAGCATCGTTGACTAATCCGGCATACTTGGCGAGAACACCGTATGCTTCAAGCTGAGCACGGATCAAGTCAAATTGTAATGAGATTTCTCTCTTCTTTAAATCTAGTGCTTGCTGGGCGTATTTGGTGCTACCTTCGAGGTATCCGAATAATCTATCAAGGATTGAATTGATCCCAGATTGTTTCTGATATTCAATCCCCTGTTCGATGAGTTTTTTTGCTGCCACAATTTGGGCCGCGGTCAGCTCTCCGGTCTTTCCAAGCTCCTCTAGATCAGCGATAAGATTTTTTGCATTCAGACTGATTTGCAGCATTGGATTAGAAATACCTGCAAAATCATTGATACGTAATTCTAGTTCTCCCTTCATCTTGTCAAGGAAGGATTTTTGCAGTCTGTCGACGAGTGTTTGCCACGCCTTCGAGGGATCAATTTTCCTCATCTGCTCGAAGAAATCTTGACCCTCTTTTAATTGGCGGGCGAAGTCTGAAGTAGTACCTGCAAGAGCGTTTGCTTGATCTCTGACATTTTTAAGAAATTGTTGACGAAGTGCCTCTAGAGCTTTTTGGAATAGATCTGTCGAAGCATGAATTTTCTTCTGTTCTTCAATTAGATCGTGGACTTGCTTTTGATATTGGGCAAACTGTTGCCCAAGCGGCGGTAAGCTAGCATTGATGATGTCGTTTAGACGATCGATAAATCCTTGACGATCGGTGCCGGAAGTACCTCCGATATTTGGTAGATGCAGAGATGGAATGTCTATATCCGGAATGGCTTTGAGCTGAGCGAGGATACTATTGATGGCATCGATTTGTGTCTGAAGAATAGATACCGATGCTTGGGTGAGTTCTGCATCCGCCTGGACGAGAGTTTTACGTCCGAGAGTAAATGTCCTCCAAGTCTCTAGCTCAGAGTTATCTAGATCAATATTAATATCGATAAGTCGGACTCGACCTTGAGTTAATAGTGTTCGAGACTCTAATGCAAATTTCCTCGCTTCTAGATCGGCGATCTCTAGGGCTTTACGGGCATTGAATAGTGCACCCTCTCGCTGTAGGCGGTCCAACTGTTCCGCAGGTGATTCTTGTTCACCGGTAATCGAGCGTCGCCATGCGGAAAAAGAATTAATAATCGAATCACTGAGGTCCGTGAATCCTTGAACCACCGATGGAGTAACGGTATCAACCTGTGTTAATGCCTTCCATAATGAATCCCAATGCTGAGTAAACTGGACAACTTGCTGGGCTTCGGATGACCAAGTTAATTGTGATATTTCTTTTAATTTGGTGAGAAAATCTGCGGCTTCATCCAAAGATGACATTGGATGATTGGTGGATGCGGCTGCAAGTTGATCTAAGCCGGTACGGACTAAATCGGTGACCCCAGATATCGTCGTCTTTGCATTCCGCAGAGATGCTAATAAACCAGCTTGAACCGCTTGCTCGTAAGTATCGAATTGACCGATGATTTGACCTTCGACGAACGCACGGAAGTATTTTCCATCTTTTCTGACTTTGACTTCTAAGCCAGCAAAAGTAGAGATGACTCCGCCGATCGCATCCGCGAATGCATCAATAGTTTTACCAATCTCTCGACTTGCTTCCCGGGTCTTCTGATCTAGAGATCCGAGATTCCACGCAGAACCGTACGTGCCCTCCATTCCGAGCGTTGCCGCATAGTCATATTTTCGGGCAAGGCGAGAAGCAGCATGAGACTCAAAGGCGTCGTACATTGCCTTTGCAATGACAACGTAAGCCCCTACAGCACCAAGAGCGGACGCGGTGCCGCTGCTCGCGCCCATGCTCGAAGCGAGGCTTGAAACATTAGATTTTGTCTGCGCTGCTTTTTGGAGAGTATCAACGGCTTGTTGAAGATAGCGGAAGAAGCCACCAAACATTTCCGCGAGAGTACCAAAAACTTGGGACGCATTTCCGAGTATTTCCTGACACTTTTCCCGTCGTAACCTACTTATTGCTTCTTCACCATCGGCAACGCTCAAATAACCCAATCTGACTGCTTCTTTGATCTTCTCTATCGTCGCATCTATCTGCTGTACGATGCTTCGATTATCAGCAGCAACAGAGGCGGAAAAATCTCTCCATTGATCCTCAGCTTGTATTAAAGCATCTAGAGAAGAAGTATCAACCTCACCGCCAACCCCGGAATTTTTGAATAGATCAATAGATTCTAGTTGGGTGGATTTAGCTTTTTCTATTGCTTTCTGTACACCCTCCCAGGACTTCTTAGCCTCGTCCGCGGCCTTTGATAGATCATAGTCGACGGCGCGTAAAACCTTTAGTGATTCCGCCGCAATTGTTCCGAATTTAGCAACGTCGGAAAGGTACGCGATGTGGAGAATATGAGATCTCTTTATATCGTCAATTTGCTTTTGAGTTGCACCTGATTCATAGAGATCAATTAGATCAGAATTTTTTTTGATATTATCAATTAGGCTATTTGTCTGATCTATGACGCTTTTTGATAATTTAGCAAAAGACTCCGCGGCCTCTTTATTTTTTTGTATTGTCTTGTCTATCGCATCATTGTGCTTTCCATGTACTTCAGTATCTCCTTCTAGTGCTAGACGATGATCTCTGATCCTCTCGACTGTTTTTGCATAGGAGTCAGCCTCAACTGATAGCCTTTTTTCAATCTTACCTTGGATCGAATCAAAGGTAGAATCAAAAGAAGACTGTAATTCCTTCAATGCATCTGTTACATCTGCGGCAACTCCGCCACCTAGAGCGGCCGGCAATTTAGACCAAGCACTAGAAACTAGCGTAACGAAAGAAAATACACCATCGCCGAGGGATTGCAACCCGGAAACAACTGTAGAAAGGAAAGAATCCCAAACTATGTGAGCTTGATCCCAGATGAGGATAAAGCCTGAAAATGTAAGCCGGACTGCATTCCCTATATCGTGCGCGGTTTCCTTGATGACTCTTGCTATGTTCTCCCATCCACCGGCTTGATCAACTAGATCTCCTAGCAAATCTTCAAGCACGGGGATGATTTCACTCGATACCTCTTTTTTAAACTGCTCCATTTCAGCGCGAGCAATAGAGATGCCACCCGATAGCGTATGCGTGTATGATTCGGCAGCACCACCAATAGCTCTATTTAAATCGTCGAGAATTATCTTCTGCTCTTCGGCGGAGTGTCCCGTCTCCACCAATTGCAGCATCATTTTCTTTTGAGCTTGGGTGTAGACTAAACCGACATCCTTAAACCCTGCAAGGCCGCGGGTATCCCCTTCTAGTGCCCTTCCGACTTGTTCAAAAGCTTGCTTTAAGTCTTTGCCGGTTGCTTGAGCGTAATCAAGCGCCGCACGAGTAGCAACGGGAAATACATCATGACCGATTTTATGAAATCTGGTTAGAATTAACTCCCCAGATATAATTGCATCATCATCACGTCCGGTGACAACGATTAGAGATTCCGCATAGTCCATTAACTGCGCCGCGGAGTATTCTGCCGCGGCACCATTGGCTCTAAGGGAATTATTCAATTGCTCAATAACTACTTGAGCTTTCATTCCCTCTTCAACTGCGGATTTTAAAAACTCAAATCCTGCAAATGCGGCAGAAGCAGCAACGGCAGCAACCGCAAGAGCAGCAATTAATGGGCCTAATTCTAAAAGGGAAGCGCCTATACCAGATATAACGGAAGCAAATCCCCCTCCTGTCTCGCTTGCCTTCTCGAAAGTACCGGATAAACCCTCTAATTTTTGAAGAACTTTCTCAGCAATTTCTCCTCCTTCTCCGAGCTTAGGAAGAATGGAGGATAATGCTCCGGAGCCGAGCCTCTCTCCGGTCTTATGAAGATTTTCTAGATGTTTATTGGTTTCGTCGACGTGATGGCTAAACTTGTCCACGTCGGCGGACATTTTAGTCGAAGCCTGCGTAATCGAATTGGCAACCCGATCCAATGCGGACGTAACCGCGGCGAAGTTGTCACGGAGAGTGATTGAGCCGGATACGTCGCCGATATTGCCTAGGTCGGACAAATAGAAAATCCATTCCCGATCATCGATCGAATATTACAACGGGATTGTCTCCAGGCCACTTCTCTGGACAGGCATCTTTATTGTGAGAATTTGATCCGCAGTACGTACAACGAAGATTCTGACGATTAGCAGAACCGTTATAGGTCTTTGGGCAGTATGCTACCGTGTGCAAATAACTGCCACAATAAGAACACCGCAGACTATAATGGTAATACCAGCTAGTCGACATCTTCAATCACCTCTATTTCCTCTAGCACGCATTCAGTAGCCACTAGTATCTCGGTATCTGACCTTTCCCCTACCGCCCTGTGCGCTGATTTTGCTCTCTCCCACTCCTCCGGTGATATAGGTTCAGGCTCTGGACGTTTTGCGTAAGGCATGAAATCTATCGGGGATAGTAAATCAGATTTCTCTATTACATTTACGTTGTGGATTTTAGATGTAATTATTCCACACCGTAAATCTGCCCTTTCTTCGCCCCAAGGAGAGATCACATAATAAGTCATCCATCCGTCAAATTCTTCCCAGGATAATTCTTCTAGCATTTCATCGACGTCTAGACGATGGAAGCTCAAAGCAAGAAAGTATGCAAAACGGTAGCACTCTACAGCCTGGTTTTCACGTTCAATTTCTAATTCGTGCTCAGATTTGAGTTCGTTTCTTCGTCCTCGTTCTCCTCCTCGTTCTTCTCCTTCTCCTTCTGCTCCTTCACTTGCTCGGTCAGCACCTTCACTACTTGCTCCAGCGCTGACCCGGAGGCGTTTCCCAATGAGTTTCCATTAATAAGATCAGCGACAACTCCGGAGATATGAGTAAAAATACCCATAGGCATTTCGGATAATACAAGTAAAACGCTTTCATCGGAAACAAGTCTAGATCCATCTTTGTTTACTAAGCATCTAATCACGAGTCCGGGAAAATCCTTCGTTCTCTGCTCTTCAGACTTTCTTCTCCATTTAATAATATAGGCCGCAGATGGACCTTTAACATAAAGCACGCCTGGAGATCCGTCCTCGTGAGCTTCAGGAATGACAACTTCGCGGTGGTAATTTTTAGTTTTACCACCGCGAATAAGATCATCCATTGACATCGGTACTGCGGGGATGGTGACTTTTTCGCTCATAATAAATTCCTCTCTTCCTAGATATTTAAAACCCTATCGGCTGTCACTTTTTTTATGTTGCCGCAACTCCAAACTTAATCCCATCAATCCACCAAGCACCCTTGGGTCTAATTGACACATCCGCGCTCTGTACACCCTTTTGCGCGGATTTCTTTTGAATCATTTGGATCTGTCCACTAAACAGCCATTCGTTGATTTTGCCCCCAGGGGTTGCTAATGGACCTGTAATCTGCCAACCTCGGGGAATGTTGTATATCGGTTCGAAAATATGGTACAACCCCGTAAGATGATCATGGGTTGCATCATTGTAGTTAAAGTTTACAGAAAATTTAAATAAAGATCGGGCCGTATACCCGGCCACCACATAATCATCTACGGGCTCACCGTGCTCAGTGGCTTCAGTTTCCGGGTGAGATAGATCGGGATAGGGAATATCGCCGACCAATCCGCCAATGCGAGTAATAACTCCCGGTGTTCCAATGGGGTCCATTTCTACCCCGATTTTAACACCAAAACCAGACTTACCTTGTCCCATGATTTAGGTCTCCTTTTTGAAGGGCTAAAAAAATCTTAAATCGCTTATCCCACCGTCAACTCGTGAATCCCATCTAAATAATTGTATATTAACATTGCTTTGTCTCTCGCTGCTTCGTAATCAGTTGCCCGGGTGACAATTTGGACACTCGGCCTTTGTGTTTTCTCACCATCATGCGTAAAGAGGCTTGATGATCCGCCAGTATTTACAACCGTAATGAATGGGCCATCACCTTCGGGTATTTCCTTTTTAGGGCCAATAAAAGTATCAACGTTGGGTGTTATCAATCCTGCGTTTGAAAGAATTGTCACAAAATCACTATCTGGTTTATTTGTAGGTGTGCATAGAACACTAAAATTACAGGAAAACATAACCCTATCCGAGGAGTCTATATTGAATGGAAACGGCTCCTGGATAGCGAGAATTTCTATATATCTGGTTTCTATCTCTGGTTGTTTGTAAAGCCCTACCCAATCAAAGTAATATATTATTCCTTCAATTGTCCACTGTAATCTATATTTGTCTTGGAAATCAGGGTCTTCCCATCCAAAGACTAAATAATCACCCGGTTCGTCAATTGTGCCAAGCTCTACAATAGATAATACTGTTGATTGTCTTACTCCATTTTTTAGAAGTATGGTAGATGATAACAATTCCGATTCTAGATCTGGTATCCGCGATGGAATAATAAAAAACGTTGGCACGTTTGGAAATGGATATGAACCTTTCCAGCGATCCGAAAAATAAACCCCGGGTGGATATTCGTAGGTGATTGTGTAGGTGATATCTGGATTCTGTGGAAGCCCAGATAGATTGTATGATCCTCCGGAATCGGTGATCTCTGTAAACGTGACGTTGGAAGGGGCCTCTATTCTCATAGTATCGGCATACAGACGTAACCCTATATCTGATAGAGCTAAACCCGAAGTACCAATAGAAAGTGTTCTATCCACGATTCAATCCTAGTTCTTTTCTTCAAGGAATAGTATCTGTAGGCGTAGCAGTAAGCTGTGTTTGTTTCAGTGCTTCTGCTAAAGAATTATAGTAGATATCTGCAAACCTCTTCAGTACATCTGTTCGAATCATACGATCACAAAACAGAGCCTTACTTTCAGGATTTGGAGATCCATTGATCGTTGCTTGATACCCATACCAAAGTGCACAACCTTCCTGTACTTGGATTGTAATGGAAACTCGCGGACCAGCTCCGTCAGGATCTGTAGTGGGAAGAGAAAAAGTTAACAGAACATCAGTAGCACTAGTACACAGACCAGCAGTTACCAGTGCCGAGGTGCAATTCCTCACGCCAGCAGAAACACTAGACGAGACAAATAATGACAGAGCCAGTATAATAGATGTGATGATCGCGATTTTTCTCATGAACAGCTTCCTCCATCTGCTGGTGTCAAATTGGTCCAAGTTGAAGCACCACAAATACAAAGTGCGTGTGACGTATCGTAATACTGAGTCCCCTCTGTACCAGCAGTACCACATGTCACAGGCGGTGACACTTGCGGCGTCAAGAGTACAGCGGATGCTTTGACCGTACCGGAGCCGCTGGAACCGTTGGTGACACGTAGAACACCAGCCGAATCGCGCGCGAGACCAACATCTTTACTCTGATCAGATCCACTACCAGACGTCCAGCCGATGGTGCTGCCGCTCGCAAGTCCTAACGTAGTCGGAAATGAGTTGCTCCCGTAGGACATCGTTGAGGCACCGAAAGAGTCTGATAAGAAAAATCCTTTGAAATACACCCATGCTCCAGCAGATCGGTTGTTGGTTCCAAAATACAAATCAGGCGCACCAGGACTCCATATAGCTGCATTGTTACCAAATTTAACCGTGCTGGTAGTTTTGTCCCACGTGAAAGTGGAGCCCGCTAACACGCCCGCATCATTAAATTGAAATTGAGTTGTAGACCCCGCTGGTGATACCCATCCGGATGCTAATTGACCTCCAGATCCAGCTTTTGGAATAGCATTCGCGGTAGGTGTTGCTGTGGAGATCTCGTCCGAACCCCCGTTTTTATGAGTAGATGCATGTGCAGGTGTGGAGATTGTACAATCGGTTCTAGCAGATCCAGAATTATCAGTACAGAAAATTCCAGAACCAGTAAAATTGATATCTGTACGCTGGGTAAGTGGAGATCCTTCATCTAGAATCGTCCGTGGGATACCATCGGAACCGGCAGGACCGGCGGCTCCTGTAGGGCCAGTTGCTCCGGTTGGACCCTGCGGGCCTGTGGCGCCTGTAGCACCTGTGAGACCCTGTATACCCTGTACTCCTTGTGGTCCTATGTCACCCGTATCCCCCTTGTCTCCCGTATCACCTTTCGAGCCCTGCGGCCCTTGCAGCCCTTGTGGGCCTTGGAGACCCTGCAATCCCGGCTCTCCCTGTAGCCCTTGCTCCCCTTGCGGTCCCTCTGGTCCCACAATATTTGTCACAATAGACCAAACACCAGAGGAGTTTTTCCAGACGTCCCCATTGTCTTGTAAATAAAAATCCCCATTATTACCACCAGTAGGAATTGTATTTCCACTGCTCCAATTACTACCACTAATGGTACTTGAATTTGATGGTTGCCAGATTATTCCATCCCACCAATACTCATCCCCATCGTCCATAGTGCGCCGGGTATCCGCGATACTGTTTCCAGACAAAGGAAGATTTACAAATGAAGCTACGGGGGATTTCCAATGTTTATCCCCGAACGCCCCGGATGAGATTCCACCAACGGTCTGAGCATGGCTATACGCGATAGAACCCATAAGAAGAATAATTGCAACGGGGATAATTTTTTTCATTTTCTAATTCTCGCCGCTAATCTTTCTGCCATTCCGTTTTCTGCCTGACGTAGTGGATATTCTAAATATTTAGGGCCACGTCCTTGTTTGCCGCGGAAATTTAGTATTGGTTTTCCTCTCCAGCTCGGCGGATCGAAAGAAGATGGGTGCTCATGAATTGCTAGTGCATAAGGGGCAGCAGCACCACCGAAATATAGTTTAATGGAAATTGTTCCATCTTCGGCAATAATTGGTTGGCTCACGGTACCAGAATTACGGAGGGTCCCAAGATCGACGGGAACAAAATTTTGTTTAGCATTCGTCATTATGAGATTAGCTTCCACGTATACTGCGGACGCTGATCTAGCACGAGTCTGCTCTGTGATCGCAGCCATTTTGGCCTTCATCGCGGCGAGAGCGTTGGCATCAAAAGTTACAGGCATGCGAGTGTACCATTGGTGATATTAAAGTGATCAGAGCAGACAAGTCCATTGTTATAGTTTCCAGAAGAGCAAAGAGCAGGCTTACTACATTCCGGCCAAGAACAAGTTTCGTTCCGTGGGTCTACTACATGATTAATGACTTCTGTGAATTTCTCCGCGGATTGCTCCCAAGTTAAAGAATGGGCAAGATTGACACCAGCTTGAATAGACTGTTGGACTTTCAATCCGAGACCTCCTAGAATTCTTTTATTGTACACAACTCCAAGTGCATTGATAGTTTCTTCCTTATCTGGTATTCCTCCAATCGTATACATACCCACTGGATGCGGAGCGGTCAAGGCGGTAGAATTGCACGGAATTTGGATTGCTGCTTTTTCGGTTATCCATCCTCCGTCTAGCCCTGTCGCACCTTGATCCGGAACGATTACCGGAATTCCGCACGCCATGGATTCGAGCGCCGGAAGATTCCAACCTTCGGCTTGAGACGTGGATAAAAATACATCAAAACAGTTGTAGATTAGAGCCATGGACGACTCTTCAAATCCTCGCATAGGGGAACTGACGATAAGTTTTTCTCCGATATCATAATATCGAGCAAGAGATATGATGTCAACGTGATCTTCACCCGTGGGAGGTATGTGGAGCATTAGATAGGCGTTAGAAATATTTGATCGGTGAATCCAATCGGAGAAATATTCGATGGTGAGGTCTAAACGCTTCCGGTATTGGTTTCTGCCTACGTATCCGACGATGAAAGGATTATCTGGTAATTGGGAATAATCATCGCCGAGGACTTTGATCCGAGACTCAGTTTTGTCTAATGGCTTAAATAGATCAACATCCACACCGCAAGGAACGATCGAGAGTGGACCAGTGTATCCGCCTGCAATTAATTCTTTTGCTCCGAATTCTGTCCACGTTACAACGTGAGATAGATGGGAGTGGTTTAGCTCTTTTGCGGATTTTTGGTTCCTTGAGTCCACTGCCAACCATGCAATCATCGGCGGCATGTTGACTTGAGAAGCAAGAAGATTATCAAGATACCCACGTACATTCCATGGATCTTGAAGAAGAACGACGATGTCTGGTTTTAGCCGATGGATGAGAGATGGAAGACGTCCGATACCATAGTGATCGGTGCCTAGATCTGAGGGCTGAAAACAAGGATAAATCGTATATGGATACTCGTGAGGGTCCCCGAGATAATTGAGGCCGAGGATGTGGATCTCATGGCCGAGTGAATGAAGATAATTGCAGACCGCATGACTACAACGGGCAAAACCCGAAGCACACGCAGCATCTCCGCACCAAATTATCTTCACTTTTCACCATCCGGCTTGAATAGAAACTTCGATCCCTTGAAAATCTCCAAAGTAGAGGCATCATCAAAATAAATGAGAAGACTGCCGCTCGATTCAATCCGTACAACGTCTATGATCTGCTTTCCGATTAGGACAGTAAAATCACCATGGGTATATTGGCTCATTTCACACCCCCTCGCCGTGCAATCAGCACAATACTCGTTGTAACATGCGGTCCGATATACAAACTCAAGTGGCTCGGTATTCCATGATAAGGAATTCTGTCAATATACAAGTCTTCATCGAGATCTCCACCGGATAAATCTAGGGGATACAACTCATCCCCCTGGTCTTGGAGCATGATTGATAATTTTTCAAGATCCTGTTTTCGATAGATGCACAAGCCTTCGCCGTTCAGTGTCTCCCGATCACTAAGCGGATTATATTCTGTCGTATGGCAGGCTATTCCGCCGGGTTTTAATGCTGCCATTGAGCGAAGAAAGAAATAAATACCAGCATCGAGTCCACCTAGGTGCTCGAATGATCCCGCGGAATAAATAAAATCGAAATTGCCTAGTAATAAGTCGGACGGGATATGATTCATGTCGACGGGGCGATAAAATAAGCGGCCGTCACTGTCAGTACTCTGGTTTAATTGTCGCAACTGTTTTAAACTGGCTGCATGTTGTCCCGATTGTAGCCAGTCAGCCTGGACAATATCGAGGGGGGCATCGGTAGCCATCACGTAACAACCCTGATGATAGAACCAATAAGGAAGAGGCTCACGCCCAACTCCGAAGCCTAAAACCTTAGAGCCTTCCAATCTAGAACGACCTAACATTGTACAATCTGCACACAGCTCCAAACCTAAACATTCAGGACAAGTATTTAGAAGACCAAAAGTCTCTGCAATCACCGCAAATTCCCAGATCTTCCTGTGGATTCTCCCGGGCTCCTCTTGCAACTCTTCTCTACGCCGCTGAAACCATGGTTCAACGAAGTATTCTGCTTTGACTCTGTGGGAGGTAGTGATCATATGATAACCTTTCTTTTGCCTTCCTAGTACATCTGGTCTTCTTTCGTTCTTCCCTTATTCCGTTTACCTCGGCCCAATCATTACTACTTGTACAAATCCCCTGCCTGTCAATGGATTAATTACCGATCCAAACGGAGACTGTACAATAGGCCCGATAGATCCATCTGGCATTGTAATTCGATCTCTGGGATCGATTGGTTCTCTTCGTCCCGCGGCGCCATTGGGTAAAACATCCCCAACAATTGTTAGAGTTGCCGAGATTGCTATCGTCTGGCCGGCAGTATTCTGAATTTCTTTTAACGTTTCGTCGACGATACAATCAAGATAATCAGCGGCCGCATACTGTTTTTTTCCAAATTGATCCGATCCTATCCATGCTTCGCGCTTAATTTTTACTTGCAATGAAGCAGTAAGATTATTTGCAATCTTGACTCCGGACTGCAAGAGAGTGGCAAGAGACATTTAAGCGAATCCATCCCAAGGATCAACACCACCGCCACCGTCATATCCGGTATTCATTCCGTTTTCTCCATAGGCCAAGACCATGAAACTATTCTTTTATCACAATACGCTATTGCCCTGCGGTGGCCGACACGAACAAAAGAAAGAAATCCTAGAATGGATAAAACAGAAATCGAACCAACTCTCGTGTAGCTAAAAAGTTTTGCAGACTTTTTCATCCCTTTAATTTCCCCCCATCGGCCTAAACATAAAAGGTCTCGTGATACTTCCTTGGTTATACCAACTAGGAATTAGCATTAATCTAACTGCTTCCGGTACCGCATTGGATAAATATCTGAATTCTGGCCCTAGTCTCCTGACCCATAAATCTATAGCTTCTCTACTGTCGCTTCTCGTGGATTGAAACTGAACTTCGACGGAGCCGGCCTTGATTGCAGCAATATTTGCCTTTGCCGCATCATTATCGGCGAATAGATCGGAAGATCCCACCGCTAAGGAAAATTCGGATTGAGCATATTTCAACTCATCTGGAATAGACAATGGGTCAATAAGGAATCCATTTCTATTTAGCATCCCTGTCCTCGGCCATGATCTATTTTGGGTAGGTAGAGTCGCCACCCCCGTCCAGTCAAAACAGGAATCCAGTAGCAGCGTACCGATAATCATGGCAGAGGACAGTGTATCATCGCTTGCCCCCGTTGTCCAGGCCACGACGGGAGTCCTAAGTGCAATATAGGACTTAAACTCGGCAAGCGTTTGATACGAATTTGCTGCCGGATCTCCGGGCGTTGCGATGATAGTAATGGGCATAGCTATTTCTTAGAGCGGGTATGAATAGATACTGTATCCGGAGAAAAAGTGTTATTCACGCTAGTTAAGGTTGTAGTGTTTCCAAGCACCAGTTTCAAGGTACCTGCGGCAAAAACCTCCGTTTCCTTTTCTGATAATTCAATCTGACTACCCGGCGGATAATTGACTATTCTTCCATTTTCAAATCGTGCAAACCTAATCTCCGTTACATATCTCATTCTGGCTCCTCCCATGAATCGATAGCAGTAATAACCCCTTTTCGGTTTCTATTTGCAAGCTCAACGGAGCGTAAGGATTCTAGATCCGATCGTTTGGTAATTTTTCCGATTACTTCTACTACATCCGGAATAGTCAGGTCATTAATAAAAAAGTAATCGGCTGTGGTCTCCGATTCCTCATCAATTTCAGCATTCACCCCTTGACTTTCTTTCTCCTCCTTAATTTCCTCTACTTGCTTTCCGAGTCCTTTCGCCTCTTCATCCGTCAGCATAACAGTATTGTTTGCCTTATTCCAGCTTTGAGCTGAATACCTCTCTCCATCGATCTTGAGGCTTACCGATCCGGACAAAAGCCTGTACTTTTTGCGGATTTCGTTGCTCATAGGTCTGCTCCTCTCCGAGCCAATGTTGAAGCCAATGCCGGAAATTCTTCCTCTTTTTTGCCCTTATTATTCCTCGGCCACGAATCTATGTTAGTTCCTTCCGGACTCATGAAATACACTCGGTCCCAATCCCCGGGAACAACAAAGGGTCCGGGACCGGGTGTCATTTCAATTACCGTTTGGCTAGTATTAGGAACATTTTCCGTTGTAACGCTTGCACATAGCCACGTTTTCTCACGTCGGATAGGTAATCCATCTCCGTTGATGAATCTTTTTACAGCTCGGACAATCATACTCGTTCCTCCCTAGGTACTTAAAGAGACGCTCTATTTTTCATCTTTTATGATGGTAGATTTGGATCTCCCAGATTCGGTTTCATGACAACGATTCCGCTCTGTCCTTCATATGTTTGTTTTATTCTTGGGATGACGCAAGCAACCGTCATCCACTTTCTAACAGGAAGTGCAGCCGGACCTGTAATCCACGATACAACCGCTGGTTGCTGTCCGATAACAATGTCAATGACGTTATTCGTGGGTTGAAGCAGTACGGCTCGGCTTGCAGGGAACCGGTCACTGATAATAATATCCTGGATACCGCTCAACTTCATAATTCTTTCGCGAGTAGTCATGATGACGGATGACGCAGTAGTCTTATAGTCGGCGTCAAGCACGTCATCGTAGTCCGTACCGATGATAAGAACATACGGACCGTATCGGCCGTTTGCCTTCAGCATCGCCCGGGCAGCGCGAACATCGCCGATGATATCCGTAGGATCTTTTGCAGCATCCGTCCATGTTAAGTTGGAATCGAACGCAAACTGTGACGCGTTCGGATCGGTTAGCAAGCCCGGAATCGCTTGTCCATTGACTTTGAATTGCGATCCATCTGCCCGCCGCGGCCCCTCGATCACGGACAACTCTAGGGCTTCGTTTTCACGCCGGATAGAGTCCTGAATCATCGTAGTATCCATAGACTGAAATCCCGTGCGTTCCCACTCAGCGAACAAACGAGGGTGGATACTGAAACCGTCTGTGAGGCAGTAGACAGGCAGAGAATCCAACCCAAGATCCGGTCGCCGCTCTTCGACCTGGTCAGGTTCCGGATACATGCTGAACTGAGGATTACCTGTCTTGTTGGACTTCTGCCAACGGATATTCATGATCCCAAGCCAATCGGTAATAGGATAGGTAAGACCTTTTCCGATTAGGTAATCGAGGATCGCCAGTCGCTCCAAAGCAACCGGAGTCACCGCACGATCGATATACTCCTCGGCATGAAGGGGCAGAGGAGCGCACGCGCGCATGTGAGCAACAGGGTCAACCCCGAGAGGTACTCCTGCCATAGCGTCCGGTGAAACGTCGTAAAAATCTACCATGGGATTAAGTTTCCTTTTCCTTTTGTGTTAATATGTCAAAGACTTCCAGATTTTGTTTTCTTATGCTACCCGCATAATACGAATTCGGGTCAATGCGTTTACCGTTCCACCACTCGACTCCAACGCGTGAAAATGATAGACGTTCGCGGTTGCCGTAGTTGCTGTTGCGGCCTTCACAGTGCCGTCTCCCGCTGACTGTAATGGACCACGTGCGATATTCTGCCCACTCGCTATCAATCCCCACCAGCGCCCGCCTACGGGTAAGGATGCAACCGGCATCTCGCTATCAATCGCGTATGGAGTATCGATTGGAAGATTTTGGATATCTGGTTCCAGAGCAACAAACATGGAAGTTTGTCCGGCCACCGCGCTTGCTTTCCTCCATGAGAGCACCCCGGACTTGTTGTAAGGTTCAACCAACATCCCCGCTACGATGTCCGCCTCACCTGCGGGGATATTGTCATAGATGAATGATTTGTCCCGAGGAGACAATAGAACAGTGTTTGGATCAAGAAGACTAAGAGGCATGGTGATTATATCTCCGTTTCTTATTTAGAAAAGTGTTTACTGATATTATCAGATTTAACCTGTATCCTCAATTCGCCTTAGGATCTTGCGAGGTTTCGGTACCTTTTGCTCTTAGGCTTCTCGCGACATCCCAGGACTTTGGCACCACCCGAGGTGCCGGCTTTTCAACCGGAGGGATAGGAATACCACGGCCGAAATAGGAAGCAGAGACAGGTGTAGTACTATTATTATTCTGATTTTCAGTTTTTCCCTTCGACGCTAATGCAAGCAGAGAATCCAGCTCATCTGTCGGTTTACCGTTGAGCTGCTCTTCGGTATAGATACCAGTAGTAAGAGACTTAAGACTTGCGATTACTGCTGACCGGTGTGCGTTCTCGGCCGCGATAAAACCATTTGCCATTGCGACGAGAGGAGCCGGAGCAGTAGCTAGGAACTCCTCGATAGTCTGCGCCTTCGGAGGATCGGCGGGCTTATTAGAAGCAGCAGCTACAGGGGTTTCCGTTTTGCTATCGTCTGTGTATTTTGCCGCTAGAGCAGCAATCCTATCATCTTTGAAACTCATAAGAGTTTTTTCGTCATCCTCAGTAAAAGGGCTTGCGGCGTTAGAGATCAGCCGCGCGACAGCATTCTTCTTTTCCTTTTCAGTAAGCATAGTATCTGTATCTCCGTTTCTGTTTTCACTATTGCAGCCGCAGGATGCAGCCGCGCGGATGGATGATGGATCGCCTATATTCTCATTTTTACCTGCATTTGCACTAGACTTTGTTTTTGACTCTAGGTTACTTCCAGAGCACATCGCCCCTAGACTAATCGTATGATCATGGACAGCTTGGATAGTTTTCTGATCTTTGGTGGAATTTCGTCTTCCTGCCATATTAATCACGCGGACGTTCTGGATTCCATCACCATTTTTTTCTGCTGCATTTTCCATCATCATTTCAATACATCTTTGACTGGACGATGCGCAAGTATACAAAGAATTTACAGCCTCATAGCAGAAGAGCATGATAGATTCTAGTCTCGCACACTCTATTTCCATTTCCGCGGCTTCAGCTTCGGGGCTATCGGTAGGGTTTTCTGTTTCATCGGAGATCAATTGCCCGACGAGAATTTTTGCCGCTGAAATAGTGGCAGAAGCTTGATTCAATAGAGAATCCATCGTATTGTAGTGTACTAGTTCCGCTGCCTCTTCTCCGGTTTCTGTTTCGGTTTCTACAGCAGCAGAAGACCGAAAAGCCTTCGTAAGCAGAGAACGTGCTTGGGCAATCAATCTATTTTCTGTTTTCACTTTTGGTTTCTCCCCGGCTATTTTACTCGCCGCTACGACTTCCACAGGATCGTTTTCAGGTTCATAGACAATCCGCTCTCTGACTGGAATTCTTTCAGTACCCAATGTTACTGTTTTATTATCATCGGAAATAGAGAATGTCCGCTGATATAATTGCGATTCGCCTTCATCTTCAGTTTTCATCTGATACACGAATGTACCAGAATCATCGTTGATTGATCCGGACATTACCCAAACGTATTTTGCTTCGGTTTCAATCTCATAGACGGCCGATTCGAGAAGACTAGATTTATCTTGGTTAGTAAGATCGGTAGAAGAGGATACAGTTTTCATATTTCCACTCGCTGATCTAGGCGCCCCGCATCCCGCACTGATTGAGCAAGCACCTTGCATGGATTTTGGAAGCATCGCTAGATGATCCGGAGTGATTCTTCGCCAGATTCCGGAATATACTTTGCCGCTTTTAACACCCGATTTTGGCTCGGTAAGAATAAAAGCACAAACACTTACCTCGACCATTTCACCCGCTTTTAATCTACGAATAACAGATAAAGGATCACCACCGAGTGATTCTGCTTTGGCAATATCGAGCCATGCGTCCATCTTTAGTCGATTATCCGAACGATCAAAGCGGGAATTAAAAACCCTTCCAAAACAGAATTTTTCTAGTGTTTCGGGCTCATTCGCTGACCCGTCCCCGTAGACTCCTGAGGAGCTAGTAATATGATCGGGGACAACGGGACGGCCATTCCAGCCCGCAGGAGCGATAGCAAGCTCGGAGGACAGGACCAATTCCGCGGTTTTACTATTTGCAGGATGGACGACGGAATCTCCGACCATTGCGACAACAGGAACGATCAAGTGAGTACGCCCCTCGAATGATGCAGAACGAAGAGAAGACCCTCCGGCGAGACCGGTGAGATGGGCGGTATGAAAATTAGATCTCAATTTTAGTATCCGATCTCGTCGCAAAAAGGATACTCAAGATCGGGAAACTCTACTGGATCTCCGAGGTTTGTGCATCCACATTCGGAGCAATATTCATCGTAGTTATCGGGCTCACCCGGAATATAGGATCTATGCCCTACCCAAGTGTGTGAATTGTATGCAGCAATGGACCTATCTTCGTTCTCTTCCATATTAATTACCTTCTATCTCCACCAATCCTTCCGTACACCTACAATTAACTTCTTCTCCTGGTTCTATAGGCGGATCATATGGCTCATTCAACCCTACCACTTGATCATTCATGTCATAATGTTCGTCACGCTCTCTCTCGTCTTCAACCCCTATCCAAATTCTTCCCACATTCTCCGGAATTAGTCCTTGATTTTTAGCCTCATTCCATAGTTCTCGTTGTCCCTCATTTGCACTCCGCATTGTTTCGGTCCTGGCAATTGTTTCCGCCCTATAGTTTCTTTGCATTTCGGAATATCGGCTGACCTGCCTTGCAGTCCATTCAGGCGTTGGCCCGG
>Ga0068854_100000633_pt1 | contig 20845 bp, 22 predicted proteins | sample KBSCornC42_FD_66590 | JGI IMG/M metagenome (GOLD analysis project Ga0068854, IMG submission 66590) | Corn rhizosphere microbial communities from Kellogg Biological Station, Michigan, USA - KBS Corn C4-2 | ecosystem: Host-associated > Plants > Roots > Rhizosphere > Soil ... | reverse complement strand
GCGTTGGCGCGATCGATCCGCAGCTTGGCGAAATCGCGCACCGCCGCTTCCACCGGCGGCCACAATTTTTCCTGATCGGCATTGAGCTTCAGTCCGGCATGGACGGCGGCGATCCTTGCGTCCGTCAGCGCGGCACGATCTTCCGGGTTCATGCGCATGTGATGATGGGAAAACCACGGACGGTAATGCTGGGCATAGACCGCGGCCGAACCGGCGATGGCAAGAGCGGCAACGCCGGCGATGGCAAAATTCCTCATGAGGACCTCCTCGTGAAAAGGTACTCCCAAGATGTGGGGAGGAAGGTCGGCAATCAACTTACAGTTTGGATAGAGAGCGTCACTTTACCAAGATGTAATGCCCTTGCCGCATTGCACCAGGACGCAAAAAAATGCGGTGCCGGATCAGCACCGCATTTCCTTGTAAGCTTCGCCTTTCAATGCGCGCGCTTAACCGGCCGCGGCCGCCGGCAAGTCGCGCTGCCGCTTCATGACGATCTTGTTCAGCGCCCCAAGATAGGCTTTGGCCGAAGCCACCAGCGTATCCGGATCGGCCGCGCGCGCCGTCATCGAGCGGCCATCCTGCGACAGGCGCACGGACACTTCGGCCTGCGCATCGGTGCCTTCGGTCACTGCATGCACCTGATAGAGTTCCAGCTTGGCCTCATGCGGCACCAGCCGCTTGATGCAGTTGAACACCGCATCCACCGGTCCGTTGCCCTCGGCCTCCTCGATTTTCATCTGGCCATCGACATCGAGCTTCATGGTGGCGCGCTGCGGCCCATGGGTGCCGGCGATCACCGTCAGCGAGGCGAGCTTGATGCGGTCATGGGCGGCCGCCATTTCGCCATCGATCAGCGCCTCGATGTCCTCGTCATAGATATCCTTCTTGCGATCGGCGAGGTCCTTCATCCGCTCAAAGGCATCTTGCATCTGGTTGGCGCCGAGCTTGTAGCCCATCTCCTCCAGCTTGTGGATGAAGGCATGACGGCCGGAATGCTTGCCCAGCACCAGCGAGGATTTCTTCAGGCCGACCATTTCCGGGCGCATGATCTCGTAGGTCGCGGCATCCTTCAGCACGCCATCCTGGTGGATGCCGCTTTCATGCGCGAACGCATTCCGGCCGACGATCGCCTTGTTGTATTGCACCGGAAAAGATGTAGCTGCCGACACCAGCTTGGAAGCGCGGGTCAGCATCGTGGTGTCGATCTTGTTCCAGTATGCGAACTTGTCGTTGCGGACATTGATCGCCATGACGATCTCTTCGAGCGCGGCGTTGCCGGCCCGCTCGCCGATGCCGTTGATGGTGCACTCGACCTGACGCGCCCCGCCGGCGAGACCTGCCAGCGAATTGGCCACGGCCATGCCGAGGTCGTTGTGGCAATGCACCGAGAATACGGCCTTGTCGGAATTCGGCACGCGCTCGATCAAGGTGCGCATGAAGTCGGTATATTCCTGCGGCACGGTGTAGCCTACCGTATCGGGAATGTTGACCGTGGTGGCGCCCGCCTTGATCACGGCTTCCACGATGCGGCACAGGAAGTCCATTTCGCTGCGAGTGCCATCTTCGGCCGACCATTCTACATCGTCAATCTGATTGCGCGCACGCGTGACGTTGGCGATCGAGGTTTCGATCACCTGCTCCGGCGTCATGTTCAGCTTGACGCGCATGTGCAGCGGCGAGGTGGCGATCACGGTGTGCACCCGGCCGCGCTTGGCGAACTTCACGGCCTCGGCACAGCGGTCGATGTCCTTGGGATGGGCGCGCGACAGGCCGGCGATCACCGCGTTCTTGGAGCGACGCGCGATCTCGGCCACCGCCTGGAAATCGCCTTCCGAGGTGATGGGAAAGCCGGCCTCGATGACATCGACGCCCATCTCGTCGAGCATTTCGGCGACTTCCAGCTTCTCCTCAAAGGTCATGGTGGCGCCGGGGCACTGTTCGCCGTCGCGCAAGGTGGTGTCAAAAATGATAACGCGGTCCCTGTCGGACTTGGTGGCAGTGGTCATTGGGAAATTCCTTTAGCTGGTGCGCCAATGGGGCGCAGAAGGGGTCCTGATGATCTCGCGCAACCCCTGAGTGCCCAGGCTCAAAGCGCCCAGACGGCCCTCAGGGGCCGATAAGAAGCAGAAGCCCGCCAAGCAACAGGGCCGGCTGCAAGGTGTCCGGCAGGAACAGCGAATCGGTGCGAACGGCGGCCTCGGCCACCTCGTCCTCGAATCCGGTCCTGAAGCCGCAATCCCGCATCATCCGTCCCTTGCACATGGTTCGCCGATCCGGCGGAAAGGCCCACGCGCCATGCATAATTCGGGAAAATCTTGGGCCAAAACCGTTGAGGTTTCGTTGCCGCAGGACGCCCCGCGACCTCTTTCTAGACGACAACCCACTGACGCCGCAACGCTAAAAGATGGTCAGCGGGGCTGACCTACCGGCCCCCAAGCCAGGCGGCTGCCGTGCGCGGACCGCATTCCGGGCAGGATTATTTAAAGGTTCAGGCCACCCGGGTCAGCGTAACCCGCGAATGGTGCGACATCACGCGATTGCGGCCGCCTTGTTTGGCCTGATAAAGCGCGTCATCGGCCTCGCCGGCCAGCTGGGCCAATGACGCCGGTTGCCGGCGTGTGGTGATGCCGACACTGATCGTGATGGTGGCCGACTGACCCTCGTGCTCCACCATGAGATCGGCGCAGGCCCTTCGCAGCCGCTCGGCGCTGGCCAAACCATCGGCCTCCGTGGCCCCGGGAAGCAGTGCAACGAACTCCTCGCCACCGATCCGGCCGACAATGCTTTGGTCGCTTCGCGCAGCCTTGCGCAGGACCGCTCCGACATGCACCAGCGCGGCGTCACCGAAATCGTGCCCGAAACCGTCGTTGAGGAGCTTGAAGTAATCGATATCAATCATCAGCACCGAGACCGGAATTTCCCGCAAGCGGCAGGCGGCGAGCGCGGGTTCAGCGGCCGCCTCAAAACCGCGACGGTTGAGCAAGCCGGTCAGTTGGTCGGTGTCGGCGAGCCGGCGCAACTCGACGTGCGCGCGGTCGCGATCCCGGATAGCCATCATGATCCTGAAGGTGGTGATCGGGCAGATCACGGCCGGCATGGCCACCGAAATCACGGCGCCGAACTTGAAAAGCTGCCCAACGGTGATGGTGGCCTGGAGATCAAGGCCGAAAACCATGGCCGTCGTCAGCAGCGACAACACCAGCGACATCGCCGCCGCGACTGAAGTGACGATCACCGTGCGCCGCCATACGCGCCGGTTGGTTTCGATCGCGACCATCCATCCATGTCCAAAAAAGCGCCCGTCTCCTCATAACAGCGCGCCCTCTGTGTGGATTTAAGTCGATGGCTAAAATTTGAACGATCGCCTGAAGCGGGGGATTGCGGCCATGTGGCCGAGTGGCAAGCACCGATTGCCGCCCGGCGCGTTAAGAAAAAAGTAAAGCCGCTATTTCTTTGCGCGCCCGCCGCCTTCAGCGAGCAATGCCCGCCGCACCTCGCGGAATTCCTTGATCGAGGCGGCATCGGCCTTGGGAAACTTCAGGTCGAGCCGATCGAGGGCCTCGATGATGGCCGAGATGATGACAATGCGGGCGAACCATTTGTGGTCGGCGGGAACGACGTGCCAGGGCGCGAACGGGGTGGAGGTGTGCCGGATCACCTCCTGATAGGCAGCCTGGTATTTCCCCCAGAGGGCTCGCTCGCGAATATCGCCCATGGAAAATTTCCAGTTCTTGGACGGCTCGTCCAGCCGATCCAGAAATCTCTGCCGCTGTTCGACGCGGGAAACGTTGAGGAAGAACTTCAGGATGACCGTGCCGTTGCGGGACAAATAGCGCTCAAGCGCCGTGATGTCCTCGAACCGTTCACGCCAGATGTTTTTGGTCATCAATCTCGGCGGAATCTTCTCCCCGGCGAGCACCTCCGGGTGCACGCGCGTCACCAGGCATTCCTCATAATAGGATCGGTTGAAAATGCCGATGCGGCCGCGCTCCGGCAGCGCGACCATGCTGCGCCACAGGAAATCATGATCCAGTTCATGCGAGGTCGGCTGCTTGAACGCCGTCACTTCGCAACCCTGCGGATTGACGCCCTCGAAAATGCTCTTGATCGCGCTGTCCTTGCCGGCTGCATCCATGCCCTGGAAGATCAGCAGCAGCGACCAGCGATCCTGCGCGTAAAGTTTTTCCTGAAAATCACTCAGGCGCTTGCGATAATCCTCCAGCAGCCGGCCCGCCTTGTCCTTGTCGAGTCCGCCCTTGGCATCGGTCTTGTGCGACTTCAGGTGAAATTCGCTCGCGCCATCGACGAGAAACGGCGCGACGAACGGCTTGAGCTCTGTTCCCAACGAGCGCGCTGCCTTCCTGCCCATGATGAAACTCCTCGCTCGGTGCCGTCAGGCCCATTGCTGCTCGATGAAGGCGGTGACAAAAAGCGGCATCTGCGGAGTGAAATCGGCGCGCGTCCGCACCAGGTGAATTCGCGATAATTCGGCTTCTTCCTGCCGCGCCAACTCCGCCTCGATCCGGGCGCGCAACTGCTCCGCCGGCCATTCGGCTTGCAACAGTGCGATCATGGCGATCGCCGCGCCGGAGACCACGCAATGCCAGTACGGCGAAGCCCGATAGTCCGCCTCGGTCAGGCCGGTCTCTTCGGTCATCTCGCGCGCGACGCTGCCGGGGATATCGACCGCGCCTGCCCTGATATCGTCCGGATCGGGCGTCCCGGAGGGAAAATAGACGCGACCGGCATTGGCGGTGTGTGCGGCCATTTCACCAAGCGCAAAGGCCCCATCGGAGGAGCGCAGTGCACCCATGCCAAAGCCATTGAACACGGTTGAATCGGCAAAGCCCCAGTCGCGCCACGCGAGCAAGCTGGCAAAATCGGTCTCGAAAAAACGCGCGCTGAAGCGTTCGCCCTCAAACGACGCCTCCCGGCCGAGCAGCACCCTGCCATTCCACAGCGCAGGCTTCTCCGCCTTTTTCTCGGCGAAATGCGCATCGATCTCCTCGCGTCTTTCGCTGGCGAAGGGCCACGACCAGGATTCCAGCTTGAGATCCAGGGTCGTGACCCGATGAATGGCGGGTGGATTCATTGAACGAGCTTGCTTAGGACACTTACTTTGAAAACTTACCTACTTGGGGTTAGCGCCCGTCGTTTTTCTCACCTTCTCCACCAGCTTGTTGGTGTAGGTCTTGCTGAGATCGATATTGGCCTTGGCGACTTCGGGTGAACCTTCGCTGAACACCGCGAGCACCGCCTCGGCGCCTTTCGGATCCATCCGGCCGGTTTCCGAAAACATCGGAATGGTGTTCTTCAACGCTGCCAGATAGAGCGCCTGATCCTTGCCCACGAGTTCGGGCGGCATCTTGGCCATGATCTCTTCCGCCGAATGGCTGTGAATCCAGTCCAGCGTATTCAGCATCGCCCGCGTCAAGGCTTCGGCCTCCTTCTCGTGGCCGGCCATCCACGCCGCGGTGCTGTACAGCGCGCCGCCCGGATATTCGCCGCCGAACACCGCAAGCGTGTCCTTCTGGGTGCGCGTGTCACTGAGAATTCCTAAGTCCGGATGGCTGCCCTGCAGCACCGTGACCGAGGGATCGAGCATCACCGCCGCATCGATCTGACCCTGCTCCATCGCCGCGACCGCCGTGGCGCCAAGGCCGATCCCGATCACCGACGCACTGGTGGGATCGAGACCGTTTTTCTTCAAGAGATATTTCAGGAAGAAATCGGTCGAGGAACCGGGCGCGCTGACGCCAACCTTCTTGCCGGCAAGGTCCTTCACCGATTTGATTTCGCCGGTGTGGGCGGGAGACACCACCAACACCAGACCGGGATAACGATCATAGACGACGAAGGCCTGCATCTCCTGCTTCTTGGCGGCTAGATTGACGCAGTGATCGAAATAGCCGGATACCACGTCGGCGCTGCCGCCGAGCACGGCCTTTAGTGCATCCGAGCCACCCTTGAGATCAACCAGTTCGACGGAAAGGCCGGCCTTGTCGTATTCGCCGAGCTGCTTGGCAAGCACCGTCGGCAGATAGCACAGGCAGGCACTGCCGCCGACCGCAACGGTCACCTTACTTTGCGCGGCGGCAGGATTTGAAAGAATGGCAAACGCCAGCAGCATCGTCACGAGTGCTGCAGCGCACCGGCCGATAAGGACTTTCATGATGTTTCTCCCGGCTTCTTGATCTTGGCGAGGACACGATAGATCAGGCGGCCAGCTTTGAGAAGGCGCGTCGGCAGCCGGATCATGCGGCCGCAGCAGAGCGCCTTCCGCCTCGCTGCAGCACCAGCAGGGCAGCGGCGAGTTGCAGCGCGACGCAAGCGACAAGAGCCATGTTATAGTCGCCGCTGGCTGCGGCGATGAATCCGACGACGACCGGACCGAGCGCGCTGATGGTACCGCTAATGGCGTTGGAAAGGCCGAGCGCGGTCGCAAAGCTCGCCGTGTTGTACTCGCGGTTGATGATCATTGGTCCCATGGTGACCACATTGCCGATGGAAAATCCGAAAACGGCGCAGGCGCCCATGACCACCGGCAGACTATCGGCGTAGCGCAAGGTGAGAAGCGCCATCGATTGCGAGACGAGCATGACCGCCGCGGTAACCCTTGGGTCAAGCCGGTCGATGAAGAAGCCGAGCATGGCCCGGCCGGTCAGGGACATGAAGGTCAGTACCGAGACGGTGAGACCCGCACCGGTGCGTCCGATCTTCGGTTCGATAATCGAAATCTGATGCACGATGAAGCCGACCTGCACCAGAATGGCCATCGCCAGCGGAAGTGAGATGGTCCAGAATCCGAACTGACGGAACAGCATGGCGCGCGACACCGCTACCGGCTCCGAAGCGCTGGACGGGCTGCTGGCGGAGATCTGTTCTGCACCCTGTTCGGCCATCGCCTGCTTGGTGGCTTCCGAAGGCGGCCCGATCCAGACCAGCACGATCGGCACCAGCACCACGATCATGATGCCGGTCATGGTCATCATCGCCTGGGGGAAACCAAACTTCTCGACCAGCGACACCAACAGTGGCGTGACCACCACCCCACCGCCGCTCGCGCCCGCAAACGCCAGGCTGATCGCAAGTCCGCGCCTCCGCACGAACCAGAAGCTGACCACGGTGGCGACGAGCACGTTGCCCATGCCGAACCAGGCCAACGCCAGAAAGATATAGGCGAGATAAAGCTCCCAGGGGGTGCTAACCCAAGCCAACATGATCATGGAGGCAGACAATGCAACGATCCCGAGCAGCACCATGCCCTTGGCGCCGATCCGATTCATCACATCGCTCGTGAAGGCGGTGAGAAAATTGCTCAGGAGAAAGGACAGCGTGCTACCGCCAGCAATCAGCGCCGTCGGCCAACCATGAAGCCGCTGCAGCGCGGCGAGATACACGCCGTGGCCGTAGAGCCCGAATCCACAGATGAACATCGTGACGATCAGGCTGGCCACGGCGACGCGCCAGCCCTTGTAGCGAAGCGACATTTCATCGATCTGGGTCAATGGCTGCCTGCCCCTGCCGGCCGCCAGGCCAAAAGGCGTCGTTCGATGGCGGTGACGCCGAGATCGATCAGGATCACAAAGGCCGACAGCACGAACATGCCGGCAAACACCGCAGCAACATCGAAAATACCCTCGGCCTGCTGGATCAAATAGCCGAGGCCGGCGGCCGAACCGAGATATTCGCCAACCACCGCGCCGACCACGGCAAATCCAACCGAGGTATGCAGCGACGAGAACATCCAGGACAGGGCTGAGGGCCAATAGACATGCCGCGTCAACTGTCGCTCGCTCATCCCGAGCATTCGCCCATTGTCCAGCACGGTGGCGGAGACTTCGCGGACGCCCTGATAGACATTGAAGAACACGATGAAGAACACGAGCGTAACGCCAAGCGCGACTTTCGACCAGATGCCGAGCCCGAGCCACAGCGCAAAGATCGGAGCCAGCACCACGCGCGGCAGCGCATTGGCCATCTTGATATAGGGGTCGAACACAGCGGCGACGCGCGGCTGCCGGGCAAACCAAAATCCGATGACCACGCCGCCGATCGAGCCGATGACAAACGCAAGCATCGATTCGACGAGCGTGATCAAAAGGTGCTTCCAGATCACGCCGCTGACGAACCAGGCCACGACCTGGCTGCCGACATCGATTGGATTGGAAAAGAAGAAGGGCGGCAGCACGATCCGGCCGAACAGCGGCACGGTTGTAAGTAGGTGCCACAGCAGGATGGCAACGATCGCGACCAGAAGCTGGAGAAAAAGTAGCCAGCCGCGGTTCATGCCGCCGCCCCCGGCTGCGCGCTCTGCGCATAGCCCCTGGTCACCTCTTGCTTGAGCACGCTCCAGATTTCCCGGTGGAGCGCCTGAAAATCCCTCTCCATGCGGACCTCGAGAATATCGCGCGGCCGCGCCAGCGGCACCCGCCAGTCACCGATGATACGCGACCTCGGCCCCGCCGACATGATGACGACACGATCGGCGAGCGCGATCGCCTCTTCCAGATCATGGGTGACGAACAGCACCGCCTTGCGATCGGCGCTCCACAATCTGAGCAGCAGATCGCCCATGATCTGCCGGGTCTGGGCATCGAGCGGGCCGAACGGCTCGTCCATCAGTAGGATCCGGGGGTCGCGGATCAGGACTTGCGCAAGGCCCACCCGTTTGCGTTGTCCGCCCGACAGCATATGCGGATAGCGGCCGGTGAATGCACCCAGGCCGACCGCGCCCAGAAAGTCCCGCGCGCGCTCAAGCGCGTCAGCTCGTCGCACGCCGGCGATCTCGAGCCCAATCGCCACATTGTCCAGTGCAGTCTTCCAGGGAAACAACGCATCAGCCTGAAACAGATAGCCGGCCCGCGGGTTCAATCCATGAAGTGGCGCATTGAAGATCCGCACCGAACCGCCGGCAGGTTTGAGCAGGCCCGCGACCACATTGAGCAAGGTAGACTTGCCGCAGTCGGTCGGACCGACAATAGCGACGAACTCTCCGTGCGGAACCGTGAGACGGGCTTTCTCGACCGCGGTATAGACCCTGCCCCCCGCGATGCGGAACGCAACCGTCGCATCCTCGAGCGCAACTGCCATAGGGCTTGCGATACCAGGAGCCTGCACTTTCCGCGTTTCCCTAACATTATTCTTCTGCAACAGGCTTAACGCTCTCGTTTGCACAATTCAACCGATAGCCGGCGCAGGCCGGCTATGATACCTCTGGTCCATGGCCATCGGCACTAGCGACCCGCTTCCTATTTCTTTTATGCATGTCAGCCGGAGCTTTGGCGGCAACCTCCGGCCGGTTCGTGCGGTCGACGATGTTTCCCTCGACGTTGCCAATGGGGAGTTCCTTGCCATCGTCGGCGCTTCGGGTTCGGGAAAGACCACGCTGCTGCGGCTCGTCAACCGGCTGATCGAGGCAGATTCCGGCACCATCACGGTACAAGGCGAGGACGTTCGGGGGGTCGATCCGATCAGTTTGCGCCGTCGCATCGGCTACGTGTTTCAAAACGGCGGGCTGTTCCCGCATATGAGCGTCGCCGCCAATATCGGCATCACGCCGCGCCTGGAAGGTGCAGCGGAGCGCGACATCACCGCGCAGGTCAACGAGCTGATGGCGCTCGTGCGTCTCAATCCGGCCGAACATGGCAACCGCCTGCCGCAGGAACTCTCAGGCGGCCAGCGCCAGCGCGTCGGTGTGGCGCGCGCGCTTGCCGCCCGGCCCCGCATCGTGCTGATGGACGAGCCATTCGGCGCGCTCGATCCGCTGACGCGCGACGCGCTCGGCGATGATTACCGCGCGCTGCACCGCAGGCTCGGCCTCACCACGGTGATGATCACCCACGACATGACCGAAGCGATTTTGCTCGCCGACCGAATCGCGGTGATGCGTGACGGCCGGCTTGTGGCCGTGGGGACGCCAAGCGAAGTGTCGGCCACCAGCGATGCTTATGTCAGCGAGTTATTGGGCACGCCGCGGCGGCAGGCCGAGCGGTTAAGCCTGCTGTTCGCCGGGACGGGCGTCACATGAGCGCGTTTTCCGATCCGCGCTGGAGCGAAGCGCTCTCCCATCTGCCGGACTATCTGGGCAGCCACGGACGGGTCAGCCTTGCTGCGCTGGCGCTCGGCCTGCTGCTCAGCCTTCCACTTTCGATCCTGACGCGCCATCGCCCGTGGCTGCGCGGCGGCTTGCTGGGGTTCGCCAGCATCGTGCAGACGGTGCCGGGGCTTGCGCTGCTGGCACTGTTCTATCCGCTGCTGCTGGTGCTGGCATCGCTGTCGCTGCGCTGGTTCGGGTTCGGTTTTTCCGCGTTCGGCTTTCTTCCGGCGATGCTAGCGCTGGCGCTCTATTCGATGCTGCCGGTGTTGCGCAATACGCTGACGGGACTGGCCAACGTCGATGGCGATCTGCTGCAGGCGGCGCAAGCCGTCGGCATGACGCCGCGGCAATCGCTGTTTTCGGTCGAATTGCCGCTGGCAATGCCGGTGATCATGGCGGGCATCCGCACCGCCGCGGTCTGGGTGATCGGTACCGCCACCCTGTCCACGCCGATCGGCCAGACCAGCCTTGGCAATTACATCTTCGCCGGCTTGCAAACCCAGAACTGGGTGTTCGTCCTGTTCGGCTGCGCTGCGGCGGCCGCGCTTACCATTATCGTTGATCAGTTGCTGGCGCTGATCGAGACCGGGCTTCGCCGCCGCAGCCGGCTCCGCATCGCTTTCGGCGGCGTTGGCGTGGCGCTGCTCGTCGCGGCGACGCTGTGGCCGACGCTGGCAACGCGCCAATCCGCGTCCTATACGGTTGGCGCCAAGACCTTTGCCGAACAATATGTGCTGTCGGCGCTGATTACCGATCGCCTGCGCGAACGCGGACTTTCGGCCACGACCCGCGAAGGCCTCGGCTCCAACCTCGTCTTCAATGCTCTCGCCTCCGGCGACATCGATCTTTATGTCGACTATTCCGGAACGCTCTGGGCCAACCAGTTTCATCACACCAATATTCCGCCGCGCCAGCAGATGCTCGAACAGTTGAAGGTGGAGCTTGCGCAGCAACACATCACGCTTGCCGGCGAACTCGGCTTTGAGAATGCCTATGCGCTGGTGATGCCGAGGCGCCGCGCCGAGGCACTCGGCATCCATTCGATCGCCGATCTCGCCGCCCATTCGGGTACGATGTCGATCGCCGGAGATTACGAATTCTTCTCCCGGCCGGAATGGGCTGCGATCCGCAACAGCTACGGCCTGCAGTTCCGCGCCGAGCGACAGATGCAGCCGGACTTCATGTATGCGGCGGTGGCCTCCGGCGAGGTCGATGTCATCGCAGGCTATACCAGCGACGGGCTGATCGCCAAATACGATCTCGTGGCCCTCGACGATCCGCGCCATGCCATTCCACCCTATGATGCGGTATTGCTGCTTTCGCCGAAGCGCGAGCACGACACCGCCCTTCGCGATGCCATCGCGCCATTGATAGGCAAGATCGACATCGCTGCGATGCGCGAGGCCAATCTGCGCGCCGCCGGCTCGGCTTCGCCAACCGATGTTGCCCGATGGCTGTCCGAACGGATCAGCGGCGAGAAGCCGAAGCAGTAAGCGGAAATACGCGTTGTGACGCCGAGCCGAAATCTCTTGATCGTTCACACGCCGCCCCAACAGGCGCTGGCGGATTGGATCACCATCAAGCAACGTATCGAAGAGACTGCGCCCGACATCGAGGTGAATGTCGCCACCAATCGCCAGCCCAATTCGGCTACCGCCCGCTGGCAGGTCAAGCGGCCTTCGCTGGTGTTCTCGCCGGTCCGGCTGATCGATTTTTCCCCGCGCGGTGGCAAGATCTATTGCGGTCACGTGCTGGGCAAGTATGAGCAGGTTCGCCGGCTTGCCGCCCTCGGCATTGCAGCGCCGCGCACCGAAATCCTCGCGCGCGATACCGTGCTCGATCCGGCGGAATGGGGCGAGCACGTCGTGGTCAAGCCGGACAATGGTAACGCCGGGTTTGGCGTTCGGCTGGTTCGCACCGGAGATTTGCAGGCGCGCTTCGACGAGTTGACCGGCATCGCCAACGACCGGTTCATCGTCCAGCCCTATATCGATCACAGGGTGAACGGCTGCCCCGAGGATTATCGCGTGCTCAGCCTGTTCGGACGCGTACTGTATTGCGTTTCGCACCGCTGGGACGATCCGCTGCCCCCGCTGGCCCAGGTGGCGAGTGACCCCAACGGCGTTATCGCCTCCAATGACCCCCGAGCTGGCGAGGGTCCGTCAACGCTCTGCTACGATCCCGAGATCATCGCGCTCGGCGAGCGGGCGCATCAGGCCTTCCCTGAATGTCCATTGATTGGCGTCGATATCGTTCGCGAGCAAACCACCGGCCAGTTCCACGTTTTCGAAGCCAACCCGCATGGCGCGGTCTGGCACTTTTCCTCGCCCTTTGCCCGCACCCTGTCGCCGGATGCGGTGCGACAGCGGTACGCCCAGTTCAATGCACTGGAGCGCGCGGCCGATCTATTGATCGAGAAAACCCGCGCGGAAGCGGTGTGAGAGGCGTTCAAGCCATGGAAGTCCGCTCTCATGTCTGGGGGCAGACAACAACGTGAAACCCTGTGCCGCATCCGGGCGCGAGACCGAGCGCAATCCGTCCGCCTCACAGCCGGGAAAAGAAATCCAGCAGCATGGCCCGGCGTGCCGATTCCCGCGTGGTGCAGGCGGCGTGCATGGTGATGGCCATCGAACCCTGGATCTTGTCATCGTAGAAATGACAGGTGGTGTCGCGATAGGCGACCCAGGCCTTCTGCATCGCCCTTGCCTTCGCGACCTGATCCTCGTCCAGCTGTTCCATCAGGCGCTTGTAATTGTCGTTGAGCAGTCCGTCCCAGATGGCGTTTTCAAGCTCGTAGCAGCCGGCGCTGGCGACATCCGTTGCGCGCATGCCGAGCTTCTTGATGCAGGGATCGCCAACCAGATTGAACAGACATTGCCGCTCGCCTTCGTCGAGATTGTCGCGGTTCTTCGCCGCGCAGTCCCGGATCAGTGACACTTCGTGGGCCGTGGCCTTGCGGTCCTGCGCCCGGACCGCGCCGATGGCAAGGCCGCCAACCAGCACGGCGACTACCAACGGCGCTACCCTCCGCATGGGCTTACGCAAAGGAGGTAGCGAGGAAGGCGGCAAGAATGCCGGCGATCAGCAGATATTTCACCGCGTAGTAGACGCGCTTGTTCCAGGCCTTCATCCGCTTGCCGAGCAGCCGCACCTGATAGACATAGCCGAAGATGCGGTTGATCCAGCCGACCCGTTCGCCCTCCTCGTTCTGGGTTGCGCTTTCATTGATGATGTGGCGGCTGACCCATTGATTGACGGCGGTCATGGCGCGGCTGCGCAGCGGACGTTCGACGTCGCAGAACAGGATCAGGCGATCGTCGGAAGTGGTGTTTTCCGCATAGTGCAGATAGGTCTCATCGAACAGGATGTCCTCGCCCTCGCGCCAGGAATAGGGCTGGCCATCGATAAAGATGCGGCATTCGCCCGGCGTCTTCGGCATCACCAGGCCGAGATGATAACGCAGCGATCCGGCATAGGGATCGCGATGCTGGACCAGCCGGCCGCCGCCCGGCAGATTGGCGAACATCGCCCCCTTGATGGCGGGAATCGAATTCACGAGCGCCACGGTCTTCGGACAATTGGCGATCGCCGACGGCAGCGCCTGCTCGTACCATTTCAGGTAAAACCGTTTCCAGCCAGTGCGGAAGAACGAGTTGAAGCCCCAATCATTGTATTTGTCGGCGGCCTTGATCTGGCCCTGGCCGAACAGCGTCAGCGCCTCCTCGCGGATTACCTGCCAATTCTCGCGCAGGAGCTTCAGTTCGGGCACCGAGTCCTGTTGAAGGATCGGCCGGTTCGGAACCGCCGAGAACAGGTACATCAGCACATTATACGGCGCCATGATGGTGGAGTGGTCGCTCACCTGACGCCAGAACCCAAGCCGCACCTTGCCGCGAAAATGCACGGCAAGCGCTGAGCCGATAAAGGCCCACAGAACGAGGAACTGCGGCGCGACCAGTCGCATCAACATGGCAAAATATCCAATGAAAGCCCGGCGACGAGAATAGCAGCTTTGGCGGTCGCCGCTCAAGGCACGGCCGATGGGGCGGCGGTTCAAACCCCCGTAACCCGCCGGAACGTTTGCCGATTTGCTCCATTGCCTGTTGAGCCGACCACCACGGTCCGCAAAACGCCCTCAATAGTTACCTGAAGGAGCCCCGCATGCAGCTTGCGCAGAAGAAAATCGCCATTCTCGCCACCCATGGCTTTGAACAATCCGAACTCGAGGTTCCCCGTGACCGGCTGAAGGCCGCTGGCGCCACCGTTGATATCGTTTCGCTCCAGGCCGGCGAGATTAAAGGCTGGGACAAGAAGGACTGGGGCCGCCCCGTCAAGGTCGACAAGACGCTGAAAGACGTGTCGGCCGACCAGTACGACGCGATCGTGCTGCCGGGGGGCCAGATCAATCCGGATTTGCTGCGGGTCGAACCGAAAGCGCTGTCCTTCATCAAGGACATGTTCGACCAGAAGAAGATCGTGGCCGCGGTCTGCCATGCGCCCTGGCTTCTGATCGAAACTGGTATCGCCAAAGACCGCAAGATGACCTCCTACAAATCGATCAAAACCGACGTCATGAACGCCGGCGCGCAATGGGAGGACTCGCAGGTCGTCGTCGATAACGGTGTCATTACCTCGCGCAACCCCGGCGACCTCGAAGCGTTCAGCGCCAAGATCATCGAGGAGATCAAGGAAGGGCGGCATACCCAGCGCAGCGCCGCATGAATTCGAGTACGGTAAACAAGAGAGCCCGGGATTACCGGGCTCTCTAAAAACGCGACTTACTTCCGACCTCACGCCACGTATGGCACGCCGTAATAATCGTTGACCGACCGGGTGCGCTTCACGTCCGACCAGTTCCAGCTATTGTCGTTGCCAAAGCGCGGGGCGCCCTCAAGCTGCTTCTGCGTGATGCCGGTCCGGTAGCCGCCGAGCGCGGTATCATATTTCAGCGATTGCCAGGGCAACGGATAGTGATCATCTCCGATGCCGAGAAAACCGCCGAAGCTCAATACGGCGTAGGAAACCTTGCCGCTGATCTTGTCGATCATCACCCGTTCGATGGAACCGATCTTCTGGTCATCGGCGCCATAGACCGCCGTTCCCTCGACCTTGTCGCTTCCAATCAGATTGCCCTGTTCGTCTGCTTCGATTGCCATTGTATTCTCCTCGACCGTTGTTCCGGCCGGCGAACCAAGCCGGCCTCATGCGATCAAGGGCAACCGTTCTCCCGAATCTTTGTTCCTGCGACAACATCGACAGCAAGGTCACGATAGAAGAACAGAAAATCGACGCTTACGATGGAGGCGGCTCCAGGCCGAGGCGCCTGGCGATCTGCCGGTCCACCCTGCGCTTGGGCAACAGTGTCATCATAATGTGCCGCATCGGATCTGGCGCGATGGTGTAGCGCACTTTGGGGTTGGGTAAGCTCAACACATCTGCCACGCGCTCGCCGATCCGTTCCGCCGGCAGCGCGATGCTTGAGAGATGGCGGGTGAAATTCATAACCTTTTGCAGCGCCGGTAGATAAGGAGAATTCTGGAACGGCGTGATATCGGCTTCCCGCGCCTTGTCCCAGATCGACGTCTTAATGGCGCCCGGCGCGATCACGATCACATCGATCCCGAACAGCATCAATTCACGGCGCAACGCCTCCGACAGGCCTTCCAGCGCGTGCTTGGAAGCGGAATAGGCAGAGGACAGCGGATTGCCGCTTTTGCCCGCGACCGAAGTGATCATCACGATACGGCCCTTGGGTCCCTTCAGCGAAGAATCGGTGCCGAGCAGCGGGCAGAAGGCTTGGGTCGCAATGACTGCGCCGATCACGTTGACCTCGAACTGGCGGCGAAAATCGTCGGTCTTCAAATCGAGCAGCGCGCCGCCAACGGAGATGCCGGCATTGTTGACGAGCCCGGCCAAGGTCTCGCCTCCGAGAGCGGCTCGAACCTCGCGCGCCGCCGCCAGCACGGCGGCTTCATCGGTGACATCGAACAACAGCGGCGTGAAATTGGCGCCCAGTTCGCGCGTCAGTCGCTCCGCATCAGCTTGCTTGCGGACACTACCGAACACCCGGTAGCCGCGCTCGATCAAAACTTTTGCCGATGCCGCCCCAATGCCGGTGGACGCCCCGGTGACCACGACAGATCGCATCAAGCGCTCCCCTTTGTTATTGTCGGTGCGCGCGCCTCTCGCGCCGCTTGGGGGCCAGGATAGCATCGGAGAGGGTGAAAGACAGCAGCACCTGCCGACAAAAAGGCCGGAACCCCCTGGGCATCCGGCCTCTTTTACAGCTGAGCCCCCTGGACTTCCGAGGGGCCGATAACAGGGATCAGTTCTTGCTCTTGTCGACCAATGCGCCCTTCTTGATCCAGGGCATCATGTCGCGCAGCTTGGCGCCGACGTCCTCGATCGGATGCGCTGCAAGACGAGCGCGGGTGGCCTTGAACGAAGTCTGGTTGACCTTGTTCTCCAGCATCCAGTCGCGGGAGAATTTGCCGCTCTGAATGTCTTCGAGCACGCGCTTCATCTCCTTCTTGGTCTCGGAGGTGATGATGCGCGGTCCGGTGACATATTCGCCATATTCGGCGGTGTTTGAGATCGAGTAATTCATGTTGGCGATGCCGCCTTCGTAGATCAGGTCGACGATCAGCTTCACTTCGTGCAGGCACTCGAAATAGGCCATCTCCGGCGCGTAGCCGGCTTCAACCAGCGTCTCGAAACCGCCCTTGATCAGTTCGACCAGGCCGCCGCAGAGCACTACCTGCTCACCGAACAGGTCGGTCTCGCATTCCTCCCGGAACGAGGTCTCGATGATGCCGGCGCGGCCACCGCCGATCGCCGAGGCATAGGATAGGCCGAGATCGTGGGCATTGCCCGAGACGTCGCGGTGGATCGCGATCAGGCAGGGGACGCCGCCGCCGCGCTGATATTCCGAACGCACCGTGTGGCCGGGGCCCTTCGGCGCGATCATCAGCACGTCCAGATCCTCGCGAGGATCGAGCAGGTTGAAATGCACGTTGAGGCCGTGGGCAAACAACAGCGCCGCGCCCTTCTTCATATTGGCATGCAGATGCTCACGATAAATGTCGCCCTGCAATTCGTCCGGCGTCAGCATCATGATGAGGTCGGCCCATTTCGCGGCTTCGGCGACTTCCATTACCTTGAAGCCGGCGGCTTCCGCCTTCTTGGCTGAGGCCGAGCCCTTTCGCAGCGCGATGGCGACTTCCTTGACGCCGGAATCCTTCAGGTTCAGCGCATGGGCGTGGCCCTGGCTGCCATAGCCGACGATGGCGACCTTTTTGCCCTTGATCAGGTTCAGGTCGGCGTCGCGATCGTAGTAAACACGCATGGTCGTTCCTCTTGGCTTTCGGGCTTTGCCCGGATTGTCAGATGACGGGCGGGATGCGGTCCGGGGCGTGGCAGCCCGTTGGACCGGCGGGATGGCAATTTCCGGCGTTGTCTAAAGCATTTTGGCAGTCAAAGGAAACCGGTTTTCGCATGACGCTGCTCTCACGCTGCCGCAAAAACGGGATAGAGGGAGGCGATCAAAAGGGTCGCCATGACCAGATTGAAGCCACGGACCAGCCGGGGCGAACTCAACACGGGGCGTAGCGCCGTTCCGCCCAGCGTCCATATAGCGGTCGAACCGAGCGTCACCGCGAGGATTATGGCGCTCTGCAACAGGATATTGGCGGGAAAGCGCGCGATCGCAGCATAGGCGGTGATGGTGCCGATCGCCATCACCCAGCCTTTGGCATTGACCCATTGGAAGATCACCGCTCCCCAGAAGGTCATCGGGCGGCGGCCTCCGCCCTCCTCGAGCCTGGTCGAACCGGACATCGCGATCACGACCGCCAGATAGATCAGATAGGCCGCTCCGAGATATTTAAGGGCCGTCTGCAGCATCGGATAGGCGATGAAGATCGCGCCCAGGCCGAAACCGATCGCGGCGAGCATGAAGGCAAAGCCAAAGCTGACGCCGAGCATGTGAGGCACGGTGCGGCGGAAGCCGAAGCTCACGCCGGAGGACAGCAGCATGATATTGTTCGGCCCTGGCGTGAACGACATCACCAGCGTGAAGACCACGAAGGCCCAGAGCAATTGCTGCGACATGATGGCTGGCCTCACTCCGCCGGCTTGCGCAGCACATAGGTGCCTTGCAGCGGCGCGTGATAATCCGCCGAAACCAGTTCGAAGCCGGCATCGGTCGCCATCCGCTCGATCACCCAGCCAAAGGTCGAGTGCTCGTCGCGCATATGGGTCACCACGCTCTCACGGGCGAAATCATGGTTTCCGGCGTTGAAATCTGCCCACTGCTCGACGGTACGCTCGAGCCCATCGGGCGTGCTGACAAATACGATGTCGCGCAGGAAGAAGCAGGCGCCGGGCTTGAGTGTGCGATGGATTCGCGAAAACGCCACCGCCTTCCAGAAATCCGGCAGATGATGGAGAACGAATTCGCTGACGATTAGATCATAATGATCCGGCTGCGAGACGAAGCTGAGCAGCCCGGTCGGCCGTGTCCTGATCGCGACCTTGCGTTCACGTGCGACCATTTCGGCCAACGTGAGCATCGCGGGCGAAATATCGATCGCGTCGACCTCGGCGCCCATGGCGGCAGCTTCCACGGCTAATTCGCCATTGCCGCAGCCGATATCGGCGACCCGCCAGCCAGGGGCCACGCCCAGCATGGTGAGCGCGGCGCGGGCGCGGACATCGCGACGTTCGGTCACGCCAAGCGAGGCGACGGCCGAATCCAGTCCGACCTTGCGCTGCTCGTTATAGTACCAGTCCCGCGCCAGCATCGGTCACATCCCTTCGGGTCCCCGGCCGATCGCCGCCACGCCGGTGCGCGACACTTCGACCAGACCCAGCGGTCGCATCAGGTCAATGAACTGGTTGATCTTGCTGGAGGCGCCAGTGATCTCGAACACGAAGCTTTCGATCGTGGCATCGATGACGCGGGCGCGAAACGCCTCGGCGAGCCGCAACGCCTCGACACGGTGCTCGCCGGTGCCCCGCAGCTTGACCATCGCCAGCTCGCGCTCAATGGAGCGGCCGGTCAGCGTCATGTCGACGACGCGATAGACCGGCACCATGCGGTCGAGCTGATGCTTGATCTGCTCGATCACCATCGGCGTTCCCGTGGTGACGATGGTGATACGCGAGAGATGCTTCTGGCTCTCGGTCTCCGACACGGTGAGGCTTTCGATGTTGTAGCCGCGGCCCGAGAACAGACCGATGACGCGGGCCAGCACTCCCGGCTCGTTCTGCACCAGGATCGAAAGCGTATGGCTCTCATTCGGATCGTGGCGATCCTCGAGGAAATAGGCGGAGGCAGGCTGGTTCATGGTCGTCCTCGTCTGTTTCAGGTCGTCCAGCTCACACCAGGGCCTTGCCGGCTGCGAATGCCGCGGCGGTGGCCTCGTCATTGGCTTCCGCCGGCAGCAGCATCTCGTTATGCGCCTTGCCCGAGGGGATCATCGGGAAGCAGTTTTCGAGCGCCGCGACGCGACAATCGAACAGCACGGGTTTCTTGATCCGGATCATCTCCTGGATCGCGCCATCGAGATCGGCGGGCTTGGTCGCCCGCAATCCGACCGCGCCAAAGGCATCCGCCAGTTTGACGAAATCCGGCAGCGCTTCCGAATAGCTGTGCGACAGGCGGTTGCCATGCAGAAGCTGCTGCCACTGCCGCACCATGCCCATGTACTGGTTGTTGAGGATGAAGATCTTGACCGGCAGTTCATACTGAACCGCGGTCGCCATTTCCTGCATCGTCATCTGCACCGAGGCATCGCCGCCGATGTCGATCACCAGGCTGTCGGGATGGGCAACCTGCACGCCGATGGCCGACGGTAGCCCATAGCCCATGGTGCCGAGCCCGCCGGACGTCATCCAGCGATGCGGCTCCTCGAAGCCGAAGAACTGTGCCGCCCACATCTGGTGCTGGCCCACTTCGGTGGTGATGTAGGTGTCGCGGCCGCGCGTCAGCTCAAATAGCCGCTCGACGGCGTATTGCGGCATGATGATCTCGCTGTTCTTTCTGTAGGACAGCGAATTGCGCGCCCGCCATTTGGCGATTTCCTGCCACCAGGGCTTGATGTCAGGCTTCTTCACTTCGGTGCGGAATACCTGCAGGAGATCGCCAAGCACATTGGCGGCATCGCCGATGATCGGCACGTCGACGCGGATGTTCTTGTTGATCGAGGACGGATCAATGTCGATGTGGATCTTCTTGGAGCCGGGCGAGAACGCATCCGTACGGCCGGTGATGCGGTCGTCAAAGCGCGCGCCGACGCACAGCATGACGTCGCAATCATGCATCGCCATGTTGGCCTCGTAGGTGCCGTGCATGCCGAGCATGCCGAGCCAGTTCTTGCCCGACGCCGGATAGGCGCCCAACCCCATCAAAGTGGAGGTGATCGGAAAGCCGGTGGCCTCCACCAATTCGCGCAACAGCCGCGAGGCTTCGGGTCCGGAATTGATGACGCCTCCGCCGCTATAGATCACCGGGCGCCGGGCGGACGCCAGCAGCGCCACGGCTTTGCGGATTTGCGCGGCATCGCCCTTCAATCGCGGTGCGTAGGAGATATGGACGTCTGACTTGAGCGGCGGATGATAGGTGCCGACCGCAAATTGCACGTCCTTCGGCACGTCCACCACGACAGGGCCCGGACGGCCGGAGGACGCGACATAGAACGCCTCGTGCAGCACCTTGGCGAGGTCATTGACATCGCGCACCAGCCA
>Ga0068854_100000630_pt1 | contig 20862 bp, 21 predicted proteins | sample KBSCornC42_FD_66590 | JGI IMG/M metagenome (GOLD analysis project Ga0068854, IMG submission 66590) | Corn rhizosphere microbial communities from Kellogg Biological Station, Michigan, USA - KBS Corn C4-2 | ecosystem: Host-associated > Plants > Roots > Rhizosphere > Soil ... | reverse complement strand
GTGACGAATTCCACTGTCGCGCACATGAAGTCGGGTGCGGTGTTGGTTGACATCGCGATCGACCAGGGCGGCTGCTTCGAGGACTCGCACCCCACCACACACGACAACCCGACGTTCGCCGTCCACGACACGCTGTTCTACTGCGTGGCCAACATGCCCGGGGCGGTGCCACGCACGTCGACCTACGCGCTGACCAACGCCACCATGCCGTATGTGGTGAGGCTGGCCGACAAGGGCTGGCAGGCTGCCTGCCAGGCCGATTCGGCCCTCGCCAAGGGCCTGTCCACGCACGACGGCGCGCTGCTCTCCGACCAGGTGGCGGCAGACCTCGACCTGCCCTTCACCGACCCGGCGGCCGTGCTGGCCTGACCTTTCAACCCCCCGCGAACCCGGGCGCCGCAGATCCGCGGTGCCCGGGTTTGCTACCAAATGGGGGTACACCGCAATGACCATAGGGAATCACCCGATTCCTCGCTGGCGAGGATTGCCATACCGTCGTTCCGTGCACTAGGTGACGGGACGCGTGAGTCGGCATCGCAGAGGCGCTGAGTCAGGTGCAACTGTTGGCCGGTCGCCCGGCCGCGAGGGGTTGTCGGGCGACTTGGTCGCTGCGGACGTCGTGAACAGGTACCCGTCGCGCAGTTTCAGCTAAATGTCGTTGACGCTGACGATGCCGTCCTGAATCGCCCGGGCGACCAGCGCGGCTTTGGTGGTGGCGGGCCGTCCCACCGCGGCGTACTTGGCCCGCACTCGCTGTAGGTGGGTACGAACGGTCGTCGGTGCAATTTGCAGTTGGCGGGCAACTAGTTCCTTGCTTTCGGTACGAAACCAGGCAATCAGCACTTCCTTCTCCCGCGGCGCAAGGTTCGCGCGGCCGATCGTGCTGTCGTTGAGTATTGCCAAGGCCATCCGCGGTCCGACATAGGGCGTATCGGTTCCGGCCGCACGAATCGCGTCGATCAGGTGGCTCTTGCTTTCGGATTTCGTCAGGTAGGTGACCGCACCACGATCCAACGCAGTCAAGATCACTTCGTCTGTTGCGATGTGCGAGTAAACGATTACCCGATGCCGACGGGAAACTATGCGGTCCAGCGCGGTGAAGTCCACCCGTTGCGGTGCTGTTGTAGTTCCAGCACGATCGGGCCGACTCTCGACCCGGACGGCGAAGGGTGCTCGGCGAGAAACTGCTCGGCCGAGAAATAGGTGCCCGCGAACCCGATGGGCGGCTGCGCCTGGTTGCACCACAGCTCGACGGCGGCGTGGATCGCGTCGTGTTCGTCGACGACTGCCACCGACGCGGTGCCGTTGGACTCCAGTCGGTGCAACGAGTCACCACTTTCCGTTTCGTGGTGAAACGCTATCGTCTCGATCGCCACGGTCTGTCGCTCCATCCCCGCCGGCGAGATGCAGGCACAGCTCATTTACTTAGCAATGAGGGCTGAGCGAGGAATCGGGTGTTTCCCTCGAAGTCCGCCTACGGAAGTAGTTCGGGTATCAGCAGAGTTGTGAGTTCCCCGATGAGGGGACGGTTGTTCGGAGCTTTCGGGTCGTCGGTGGCCGTCCGGGTCATGACGGCAAGCAAAAGGCGCTGGCGATCGGGCCCGTATGCGATTCCGATGTCGTTCGTGCTGGCGTAGTCGCCGTTCCCGGTCTTGTCAGCGGTCGTCCAGCCCGGCGGGAGGCCTGCCCGGACGCTCGACGTCTCGTTCTCCCGGAGCCAAGAGTCCAGCTGCTGCCGTTGGGCGGATGCGAGCGCGTCGCCGGCCAGCAGGTTGCGGTAACCACCGCCCAGCGCCTCGGGAGTGCTCGTGTCACGCGGATCGCCGGGGATCGCCGAGTTCAGCTCGGTCTCCCAGCGGTCCAGCCGCGTTCGGTCGTCGCCGATGCTGCGGGCGAACGCGGTGATGGCCTGCGGGCCGCCGATGGTCTTGAGCAACAGATTGCCCGCTGTGTTGTCGCTGACCTGCACGGCCGCCCGGCAGAGCTCGTCGAGTGTCATCTCACCGCCCGCCCGGGGCACAGTCCGCGGTGAATTCGGGACGAGCCCGGCGGGATCGACGAACACCTTTTGATCGAGCGTCAGCTGACCATCCTGGGTCATCTGAAGTACGCGCGCGGCCGCATAGCCTTTGAACGTTGAGCACATCGCAAACAGGTCCTCGGCGCGATGCGCGACCGATCTCCCCGAGTCGAGGTCCACAGCGAAAACACCGATCAGCGCGTTGTGCCTGCGCTCCAGCGCGTCGATCCGCTCGTTGATCGGCGGGACAGGCTCCGCCGGATCGGCAAGGACTGGCATTTCGGAGCATGCGGCGACCGCTGCGAGCGTCAACCCGCCGAGCAGCGCGTGCCGCCTGGACAGTCGAGTCATCGATCCCCAGGTTACAGATCAGCCCGCGATGCTCCGAAGCGGCTGTGGCAGCGACCTTTTCGATCGCTGTGGACCCAGGACCGCGGCGCCGTAGGGCCGGGTCAGAAGCTGGTGCGCGACGGCGTTGACTTGCTCGAGCGTGACGCCCTCGATCCTGTCGAGGGTCTGCGCGATGGTGCGGTGTTCGCCGTAATTGAGCTCGCTGCGGCCGATACGGTTCATCCGCGAACCGGAATCCTCCAGCCCCAGCACCAGCCCGCCGCGCAGCGAGCCCTTGGCTATTCGGCATTCCGCCTCGGTGATGCCGTCGCGTGCGACCTCCTCGAGAACCTCGGTGGTCACCCGGACGACTTCGTCGAATCGTTCGGGCTGGCACCCCGCGTAGATCGAAAGGGCCCCGCTGTCGGAGAACGTGTCGATCGTCGAATACACCGAGTACGCCAGGCCGCGCGTTTCCCGAATCTGTTGAAACAGCCGCGAACTCAGGCCGCCGCCGAGCGCAGTGTTGAGCACCGACAGCGCCCACCGCTGCTCCCAGTGCCTTCCAGGCGTGCGCACACCAAGCGTCAGGTGCGTCTGTTCGGCATCCCGGTTGATCAGCCGCAGGGTCGGCCGGCCGGTGACCCGGCCGGTGCCCTTGCGCGGGGCCGCAGGTGTGCGCCCGCGCATCAGCCTCGACCCGAAATGCTCACGCACCAGCGCGATCACCTCGTCGTGTTCGACGTTGCCCGCCACCGCGACCACCATCCGCTCGGGGATGTAGCGCCTGACGTGGAACGAATGCAGTTGGCCCCGCGTCATCGCCGAGACCGAATCGACGCTGCCGATCACCGGACGGCCCACCGGATGCTCGCCGAACATCGCCGAGAGGAAGACGTCACCGAGTGTGTCCTCGGGGTCGTCGTCGCGCATCGCGATCTCCTCGAGGACCACATCGCGTTCGACCTCGACATCGTCGGCGGCGCAACGGCCGCGCAGCACCACATCGGCGACCAGGTCGACCGCCAACTCGAGGTCCGTGTCGAGCACGTGCGCGTAGTAGCAGGTGTGCTCCCTGGCAGTGAACGCGTTCAGCTCACCGCCGACGGCGTCCACGGCCTGGGCGATCTGCACCGCGGTACGCGTCGGTGTCGACTTGAACAGCAGGTGTTCCAGGAAGTGTGCGGCACCGGCCACGCTGCGTCCCTCGTCGCGCGAGCCGACACCGACCCACACACCGACCGATGCAGAACGCACCGATGGGATGTACTCGGTGACGACACGCAGGCCACCGGGCAAGCTGGTGCGGCGTACCGCCTCCGACGTTTCGTCGGTGCGGGCGCCGCGATGCAGTGCCCGGGACCTAGCTGCTGGCGGTTGCGGCATCGACGGGTGCGGACGCGTCCGGATTGGCGGAGCTGTCTGCTGCGTCCTCTTCGGCGACCAGGATCAGCGAGATCTTGCCGCGGTTGTCGATGTCGGCGATCTCCACTCGCAGCTTGGCGCCCACCTTGACCACGTCTTCGACCTTGGCGATGCGCTTGCCGCGGCCGAGTTTGGAGATGTGCACCAGCCCGTCCCGACCCGGCAGCAACGACACGAACGCGCCGAAATCGGTTGTCTTGACCACGGTTCCGAGGAAGCGCTCGCCGATCTTCGGCAGCTGCGGGTTGGCGATGGCGTTGATCTTGTCGATCGCAGCCTGCGCGGCCTCGCCGTTGCTGGCGCCGACGAACACGGTGCCGTCGTCCTCGATGGAGATCTGCGCGCCGGTCTCCTCGGTGATCGAGTTGATGACCTTGCCCTTGGGCCCGATGACCTCGCCGATCTTGTCCACAGGCACCTTGATGGTGGTGATCCGCGGTGCGTACGGGCTCATCTCGTCGGGGGTGTCGATGGCCTCGGCCATCACCTCGAGGATGGTCAGCCGGGCATCCTTGGCCTGTGACAGCGCGCCCGCCAGCACCTGCGACGGGATGCCGTCGAGCTTGGTGTCCAGCTGCAGCGCGGTGACGAAGTCCTTGGTGCCCGCGACCTTGAAGTCCATATCGCCGAACGCGTCCTCGGCACCGAGGATGTCGGTCAGCGCGACGAAGCGCCGCTCGGTTCCGCCGCCTTCGGTCTCGATGTCGTCGGACACCAGACCCATGGCGATGCCCGCGACCGGGGCCTTCAGCGGCACACCGGCATTGAGCAACGACAGCGTCGACGCGCACACCGACCCCATCGAGGTGGAACCGTTGGAGCCCAGCGCCTCCGACACCTGCCGGATCGCGTACGGGAACTCCTCGACGCTGGGCAGCACGGGGACCAGAGCCCGCTCGGCCAGCGCGCCGTGGCCGATCTCGCGGCGCTTCGGCGAGCCGACGCGGCCGGTCTCACCGGTCGAATACGGCGGGAAGTTGTAGTGGTGCATGTAGCGCTTGGTGGTTTCCGGCCCCAGCGAATCGATCTGCTGGGCCATCTTGATCATGTCCAGCGTCGTGACACCCAGGATCTGGGTCTCCCCACGCTCGAACAGCGCGCTGCCGTGTGCCCGCGGCACCACGGCCACCTCGGCGCTGAGGGCACGGATGTCGGTGATGCCACGACCATCGATGCGGAAGTGGTCGGTCAGGATGCGCTGGCGGACAAGCTTTTTGGTCAGCGACCGGAACGCGGCGCCGATCTCCTTCTCCCGGCCGGCGAACTGTTCGGCCAGCCGCTCGAGCACCTCGGCCTTGATCTCGTCGGTGCGGTCGTTGCGCTCGTTCTTGCCCGCGATGGTCAGAGCCTTGGACAGCTCGTCGGTCGCCACTGAGGCGACCGAGTAGTACACGTCGTCGCCGTAGTCGGGGAAGACGGGGTACTCGCCGGTCGGCTTGGCCGCACGATCGGCCAGCTCCTGCTGCGCCGCGCACAGCGTCTTGATGAACGGCTTGGCGGCTTCGAGGCCTTCGGCGACAACGGATTCCGTCGGCGCCTGGGCGCCGCCCGCAATGAGCTCGATGACGTTCTCGGTTGCCTCGGCCTCGACCATCATGATGGCCACGTCATTGTCTTCGAGCACGCGGCCGGCCACCACCATGTCGAAGACGGCACGCTCGAGCTGCTCGACGGTCGGGAATGCGACCCAGGTGCCGTCGATCAGCGCGACGCGCACTGCGCCGATTGGTCCGGAGAACGGAAGGCCCGCGAGCTGGGTCGACATCGACGCGGCGTTGATTGCGACCACGTCGTACAGATCGTTGGGATCCAGGCTCATCACCGTGACGACGACCTGGATCTCGTTGCGCAGGCCGTCGACGAACGACGGGCGCAGCGGCCGGTCGGTCAGTCGGCAAGTCAGGATTGCGTCGGTGGACGGGCGGCCCTCCCGGCGGAAGAACGAACCGGGGATGCGCCCAGCGGCGTACATCCGTTCCTCGACGTCGATCGTCAGCGGGAAGAAGTCGAAGTGGTCCTTGGGGTTCTTGCTGGCGGTGGTCGCCGACAGCAGCATCGTCTCGTCGTCGAGGTAAGCGACGGCGGAGCCGGCGGCCTGCTGGGCGAGCCGACCGGTCTCGAAGCGGATGGTGCGGGTGCCGAAGCTCCCGTTGTCGATTACGGCGGTGGACTCGTATACGCCGTCTTCAATTTCGACTACAGACATTTGCGTCCGTATGGCCTCTCTGGGTTCAGTGCTTTCACTGTTCAGCTGTTTCGCGTCGTCACAGCGTGTGAACCACCGGCCTAGATGCGGCTACGGCCATCGATCGAAGCTGTCGGGATTCAGACCCGGCAGCCACTACCGAAGACCGCGCGATCAGGCGGGTCCCGATATGAGACGCGGGAACGGTGCTCGCGGATATGCGGAACCGCACCCAATCGTTCGAGCCGAACGGCTGGCGAACTCGTCCATACTACATTGCAGCAGGTACGGGACCGAAATCTGGACGTGAGGAGCTAGTCGGGTCGACGTCCCCATGCACCGACCACCGTCGCAGGCGTGCTGCAAGAGCAGCGCTGTTGGTTCGGCGAGCATTGCTGCCTGACTTTGAAGCCGGATGATTTCCGCGTCGTCGCTTCCGAGAACGAAATCCGGTGTGGTCACACAGCTACTAACGCCTGACCACCCCGATTTGCGTCAGCGACGCAGCCCGAGGCGGTCGATCAGGGAGCGATAGCGCTCCACGTCGACCTGGGCGACGTACTTGAGCAGCCGACGCCGACGGCCGACGAGCAGCAGCAGCCCGCGCCGCGAGTGGTGGTCGTGCTTGTGCACCTTCAGGTGCTCGGTCAGGTCGGCGATGCGCTTGGTCAGCAGCGCGACCTGGGCTTCCGGGGAGCCGGTGTCGGTGTCGTGCAGGCCGTACTGGCCCAGAATGGTCTTCTTCTCTTCGGCAGTGAGCGCCACGAAATAACTCCATCAAATCGGTCCGCGACTTTTCTAAGGCGTAGCCACCGCGAACTGCAGCACACGCCGGGTCGGCAGGGAGTCTAGCAGCGGGCCGCGGCGAGCCGCGAATTCAGCATCAGCCCGCGGAAAGAATCGTGCGCGCGTGCTCGGTGTCGTAACCCATCGTCGCCATAAGCTCTTCTACCCGCTCGAACTTCTCCTGACCGCGGATGCGGGCAACGAAGTCCACCGCGACGTGCTGACCGTAGAGGTCCGCGTTCGTGTCGAGGACGAACGCCTCCACGGTGCGGGTGCGCCCCGAGAACGTGGGATTGGTGCCAACCGACACCGCAGCCTGGTACCGCTCACCGGGCACCACGGTCCCGGTGATCGGGCCGTGGCCGAGCACGGTGAACCAGGCGGCGTAGACGCCGTCGGCGGGGATCGCCGAGTACATCGGCGGCGCCACGTTGGCCGTCGGGAAGCCCAGCACCTTGCCGCGCCCGTCGCCCCGCACTACCACGCCCTCGACGCGGTGCGGACGGCCCAGCGCCTCGGCGGCCGCGACCACGTCGCCGGCGTCCACACAGGACCGGATGTACGTGGACGAGAACGTGATGTCCTCGTTCTGGTGGTGCTCGCTGACCAGCGACATGCCCTGCACCGCGAAGCCGAAGCGCTCGCCCGCCTTGCGCAGCGTGTCGACGCTGCCTGCGGCCTTCTTGCCGAAGGTGAAGTTCTCCCCCACCACCACTTCGACCGCATGCAGGTGTTCCACGAGCAGCTCGTGGATGTAGCGGTCCGGGGTCAGCTTCATGAAGTCGGTGGTGAACGGCATCACCAGGAACACGTCGATGCCCAGTTCCTCGACGAGCTCGGCGCGCCGGGTCAAGGTGGTCAGCTGTGCAGGATGGCTGCCGGGGAACACGACCTCCATCGGGTGCGGGTCGAACGTCATCAGCACCGACGGCACGCCACGAGTCCGGCCGGCCTTGACTGCGTGACTGATCAGCTCCTGGTGCCCGCGATGCACACCGTCGAAGACGCCGATCGTAACGACGCCTCGGCCCCAGTCCGTCGGGATGTCGTCTTGCCCCCGCCAGCGCAGCACAGCCGCAAGCCTACGGCGCAGTGGCGTGGCAGGCCTCGCTGGACCACCAGATCAGGTGAAGATTGCCTAAACTTTCTAAACGTGAGTCCCGACGGCAACCCACGCGACCTGACCACGGTTGCCCAGGACTATCTCAAAGTCATCTGGACCGCGCAGGAGTGGTCCCTGGAGAAGGTCAGCACCAAGATGCTCGCCGAGCGAATCGGCGTGTCGGCCAGCACCGCCTCGGAGTCCATTCGCAAGCTCGCCGACCAGGGGCTGGTCAATCACGAGAAGTACGGCGCCGTGACGCTGACCGAGGCGGGCAGACGCGCCGCGCTGGCGATGGTGCGCAGGCACCGGCTGATGGAGACGTTCCTCGTCCGCGAGCTCGGCTACAGCTGGGACGAGGTGCACGACGAAGCCGAGGTCCTCGAACACGCAGTGTCTGATCGGATGCTCGACCGGATCGACGCGAAGCTGGGCCATCCCACCCGCGACCCGCACGGCGATCCGATCCCCGCCGCCGACGGCCAGGTCCCGACCCCCGATGCGAGGCAGCTGTCGGTGTGCCAGAACGGTGATGCGGGCACGGTGGCGCGCATCTCCGACTCGGACCCTGAGATGCTGCGGTACTTCGACAGCGTGGGCATCAGCCTGGATTCACGGCTGCGGGTGGTGGCGCGCCGCGACTTCGCCGGGATGATCTCGGTGGCGATCGAGGGACCAGACGGGCAAGGTGGCCCCGCCACCACGGTCGACCTGGGAAGCCCTGCGGCAGAAGCGATTTGGGTGGTGGGCTAGCGCATCACCGCGTGGCCACCAGACCATCGAGAAGCAGGTCGAGCATTCGCTTCGACTGCTCACGTGAGCCGCTGGCCAGGGAGATGCCCAGCAGGCTCGTGACCACATCGTCGGCTGGCACGTCGCCGCGCAGACTTCCGTCGGCCGCCCCGGCTGTCAGGAGCGAGTCGACGGCGGCGACGATGCGCGCCCTCGTCTCATTGGGCTCGACCGCGCCCGACTCGAAGATCGCGCGCAACGACTCGGCCATGCCACGCTTCGCCGCGACGAACTCGGCGTACCTGTCCATCCACCGGCGCAGTGCATCCGCGGGCGGATGCTCGTTCAACAGTTGCGCCGCGGATGACGACACGTCGGCGAGTTCGGCACGGTAGACGGCCTCGATGAGGGCTTCACGAGTTGGGAAGTGCCGGTAGAGCGTGCCGATACCGACGCCGGCACCGCGCGCGACCGCCTCGAGCGACACGGGGCCGTCGCCGACCGCGAACGCCGCTGCTGCAGTCTCCAGCAGACGCTCACGGTTGCGCCGAGCATCCGACCGCTCAGCCATAGCGGAGGCTCCTCCGTTTCTGTTATCGTAACTAACCGGAGGTTCCTCCGTATCTGCAAGTATGCCATCTAGGAGCACAAATGACCGACCTTTCGCGCGTCGCCCGCATCGGCTATGGAGCGATGCAACTCGGCGACGGCGTGACGACCGACGATGCGATCGCCGTTCTGCGCCGCGCCATCGAGCTTGGCGTCAATCACATCGACACCGCTCGTTCTATGCCGGCGGGGAGGTGAACAGGCGGATCCGGCAAGCGCTGGCGCCGTACCCCGATGACTTGGTCATTGTGAGCAAAGTCGGCGCGGCACACACCACCACCGGCCCTATCCCCCTCACGGCGGCGCAGAAGCCCGCCGAACTGCGGGCAGCTGTCGAGGCGGATCTCGAGCAACTCGGTATCGATCGCATCCCGGTCGTGAACCTCCGGCGCCTCGACCTCGGGCCCGGCCTGCAGGCCGAGGGCGATCAGATCGTCAGCGTCGACGACCAACTGGCCGAGATGATCGCCATGCGCGACGAGGGCAAGATCGGCGCAATCGGTATCAGCGCCGTCGAGGCCGACGTGGTGCGCCAGGCACTTGCCGCCGGACTCGTCTGCGTCCAGAACGCCTACAGCCTGCTCGATCGCTCCCAGGAAGCGACGCTGCGACTGTGCGAGGCAGAGGGCATCGCGTGGGTTCCGTTCTTTCCCCTCGGATCGGCGTTCCCGGGCTTCCCCGACGTCGCCGACGACCCAGTGGTCAACGAGGTGGCCGACGAGATCGGCGCCACCCCTACGCAGATCGGGTTGGCGTGGCTGCTCACCCACTCGCCGAACACACTGCTGATTCCGGGCACGCGCTCGATCGCCCACCTCGAGCAGAACATGGCCGCGGGTGACATCACGCTGACGGCCGATTCGGTCGCCCGCCTCGATGCCGTCGGCGATCACTCTCCCCGCGCTCACGGCATCGAACCGTTCGTCAGCGATTAGCGCGACCGCGGGCAAGAGAGGCGATGCCTGCCAACACCGCAAGCGCGATCGACACGCCGAACACGACCGTCAGTCCCTGATGGAAGGGACCCGAGATGAGATCCGGGAAGAACTCGCGGCCGGTGATCGTGGCGGCGTTCTCGGGCGGCAGGTGCATCAGCACACCGCTCGGCGCAAGCAGATGTTCAAGCGGATTGACGCCCAGGACAGCGGCGAACAACGTCGACACCGGGGGCAACACCGCGACCTGCGCAGCGACGGCGTGCGGCACGCCCTGATCCTGCAGTCCACTCGTCAGCGCGGTGGGCAGAGTGTGGGCGAGGCCGATGACCATCAGCGAGAAGAACACACCGATCGACAGCGCCGTGCCGCTGTTCTGGAATGTCGCGCGCATGCCGGACACCACACCGCGCTCACTGGGCAGCACGCTGCCCATGATCGCGGAGGTGTTCGGCGCGGCGAACATGCCGCTGCCGATTCCATTGAGCGCGATCAGGAGTGCGAACGCCCAGTACGGGAAATTGATCGGCAACATGAGTAGGCCGACGAAGCTCAGCCCGAACAGCAGCATGCCCACCGATGCGATGCCGCGCGCACCGACGCGGTCCGACATTGCTCCCGCCGCAGGACCAGCGATGAGGAACCCGGCGGTCAACGGCAGAATGAAGATGCCCGCCCACAGCGGCGTGTCGGAATAGTCGTAGCCGTGCAGCGGCAGCCAGATGCCCTGTAGCCAGACGATCAGCATGAACTGCAGGCCGCCCTGTGCAAGGGCCGCCGCCAGCGTCGCGAAGTTGCCCGCGCTGAACGCCCGAATCTTGAACAGGCTCAACCGAATCATCGGTTCGGCGACCCGGGATTCGATGACGACGAACGCGATCAGCAAGACGATGCCAAGCACCAGCGTCGCCAGCACGAAGGGGCTCTGCCAGCCGGTCGGGTGACCGCCGTGTGGCTGGATGCCGCTGGTGATCGCGACGAGGACCGCGGACAGGCCCACGGCGAACGTGATGTTGCCCCACCAGTCGATGCGGCCGCGGTGCCGTTCGCCGGTGTCGCGCAGGCGCCGGTATGCCCAGATGGTGCCGAAGACTCCGACGGGCACGTTCACCCAGAACACCGCCCGCCAGTCCCATGCGGCCAGCAGTCCCCCGGCCACCAGGCCGATGAATTGTCCCGCCAGCGCAGCCACCTGGTTGAAGCCGAGCGCGAAGCCACGCCGGTCGGGCGGGAACGCGTCGGTGAGAATCGCGGCCGAATTCGCGGTGAGCATCGATCCGCCGACGGCCTGCAGCAGGCGCCAGCCGATCAGCCACTGAGCAGCCGCCGCACCGCTAAAGGGGTCGAACGACAACAGAATCGACGCAACCGTGAACACGGTGAAGCCGAAGTTGTAGACGCGCACGCGGCCGTACATGTCGCCGATGCGGCCGAGCGTGACCACGAGCACCGACTGCACCAGCCGGTAACCCATGATCATCCACAGCAGGTAGGTGATGTTGGCGGGCGCGAGCGGATCCAGATGAATGCCGCGGAAGATCGCGGGCAGCGAGATGATGACGATCGATCCGTCGAGCGCGGACATGAAGACCGCCGCGGTGGTGTTGGTCAGCGCAACCCAGCGGTAGTTGTCGTGGGCCTCCACCTCGAGCTGGTCGGTAGCCATCTACAGGTGGTAAGCCAGTCGTTCGATCAGCGGTGCGGCCACGGCAAGCTGCTCGAGTTCGGATTCGGTGAAGTCTGCGAGGCCCTGCGCAAGCTGTTCCACGCGGGCGTTGCGCCGCCGATTGAGCTCACGCCTGCCTGCGGCGCTGATGGACAACAGGATTCGCCGACCGTCAGTGGGGTCGGGCTGACGCTTGACGAGGCCCCGCGCTTCGAGCTCACCCAGCGTGGCCCCCATCGACTGGGGGCTGATCTGCTCCTGCCGGGCGAGATCCGCCGCGGCCGCGGGACCGCCGCGGTCCAGCCGGCCAAGCGCCGCTGTCTCAGGGAACGTGAGTGCGCCCGTGACCGGCACCTGCCGCAGCCGGCGACGCAGTAGGCCCATGCACAACAGCAGCGCCCTCGCCACGCCTTCGGTCTGCCGGTCGACGCGCATATTTATCAGCCTAGACTGATCAGTAGCGGCTGATCAAACCTCAGGTCAGTCGAGCGTGGCGGGACGCAGCACCACGACCGACTTCGTGCGGTTCCGCTGATCATGCAGCAGCGCGATGACATGACCGTCGGGGGCGGTCGCGGCGTAAACGCCATCGATGCCTGCGGGCGGCAGGGCGCGTCCGTGCCGGGTGTCCTCCGCCTCTGAGGCAGACAAGTCGCGGCGCGGAAACGATTGCAGGCAGGCCTCGTCCAGCGAGTAGCTCAAGCGAGGTTCCTCGGCGAGGACGTCGAGAGTGCGGGCCTGCTCCAGTCCGAACCGGCCGACCCGGGTACGCCGCAATGCGGTGAGATGGCCGCCGACGCCCAGAGCCGCGCCGACGTCGCGGGCCAGCGCCCGGATGTACGTGCCACTGGAGCAGTCGACCTCGACGTCCACGTCGACGGGCCCGTTCTGGCGCCGGATGGCCAACACGTCGAACCGATCGATCCGGACGTTGCGCGGCGCCAACTCGACTGCCTGCCCCTCGCGGGCCAGCGTATAGGCCCGCTTGCCGCCCACCTTGACGGCACTGACAGCCGACGGCACCTGGGCGATCTCACCGCGCAGCGCGACGACCGCCGCATCGATCTGCGCATCGGTGAGGTCATCGGCCGAAACAGACTGCAAGACTTCGCCTTCGGCGTCCTCGGTCGACGTCGTCTGGCCCAGTCGCATGGTCGCCGAGTACGACTTGTCGGTGGCGGTGAGCAGTCCGAGAATCTTGGTCGCCCGTTCGATGCCGACGACGAGCACGCCGGTGGCCATCGGGTCGAGGGTGCCCGCGTGGCCCACCTTGCGCGTGCCGAAGATTCGCCTGCAGCGGCCCACCACATCATGGCTGGTGACACCGGCGGGCTTGTCGACGACGACAACGCCGGCCTCGGTCATAAGACGATCGCAGTCAGCGCCAGTCCGTCGCGCACCGACCACCGTCCTGACAGCGACTCGAGAGGTGGGCCCGATTCGGCGGCCGGGTCGATGAGGATGCGTGACTCGAACCCGCCCGAAGTGCCGCTGTCGTCGACGTCGAACGTGATGTGCGCGTCCTCGAAGCCGAGCCAACGGTGCGTCAGCGGATACCACGCCTTGTACGTCGCCTCTTTGGCGCAGAACAGGATTCGATCCCAATGCAGGCCGTTGGGCATCGCCTGCAATTCGATACGTTCCTTGGGAAGGCTGACAGCATCCAGCACACCGTTCGGCAGCACGTCGTGCGGTTCGGCGTCGATGCCGACCGAGCGCACCGCTCCGTGCCTGCCAACGGCCGCGCCGCGAAAGCCCGTGCAATGGGTGAGGCTGCCGACGACGCCGTCGGGCCAACAGGGTTCACCCTTGTCCCCCTTGAGGATCGGCATCGGCGGCACCCCCAGTTCGCCGAGGGCCTGCCGCGCGCAGTACCGCACGGTGATGAACTCGTTGCGCCGCTTGGCCACCGACTTCGCGATCAGTGGCTCTTCTTCCGGCAGCGGTGCCAATTCCGGTGGATCGTCATACATTTCGGCCGCCGCCAAAGTGTCGATACCTGGCAGGACGCCGGCGAGCAGCGGGGCGGCCATCATGACTGTCTGGCCCTGGTGCGCTCCTGCACCTTCTCGGCGTGGTCCCGCATCTCCTGGGTGATCTGGAAGTGACCGCCGAACTCGTTGAGGTAGCCCGGCGCGTACTTCGGGTCCGGCAATATCTGCCGGAGCCACCGATAAGGCTTGCGCCGCCGCCATTCTCGCGGATAGCCGACCGACACCTCTTCATGCCGCACACCGTCGTACCAGGTGGTGCGCGGGATGTGCAGGTGGCCGTAGACCGAACAGACAGCGTTGTAGCGCGTGTGCCAGTCGGCGGTCGCGGTGGTGCCGCACCACAGCGCGAACTCCGGGTAGAACATCGCGTCGCAGGGCTCGCGCACCAGTGGGAAGTGGTTGACCAGCACGGTCTGGTCCATCCAGTCGAGGTCCTCGAGCCGCTTGCGGGTAGCGGACACCCGGTCGCGGCACCAGGCGTCGCGGGTGGCGTAGGGCTCGGACGACAGCAGGAACTCATCGGTGCCGACCACGTTGCGTTCCCGGGCGATGGCCAGCCCCTCGGCCTTGGTCGCGGCGCCCTGCGGGAGGAAGGTGTAGTCGTACAGCAGGAACATCGGCACGATGGTCGCCGGGCCGCCTTCTTCGGTCCACACCGGAAACGGGTGCTCCGGGGTGATGATGCCCATCTCGTCGCACATGTTGACCAGGTAGTCGTAGCGCGCCTTGCCGAAGATCTGCATCGGATCCCGGTTGGTGGTCCACAGCTCGTGGTTGCCCGGCACCCAGATGACCTTGGCAAACCGCTTGCGGAGCAGGTCGAGCGCCCAGCGGATCTCGTCGGTGCGCTCGCCGACGTCTCCGGCGACGATCAGCCAGTCGTCGGCTGAAGCCGGATAGAGCGACTCGGTGATCGGCTTGTTGCCGGTGTGACCCGTGTGCAGGTCGCTGATGGCCCATAGGGTGGGCCTGCTGCCGTCACGTGTCACAACCGACCAGCCTACTTGCGATAGCGCCGAGCTCCGATCCGGCAACTAGAACCTGTTCTTGTTTACCGTCCGGGCGGCTGCGGCGGACCGCTACACTCCCCCGCAGGGTCGGACGACGCCGGCGGCCGAGCCGCCGACACAGGCAAGGGGGTGTGATGGGCGCCAAGCTGCGCGTCCTGTCGGCGCTGTGCGCACTGATCGCGGCGGTGATCGTGGTCTGGCAGACCAACCCGGCCGACCCTCAAGCCCCAGGGAATGTCGAGCTGCGGTCGACGGCCGCACCCCTGTCCGACGTGTCGACGACGATCAAGTGGCCCGTGGTCGATACCGTCGATCCGCGGCCGTTCGACCCGTGCGATGACATCCCGATCGACGTGATCCAGCGGATCGGCCTGGCCTTCACCCCGCCCACACACGAGGACGGGCTGCGCTGCCACTACGACGCGGGCAACTACCAGATGGCCGTGGAAGCCTTCGTCTGGCGAACCTACGAGGCCACGCTGCCGCCCGATGCACTCGAGCTCGACATCAACGGGCATCGCGCGGCGCAGTACTGGATCATGAAGCCGACCGACTGGAACGACCGCTGGTGGATCACCTGCGGTATCGCGTACAAGACCAGCTACGGCGTCATCCAGCAGACGCTGTTCTACTCGCCGAAGTACGCCGCTGACGACGTCGACTGCCTGCAAACCAACCTGCAGCGCGGCCGTGAGCTGAGCAACTACTACAAGTACTAGCCGTCGCGGGCACCACGGCGGGATCGGGCAGAAGTTGAGTCCAGGCGGCGGTGGTGGCGGAGGCGGCGGCGGGGCGTCGCCCTCGAAGATGTTCTGCGCGACATTGCCTTGCCCGAAGTAGACGTACCAGTAGGTATGGCAGACGTTCGGGTCCCACTCCACCGGGTTCGTCCGAAGATTGCCGGTCTGCACCGGAGGGTCGCCTGGACACCAGCGACACGGGCCCGACGGGCTGTCCGGCGGACAGCCCGTCGGGCTGTTCACCGGGATGGGATCAGCGGGACGCCGGTACGACAACCCGCGCACGGCACGAGAAAGCGGCGCAGACGCGCGAGCGCATCGTCGCCGCCGGCAGCGACCTCGTGCACGGGTTCGAGACGTGGAACTGGCGGGAGCTGACCTTCAAGGCCGTCGCCGAACGAGCCGGTGTCGGTGAGCGCACGGTCTACCGGCACTTCCCCACCGAACGGCACCTGCGCGACGCCGTCATGCAACGGCTGGAATCCGAGGCCGGTATCTCCTACGAGGATGTGAACCTGACCAACCTTGCCGAGACGACCTCGCGTGTTTTCGGTTTGCTGCAACGGTTTTCGGTGTGTGAATCGATTCCCACCCCGCATGATCCGGCGTTCGTCAGCTCCGACCAGCGTCGGCGAGACGCACTGCTGCGCGCCGTATCTGAAGCGGCTCCGGCCGGCTCGGCATCGCACCAGCGGATGATCGCCGGGTTGCTCGACGTGCTGTGGAGCCCGGCGTGCAATGAGCGCCGCGTCGGCGTGTGGGGACTCGACGGCGCCGACGCCACCGGCGCGATCGAATGGCTGATGGCCAAGGTCGTCGCTGCCATCGATGCCGATGGTCCACCGTCTGCGTAGCCTGTGTCAGGTGACCGCAGTAACGACCACCGCTCAGTCGTCACCGCTTCGTTCGGGGATCAAGAAGTACGCAGGCCACGCCGCCAGCACCCTGCTGAAGCTGCCGCCGCGCACCACCGAGTACGTCGTGCATCGAGGGCTCCGCGTGCCGATGCGCGACGGCGTCGAGTTGATCGCCGACCACTACGAACCGCGGACGTCCGAACCGTCGGGCACGCTCCTGCTCCGTGGGCCGTACGGCCGCAGGTGGCCGTTCTCCGCGTTGTTCGTCTCGGTATACGCGTCGCGCGGCTACCACGTCGTCTTCCAGAGCGTCCGTGGAACGTTCGGTTCTGGCGGCGAATTCAACCCGATGGCCGACGAGATCGCCGACGGCGCGGACACCGCCGCCTGGCTGCGCGACCAACCGTGGTTCACGGGTTCTTTTGGCACCGTTGGGATTTCCTACCTGGGGTTCACCCAGTGGGCGATGCTGACGGATCCGCCGCCGGAGATGAAGGCCGCCGTCATCACCGTCGGCCCGCACGACCTCAGCGGCCCGCGGTGGGGTACCGGTTCATTCGGGCTCACCGACTTCCTCGGCTGGTCCGACATGATCGCCCACCAGGAGGATCCGGGCCGCATCCATGCCCTCGTCCGCCAAGTGAGATCGCGACGGGCGCTCACGGCGGCTACCAGCGCGCTGCCGGTCGGCGAGGCGGCCAGGGCGCTCCTTGGCACGGGCGCGCCGTGGTTCGAGTCCTGGCTGGAGCATCCCGAGCACGACGACCCGCACTGGGCACCGATGCAACTACACCAGGCGCTGGAGCGCACGCAGATTCCCGTGCTGCTGCTCGGCGGGTGGCAGGACCTGTTTCTCGAGCAGACGCTCGCGCAGTATCGACGTCTGACTGAGCGCGGCGTACCGGTCGCGGTCACGATCGGGCCGTGGACCCACGCGCAGATGATGACCAAAGGAGCGCCGACAGTCATCCGAGAATCGTTGGGCTGGTTGGGCGCTCATCTGGCGGCCACTCGCAGCGTGACACGCAAACCGGTGCGGATATACATCAACGGGCACGGCTGGGAGGACCTCGACGGCTGGCCGCCCGCGATGCCCGAGCAGGTGTTGTACCTCCGGCCTGCGGGCCACCTCGGCGCCACCGCACCCGATCAGGACACGCCGGCGTCGACTTTCACCTTCTACCCCGCAGACCCGACGCCGACCATCGGCGGCCGGCTGTTGTCACCGGAAAGTGGCTACCGCAACGACACTCGGCTGGCCGAACGCGCGGACGTGCTGACGTTCACCGGTGCTCCGCTGCCGACGGATCTGCATGTCGTCGGAACCCCGGTGCTGCAGTTGTCGCACTCGTGCGACAACCGATACAACGACCTGTTCGTCCGGATCAGCGAGGTGGATGGGCGGTGCCGCTCCCGCAACGTTAGCGACGGATATCTCTGCGCCACAACGGATTCACGCAATGTGCGGATCGAACTGGACGCGGTCGCGCACCGCTTCCCTGCCGGGTCGCGCATCCGGCTGCTGATCGCAGGCGGGTCCCATCCGCGGTTCGCCCGCAATCTGGGCACCGGCGAACCAAAGATCAGCGGGCGGCGGCTCGCCGCGGCGACGCACACCGTGCACCTCGGTGAGGGCGGCACCTCGCGGCTGATCCTGCCCGCGGGACCGCGTCCGCCAGCGTGAGTCAGCTTGTGTGCCAATCGGGATTGAGCAACTCGATGCGGTCGATGTTCTGTTCCGCCCAGGCCCGAATCTGGCCGAGCGGCTGCGCGACGCCGATTCCGAGGTCGGTCAGTGTGTACTCGACGCGCGGGGGCACCTCTGCATAAACAGTTCTGTCGACCAGGGACGCCGCCTCGAGCCGCCGCAAGGTGTGGGTCAGCATTTTCGGGCCGATGCCAGGAAGACGCGCCTGAAGCTCGGTGAAGCGGGCGGGCCCGTCCTCGAGCGATCCGATGATCAGCGCAGACCACTTGTTGGCCAGCAGATCCAGTAGCGCCCGGCAGGGCACGACTCGGAGTAGACGTTGTGCTCGTCATGGCGACCGGTCGGACATGTCCTGGCCAAGCCGTCACTCCTCGAAACTCGTCTACCTTCATTTCTTTCCGCCAAGGTAGTAGGCGCCCTTGCAGGGTACTGGGGTTTCGCCTCTACGATCGCGGCCGTGAACACCATGACTGGCATCGGCTCATTCAAAGGCCTGCCGATCGAAGACCCCGATGCCCTACAAGACGTCGAGGTGCCGATGCCGGAATTGCGTCCGCACGACGTGCTGGTCCGCGTGCAGGCCGTCTCGGTCAACCCGGCCGACGTCAAGCGCCGAGGTTCATTGCCGCCGTCGGAGACACCGGCCATTCTCGGTTTCGACGCCGCAGGCGTAGTCGAGGCGGTCGGTCCTGCCGTGACGACGCTCGCCGTCGGCGATGACGTCTGGTACGCCGGCGACATCAGCAGGCAGGGCAGCAATGCGCAATTCCATGCGGTCGACGAACGGATTGCGGCGCGTAAGCCCGCATCGCTGTCCCACGCCGACGCCGCGGCACTGCCGCTCACCACGATCACCGCATGGGAGACACTGTTCGAGCGCTTCGGCCTCGGCGCCGAATCCCGCGGCGACCTTCTGGTGCTCGGCGCCGCAGGCGGCGTCGGATCCGTGATGATCCAGTTGGCCAAAGCCTTGACCGGTGTCCGCGTGATCGCCACCGCCAGTCGCGACGATTCGCGACAATGGGCGACGGGCATGGGGGCCGACGTCGTCATCAATCACCACGACCTACGCGACCAGGCTCTCGACGTCGCGCCGGACGGTATCGATTACCTCTTCTCTCCGCACTCGAAAGACAATGTCGAAACATACGCGGCGATCATGCGACCGTTCGGCCACATCACCGCGATCGACGAACCGCCGGGCCTGGATCTGTTGCCGCTCAAGGAGAAAAGCATCGCCTGGCATTGGGAGCTGATGTTCACCCGGCCGCTGTTCGGATTCGACACCCAGGCCCAGCAGCGATTGCTGACGGAGGCGGCGTCGCTTGTCGACCGCGGTGTGCTGCGCAGTACGCTGACGAATTCGATCGCCGACTTCACGGCTGCGGGGCTGCGCGAGGCGCACAGGCAGGTCGAATCCGGCCGCATGATCGGCAAGGTCGTCGTGCACCGCTGAGCTGAAACCGACTGAGCCGTTGCAGGATTCAGTCACGCCGGATGCAGGCTGACAGGGACGCCTGAATAGCGCACCATCCCTGTCACCACATCGATATCATCCTTGTTGGTCAGGCGGTTGACGTTCGCCGCGTGGTGGCCATGCGGAATCGACACCGCCCCACGCCGAATCGACTCGTCGACCTTTGCAACGCCGGTCAATTCGCCGTTGGCGCTGCGGACGGTTACCGGTCGACCGCTCACGACTCCCGCTGCGGCGCCGTCGTCCGGGTTGATCAGGATCTCGGGCGGTTCGCCGAGAAAGTCAAGCTGGCCGTTCAGCTTCTTACGCTGCCGGCGCGGCACCATCACCAGTGGCGGAGGCGGCTCGAGGGCGGCCAGCTGAGCGACGAGCAGCGGCGGCGCCAGCCGCCAGCCGCCCATCCGCTCGATGTGGTCATCGACCCACTGCGCAGGTAGTTCCCGGACCGCCTCAGCCCAACCCGTGGCCGCCACCTCGTCGTACTTGGTCCTGGCGCCCGCGAGCAGGACTGCGAGCACGTCGTCGTCGTTGCTGCTGTCCGGGTCCCCGAGATTGCCCAGGTCGTAGCCGAGCCGACGACCGACTTCGGCGAAGATCCACCACATCGACCGTCGCTCGCCAACCGGTTGCACAACCGCGGGGCTGTACTGCACGGACACGCGAGAACTCAGAATGTCGTGAATGGTGATGTCGGGCCGCTCCAGTGGATCCTTGGTCGGCAACACGTGCGTGGCCAACTCCGTGGTCTCGTTGTTGACGATCTCGGTGGTGGCGAAGACTTCCAGGTTCTGCAGAGCAGGTATCAACTTGCCCGTCTCGGGAAACGAGGTAACCAGGCTGCCGCCGACGTTGATCAGGGCGCGGATGTTGCCGGCCTCGATTTCGTCGGGTAGCACTGCACACGGCCACTCGTTGATGAACGCCTGCGCCTCCGGGCGGCTGCGTGGGCCGGGCCCGAACGATCCCTCGGGCGGAGTAATCGGAAGAAACTCGCCGAAAGTTTCGAGCTGATAAGCGAATCCGGGATGAAACCACGTCCCGCCCGGTCGGTTCATCGCTCCGGTGAGGATCATCAGCACCCAGGCGAGCCATTGGGTGACATTGGCGCGGTCGGCCGTCATGGTGACGCCGGTCCCGGTTTCGATCGCGACGCACTCGGCGGCGCGCACCGCCGCACACAGCCGCGTCAGCTCGGTCTCGGGGACGTCGGCGAAGCCCGCGGTGTGCTCGAGCGTGAACGGCTCGACCGCGGCCGTCAATGCGTCGAGATCCTGAACCGGCACATC
>Ga0068854_100000598_pt1 | contig 21431 bp, 22 predicted proteins | sample KBSCornC42_FD_66590 | JGI IMG/M metagenome (GOLD analysis project Ga0068854, IMG submission 66590) | Corn rhizosphere microbial communities from Kellogg Biological Station, Michigan, USA - KBS Corn C4-2 | ecosystem: Host-associated > Plants > Roots > Rhizosphere > Soil ... | reverse complement strand
GACGCCCGGCCGAGCTGCTTGAGCGGCCGCTGCAGGTTCTGCAGGTTGGTGTGCAGGTTGGCATTCGACGGCACCAGGGCGTTGTCGGCGGCCACGCCGATCCTGCCGAGGGCGACCACCGCGTCGGCGAACAGATCGCGGGTGTCGGCGAAATGTTTGATCAGCGGCGGGAATTCGGTCAGCACCTGATCCAGCGTGTCGTTGCGCGCAGCGACGATGTTGAGCAGCCGGTTCGTCGAATCGATCGCGCGGGTGATGTCCTCGCGTTGCTTGTTCAGCTCGTCGGTGAACGTGTCCAGCCGGTTCAGGAACTCCCGGATCTGATCGGCCCGACCGGTCAGCAGGTTATTGATCTCGGTCTGAATCGTGTCCAGGTTCTGGATGCCACCGCCGTGCAGGACCGTGGCGATGCTCGCCAGCACCTGCTCCGTGCTGGGGAACGCGGAGCTGTTCTTCAACGGGATGGTGTCGCCACTCTTCAGCAGTTGCGGCGACGGCTCCGGCGGCGCGTCCAGCTGCACGTGCTGGCTGCCCAGCAGGCTGGTCTGGCCGATCTTGGCGAGAGTGTTCACGGGCAGCTTGATGCCCGGCTGCAGATCGAGCGTCAGCGTCGCGACCCAGTTCTTCAGCGCGATCTCGCGCACACGCCCGACATACACGTCGGCCACCCGGACGCGGCTGTTGACGTTGAGCGCCAACGTATCCGGCATCTGCACGTAGATCGTCATCTTGTCGCGTCCGGTGCCGGGGCCACCGGGCAGCGGCACGTTCGCGATGCCCTGCCAACCACAAGAGCTCAGTACCAACGCCGCCATGACGAGGGCCATGGCGCGCCTGGCGATTCGGCTCCACCTAACCAACGTGAGCATGCTCATCCACCTGCCTCAGCGGGTAGCGCCGGGCCCGCAGGCGCGGGTCCAGCCGGGGCGGCCGGTGCAGGCCCGGACAGCGGTGAACCGCCCGGGTCGCCCGGTATCACGCCAGGTGCGGGACCAGGCGGCGGTCCCGGCTGCGGATACCACGGCGGCGGCAACGGGTTGTTCTCGTTATACGAGTCCGGCGGGCCGGGCAGGTTGCCTCCAGGCGGTGCCCCGAATGCGGGCGGGGCCTGCGGGATCGCCGCGTCGGGGCCACCCATCAGCTCGGCCAGGGAGTCGGGAGTCAGCATGTTCGCGGTGAACGGCTGCACGTCGACGCCCTGCATGCCGGGCGCGGTCACCCAGCCGGGCTCGTGGTTGCCGTGCGACCACAACGTGTCCCGCGAGAAGATGCCCGGCACCGTGGTGTCCTTGTATCCGCCCGGCGGCTGCAGCCGCGGTTCGGAGTACGAGATCTGCTTCGGCAGCGTCATCGCGCTGGTGAAGTTATTGAGGCCGAAGGGTGGGAAGTTGAACTTGATCGCGTCGAGGATCGGCGCCAGGTATTGTGCACACAACTCCGCGGAGTCCTGGTAGCCGAGCCTGCTGCCGGCCTGAATTGAGCTGCAAATGAACTGAAGTGGGTTCGCGAAGTTGTTGATGGTGGGGAGGCCCATGACGCCACCGGCCACCGGTGAATTAATGTTCGTAAGGTTTGCGGCGAGCGTGGGGAACACGTGCAACGCGGTCTCCAAGCCGTTCAACGGATCCGGCTGCAGGATCGCGTTGGTGACGTCGGCGAGGTTGTTGACGTCGTGGGTCAGCACCTCGCCGTTTTTGCTGATGAACTGGCGCGTGGTGGTCAACAGCTGGTTGAGCTCCTGCAGCGCGTTGGCCACCTCACGATCGGTGTTCGTGAACGAGTTGGTGAACGTGGCCAGGTCGTCGTTGAGCGCGACGAACTGCTGATCGCTCTGATAGAGCGCGTTGACGAAAAGCGCCAGACTCTTGATGACACCGAAGAGGTCGCCGCGCCCCTCGTTGAGGGTGTAGAGCGCTTCCGACAGTCCGTTCAGTGTCTTGTTGAGCTGTTCACCCTTGCCTGCGAATCCTGTTGCCGCGGACTCGATGATGTCGCCGAACGGGCCCTTGGGCTGCTCGGGCGTCGGGCCGAGGTCGGTCAGGATCCGGTTGATCGAATCGCGCAACTGGTCGTACTCGACCGGCACCTGCGTGCGGTCGACCGGAATGACGGCGTTGTCCTCCATCACGGGTCCGCCGGTGTACGGCGGCGACAGCTGGATGTTGCGCGACGCCACCAGGCTCGGGTTGAGGATCGACGCGGTGGCGTTGGCAGGCACCTTGTAGCTGTTGTCGTAGTGGAACGTCACCTTCATCTTGTCGCCCGCCGGCTCGATATTGTCGATCGCGCCGACCTTGACGCCCATGATCGTCACCCTGTCGCCGGCGTACAGCGCAAGGGTCTCCGGGAAGTAGGCGACGGCGGTGTTGGTGGTCAGCCTCTTGTACAGGTTGTAGCCGACGAGCGCGGCCACCAGCGCCAGGATCACGATCAGCGTGCCGATGATGACCGAAGCCCGAGAGACGCCCGGCATCTTCAGGTTTCGGATGTTGAAGATTGTCGACATCTACTCAGCCCCCCTGCGATCCGGGCGGGAGGTACGGCGGATTGCCCGGCAACGGCGGTGTACCGGCAGGCCCCGCGTCCGGGCCGGGCCCGGGCGGCGGCGGCGGACCCGTCAGGGCGGGTGGCAATGGCGCGATGCCTGGTGTGAAGTCCGGCCCCTCCGGCGGGAGCGGACCCACCGGCACTGTGCGTGCACCGGGAGGAGCAGGCGGCAGCGGGACCGGCGCACCGGGCATGTCCGGCGGCAGCTGACCCGGGATGGCCGCGGCGGGCACGCCGGGAGTGAAGCCGGGACCGTTCGGGTTCGGGTTCGAGGCCACCACGTCCGGCGGGCCGTACTCGGGACCACCGAACGGACCGACGCTCAGGTGTGAACACGGCAGCGGGTCTCCCGGCCGCGGCAGCACGTCGGGTGGCGGCGTGTACGAGCACGGCGAGCCCTTCAGCACCCCAGGACCGGGATGGTCGGGCGTGCCTTCGAGCACAGTCGGCCCCGGTGCGGGAGCACCGTTCGGGAACCGCTGTGCGTTCGGGTCGGGGAACCGGTAAGCAGGCAGGCCCGCATCCCCCCAGAACTTCTCGGGGTCGATGCCGCGCTTCTTGAAGGCGGAGTCGACGAACGGCTGCAGGATCTGACCCGGCAGCAGGTTGACCAGCAGGACTTTGAAGAACGGGCCGGAAGCCACCGATTCACCAAGCGACGCAACGAATTTCGCCACGGTCGTCAGTGTTTGCATCAGGTCGCCCCTGCGAGCGTTCAGAATGTCGCTGATGGTGCGCAGTTGCTCGAGTACGTGGTTGAGGTTCGGGTTGTCATCGATGAAGCCCCTCACCTGCTCGGAGAAGGAGGACACCCGCTCGAGCAGCATGCTGACGGCGTACTGGCGTTCGTTGATCGCCGCGAGCAGCGACTGCGCGTTGACCAGCAGCCGGTTGACCTGCTCACTGCGGCTGCCGAGGACGCCCGCGATCTTGTTGGCGTTGGCGAGCAGCTGTTTGATCTGATCGTCGCGCTTGCCGATGGTGTCGGAGAACCGGGCGACACCGTCGAGCGCGGCGGACAGGTGCGGATAGGTCTGGTCGATGGTCTCGGACAACACGTTCAACGACCGCTTCACCATCTGGGTGTCCCAGCCCGACGCCGCCTTCGTCACATCGAAGAACGCGTCGTAGATCTGGTACGGCGTCGTGGTCTGCCCGAGGGGAAGAACCCCGTTGGCTCGCAACGCTTCCGAACCGCGCGGTTCGATCTCGATGTTGCGCCGGCCCAGGATGGTGTCGGTCCGGATGGCGGCGCGGCTCTGGGTACCGATCTGGGTCCCGCCGAGCGAGTAGCCGATGACGACCTTGTCGCCGTCGATCCGCATCGACTGCACCCGGCCGACGTCCACGCCTGCGATGCGCACTTTGTCGCCCGTGTTGATGCCGCCGGTGTCGGAGAACTGGGCGTAGTACGTCGGCGTCGCGAACAGCATCGGCACGCTGGCGAAGCTCTGCCCCACACCGAGAACGAGAAGAAGGACGATGATGCCCATCAACCCGTTTCGAACGCGGTTCGACCCTTCGAGTGTCCTCATTGCGGCGTGCACCTACCCGACGGCTGGCTGAAGAGCTTGACCGTGCGGACGGGGCCACCCGGCTGCAAGCCGTTGAGCTTCAACGAGATATCGCACGCGTAGAAGTTGAAGAAGTCGCCGTAGATGCCGCCGGCCCGGCCGATGATGTTGAACGCCGTTGGCAGGCGGACCAGGATGTCGTTGACCTGATCCTTCTGATCCACGAGCGGCTGCTGGACCCCTTCGAGATAGCCGACGGTGCTCTGCAGCAGCGGGCGGTTGTCGGCAAGCAGATCGGCGACCGTGCCCGCCGCGTCGCTGATGTCGGCGACCGAGCTTGCGATCGGATCCTCGCGGTTCTTCAGCCCGGTGATGAGTTTCTCGAAATTCTGCAGGGTGTCGTCGAACTGCTGCTGATGCTTGACGGTGGTGTCCAGCACCGTGTTCAGGTTCTTGATCACCTCGCCGATGGCCTGGTCGCGATCCGCCAGCGCCGACGTCAGCGACGCGGTCTGGTCGAGAATGTCGTTGATGGTGCCGCCCTGTCCCTGGAAGATCGTGATGATCGACTGGGCGATGTTGTTCACCTTGTCGGGGTCGAGAGCGCGGAACACGGGGCGGAAGCCACCGATCAACGCGTCGAGATCGACTGCAGGTTCGGTGCGTTCGAGCGGGATGGTGCCGCCGGGCGGCAGGCGCTTGTCGCTGTCGCCGCGCTTGAGCTCCATGTACCGGTCGCCGATCAGGTTCAGATACCGGACGGACGCGGTCGTTCCGTCGAACAGGGGCAGCGAGCGATCGACGTTGAAGTCGACCCGCACCTTGGATCCGCCGTCGATGAGCTGGATCTTGGAGACCTTGCCGACCTCGACGCCGGAGGCCCGCACGAACTGGCCTGTGCGAAGGCCACTGGTATTGGAGAAGATCGCCGAATACCCGGTGGTGCGGTCAAACCGCATCTGACCGAACACCACGATGAGCATCGCGGTGAACAGCAGCAGCACCAGTGAGAAGATGCCGAGCTTGATGGCAGTTCCGGTGATTTTCATGGGTTGATCGTGTTCTCCCCGATCTGGCGTCCCCACACATACTCGATAAGGAGCGGCTGGCCGAGCTCGATGTGGTTGTACGGCGCGATGGAGGCACCGGTGTCCATCACCAGATAGGGCATCGGCCACAGATCACGCGTGAGGGGCTGCCAACAACCCGGCCTGCCCTCGGGGCCGCCCCGCGCGTTCACCCGCGGCAGGTTGTCCGGATACACGTATGGGTTGCCCGCGCCAATCATGAGTTCCGACGTGGTCCGCAGCGAATACCCGTTGCCGCCAAGCGCCGCGGAGGCCTTCGGTTCGATGTCGTGGTAGTTGCGGATCATGCAGAACAGCTCAGGGCTGTAGGTATCGAGTAGTTGTGAGGTGGGCACCAGATCCGCGGTACCACGCACCAGATAGGGAGCACTGCGTTCGAAGATGTCGCCGCCGGTGTTGCCGAATCCGACCGCGGCCATCAACGCCTGATCGATGTTGCCCTGCTGCTCGTTGAGGGTGCGCGCGGTCGTCACCGCGTTCTTCAGACCGTCGAACAGGTCCGGCGCAGCGTTGGCGTACACGTCGCCGAGATCGGCCAACAGCCGGTTGTCCTGCCGGATTTGGGGCATCTGCGGGTTGACGTCGGCCAGGATCTCGTTGCCGTGGACGATCGACTGGCCGAACCGATCACCGAGCCCGCTGAGCGCTTCGGCGGTGGCGGACAACGTCTGGTTGAGCTTGACCGGGTCGACCTGCTGAGCCACGTCCACAACTGTCTCGAACAACGTGTTGAACTCCGTTGTCACCGACGTCACATCGATGATGTCTTTGGGCGTGATGCGTTGCGGCGTGGGATTTTTCGGCGATGTGAACGAGATGTACTTGTTGCCGAAGACCGTGGTGGCGGTGATATCGGCGATGACATTTTGCGGGATGAACTTGAAGTACTTCGGATCCACGTCGAGGGTGATCTTCGCCTGCGGCTGATCGCCGACACTGACCGCCTGCACCTTGCCGACTCTGCCGATCTCCACCCCGTTGTAGGTGACCTTCGCGCCCGGGTCCATAGACAGGCCCGCACGCGACGAAATCATAGTCAGCTGTTCGCGATTCAGGAAATCGCCGCGGAACTGCATGTAGGCCAGCACGACGACGGCGATGGTTATCAACGCCAGGATCAACCCGGCCAATTTGTATGGCGGTTCGCGTCTCGTGTTCAGCGGTGCGGTCATTCGCTACACCGTCAGGTTGAAGTTCGGGTCGACGCCGTAGAGCGCCAACGCAACAAACAGGACCACCAATGCCACCGCCACCAGGGATGCTCGCATGGCCCGGCCGACCGCCTCGCCGACACCGACCGGCCCACCGCTGGCGAAATAGCCGTAGTAGCAATGGTTCAGCATCACGATGATCGAGATGATGATGGCGTCGACGAACGACCAGAACACGTCCCCGGGTCGCAGGAACGTGCTGAAGTAGTGCTGATAGGTCCCCGTCGACTGGCCGTAGAACAGTGTGGTGGTCACCTGACCGGACAGGAACGAAAGGATCATCGCCATCGCGTAGAGCGGGATGATCACGACGAAGCCTGCCATGATTCGCGTCGACACCAGGTACGAGATCGACTTGATGCCCATCACCTCGAGGGCGTCGATTTCCTCGCTGATGCGCATGGCGCCAAGCTCGGCGGTGGCGCCGGCGCCGACGACGGCCGCGAGCGCGACACCCGACACCAGTGGGGCGGCAGACCGCACATTGATCATCGCGGCGAAGAAGCCGGTGAAGGCCTCGACACCGATGTTGCCCAGCGACGCGAACCCCTGGATCGCGACCAGCGATGAACCGGACAGGCTGACGAAGCCGACGATCGCGGAGGTGCCCCCGATCACCGCCATCGCGCCTGTCCCCATGCCGATCTCGGCGATCAGCCGCAGCGTCTCCTTGCGGTAGTAACGCAGCGCGTGCCCGATCGAGCCCATCGCGGTGATGACGAACCACGCGACGTGGCCCACGCTGTCGAGGAACCGCCCGGGTGCGCCGACCAATCTGTCGGCACTGGCGGCGCCCCGCGGGAACCGAGAACGCAGGACCTGAGTGCCCGACACGTCAACGCCCCGTTCCGAACCGGACACCGATCGTGGTCAGCACCACGTTGACCGCGAACAGCGCGATAACACACAACACCAGTGTCTCGTTGACCGCGGTGCCGACGCCCTTGGCGCCGCCCGACACCGTGAGACCGCGATAGCAGCCCACCAGCCCGGCAATCAAACCGAAGACGGTGGCCTTGACCACCGAGATCAACACCTCGGGAAGGCCGGTGATCAGCGTCAGCGTCGAGACATAGGCGCCCGCCGAGACGTTCTGCAGATACACACCGAAGACGAAGCCACCGACCAGGCCGATGGTGATCACCGCTCCGTTGAGCAGCAATGCGACGAACGTCGAGGCGACCACGCGGGGAACGACAAGGCGGTGGATGGGGTCGATGCCGAGCACCTCGAGCGCGTCGATCTCCTCACGGATGGTGCGGGCACCGAGGTCGGCGCAGATCGCCGTCGACCCGGCGCCTGCCACCACGAGCACTGTCACCAGCGGGCCCAACTGGGTGACGGCACCGATCGCCGCGCCCGCGCCGGACACGTCGGCGGCGCCGAACTCGGCAAGCAGGATGTTCAGCAGGAAGATCAGGAGCACGGTCAGCGGGGCGGAGACCGCGAGGGTGGGCAGGAAGGACACCCGGAACAGAAACCAACTCTGCAGGATGAATTCGCGCCACTGGAACGGCGGCCTGAACAAAGCCTTGCCGGTGAGCACACACATGCGGACGAAGCCGCCGACAGCCGTCAGCGCCGGCCTGGTCTGATCGCGGACGTAGTCGACGACGCCGGGTGACGTTGTCACCGGTGGCCTCCGACGACGAAGCCGCGAGTGTCGCGGCGCAGCGGCAGACCCTGTCGCACGCCTCCTCCTTGCCCCAACCCAGTGTGAGTGGCCACCGTCTCCTTACTCGCGGGTAGTAAGACAGACCACAGGACTGTACCCGATTGATATGCGACATTGCACCGCATCGGCAGGATTGTGACCGTAACCGTTAGCAAACCCACCTCCGTCCGTTAGATGTCTTGTGCCACAGTAGAAACCGTTGGCGGAGTGGAACTTTCGCCAGCGTCAATCAGATTCTGTGCGCCATAACGCGCTCGCAGTTCCGTTTTGAGGACTTTGCCAGCGGGGTTGCGCGGCAGCGCATCGACGATCTCCAGCGCCTTGGGATGTTTGTACCGCGCCAGCCGTTCGGTAAGGAAGCCATCAAGATGTCCGAGGTCAAGATCAGTATGGACCGCGGCGACCGCCACCGGAACCTCACCCCATCGCTCGTCTCGGCGTCCGATCACCGCCACCTCGACGATCGCTGGGTGCTCGGCCAGGGCGTTCTCGACCTCGGCGCAGTAGATGTTCTCTCCGCCCGAGATGATCATGTCCTTCTTGCGGTCGACGACCCAGACGTAGCCCTCCTCGTCCTGGCGGACCAGGTCTCCGGAGTGAAACCAACCGCCGGCGAAGGCCTCGGCGGTGGCCTTCGGGTTGTTCCAATAGCCGGCCATCAGCGTCGGCGCCCGGTAGACGATCTCGCCCACTTGACCGACGGCAACGTCATTCATGTTCTCGTCGACGACCCTTGCGGCCACCGTCGGGATCACCTTGCCGACCGAGCCGAGCTTACGAATTGCATCCTGTGCCAACAACATACAGGTGACTGGTGACATCTCGGTCTGGCCGAACGCGGCGTAGATCTGCGTGCCTGGGAAGGTCTCGGCCATATCGCGCAGCAGCGCGTCCGACGCCGGTGCGGCACCCCATGACAGCACGCGCAGCTGTAGCTTCCGCGGGTTCGCGCGCTGCTCTGCGACCACCGCCTGCCACTGGGCGGGCACCAGGAACATCGACGTCACCTGCTCCGCCTCGAGCACGTCGAGCAGGTGCGCCGGGTCGAATGCCCCGAGCGGGTAGATGACGGTCGGCAGCCCAAGCTGTAGGGGCGTAATCGTGTTGCCGATGCCTGCGATGTGGAACAGCGGCACCCCGATGAAGCCGACGTCGCGGTTGATGTCGGCGCCGATCGTGAACAAGTTGGTCATCGCCTGGCCGGTGAGGTTCGTGTGCGTGAGCACCGCGCCCTTGGGCCTGCCGGTGGTGCCGGACGTGTACATGATGAGCGCGGGCGAGTCGTTGGGGATGTCCACCGGTTCGGGCGCATCGCCTGGCTCCGCGATCACGTCGTCGTAGCTGAGCACCTCATCATCGGTGGCGCCCCCTGCGACGATCACCGTCTTCAGTGTCGGGTCGATGTCGCGCACTGCCGTCGCCACGTTGGCCAGCACGGCCTCGGTGATCACGATCTGGGCCTGGCAGTCGCTGACGAGGAAGGCGATCTCCGGTGGGGTCATCCGGAAGTTGACCGGTACGGCGATGGCGCCGAGCTTGGTGGCCGCCAGGAACGATTCGATGAACTCGGTGCGATTGAGCATCAGGACCAGCACGCGGTCGCTCGAGCCGACGCCGCGCCGGCTCAACGCACCGGCTAGTGCGGTCACGCGCCGATCGAGTTCACCCCACGTCGTGGTGTGACCGAGGAACCGCAGTGCGGTGGCGTCGGGCTGCATCAACGCATGCCGTGCGAGCTGGTTGGTCCAGTTGTGGCGGCGCGCCAGATACGGCTGCTCGGTAAACGACGGCTCGGTCAACGGCTGGTGCTCCATCGGGGTTGCGCGACGTTGATATTTGATCAAACATGGTGTTGCCCGGTCACACTATGGCCTCGGCGGCTCGGGGACAACCCCTCGCCAGACACACCGGAGACAATCATGAATGCACCCGCCACGCCCCGCGCGCAGCGGCGGCGGGGGGTGCGTCGCGAGCAACTCTCCGACGAGGTCGCCGCCCATTTGCGCACCGACATCATGACCGGCACGCTGCGTCCGGGGACGTTCATCCGACTCGACGAAACCGCCGCTGCGCTGGGGGTCAGCATCACCCCGGTGCGGGAGGCGCTGCGCACCCTGCGCGGCGAGGGCATGGTGCAACTCGAGCCGCACCGCGGACACGTGGTGGTGCCGCTGACACGTGGCGACATCGAGGACATCTTCTGGCTGCAGGCCACGATCGCCAAGGAGCTCGCCGTGACCGCGGCCGAGCGGATCACCGATGCGCAGACGGAGGAGCTGGAACGGCTCAACGACAGCCTCGCGGCGGCCGTCGAACGCGGCGATCCCGAGGAGGTCGTCGCGGCGGAGTTCGCTTTCCATCGGGCGTTCAACCGCTCGACCGGCCGGATCAAGCTGGCCTGGTTCCTGTTGCACGTCGCGCGGTACCTGCCGGGGCAGGTGTATGCCAGCGATGCGGTGTGGGGCGCTGCCGCGGTGGCCAGCCACCGCGAGTTGATCGCGGCGTTGCGCCGCCACGATGTCGACACCGTCGTCAGTCTCACGAACGGGGAGTTCGCGGACGCCGCGGAGCGATTGGTCGAGCGGCTCGACGAGATCGGGTTGTGGAGCTGACGCCGGCGAGGTTGTCGGCATAGCCCGCTCTCACCCCCACTGCTCGCCGTGCCCACCTCTGGCCGACTTTGTCGTTAGTAACGACTCTGTCGCCACGAGCCGGGCACACCACATCTGCTACCCAGGAGGCGACGCCGAAATTGTCGGCAGCCCCTGGCACGGTCGTGCCGTGATCCACAACCGCCAGCTGCGAGGCGTCGAGCTTCGCTATGCGCTCACTATGTATCTGTTCCAGCATGGTCCGCAGACCGTGGCTGACCTGATCGATGCACTGGCGTTCCAGAGCTTCGACATTCCCGGACGAGCGTCGAAAGTAGTGTCGGACGCCTTACGGAGTGAGATCGCCCATGGCAGGGTGTTCCGGCTCAAACGCGGCCGTTACGACCCTGGTGAGATGCCCCGCGCCACGGAGTACCGGATCCACCAGCGCGTTCTCGCGCTCCGTGAAGAAGCGGCTGTGATCGCAAGCCGGAACGACGAATCATTCTGGGACGCGCTCGGCGCGTGACACCTATGGGCTGGCGGCCAACTGCTCGGCGCGGGCCTTGAGGTTGCCCGCCAGATACTCCAGGGTGTCGCCGATCGCCTTCTTCACCATCGCCTTGGGGATCGGCAGCTTGGTCTCGACATCCAGATCCACGGTCAACAACGAGGTCGCCCCTGTCGCCACCACCGAGAACTTCTGCTCCTGCTTCTCGAAGAACTCGCCCTGCTGCATCACGGTGTAGATCTGGTACTCCGCCGGGTAGTAGACGGCGGTGATGAACGTGCCCGACTGGCCCATGACCACGACGTCGAGCCGCAGCTGGCTCGGCCTGCCGTCGTCGTAACGGGCCAGCACCCAGCAGCCCTTGATCTCCTCGTTCCACAGCGGATACGACTCGAAGTCGGCGACGATCGCCATGATCGATTCGGCGGGGGCGGTGACTTCAACTGTCTTGCTCACGAGCGGCATTGGCCGAGCATATCGACTACTCCACGCGCGCCTTTTCCAGCAGCTCGCGGATGGGGTCCGGAATCGGCACCGGCCTGCGGTTGGCGCGGTCGACGTACACATGCACCCAGTGGCCGACGGCGGCGACCGCCTCGTCGGGCTCCTGGAAGATCGCGAGCCGATATGTGACGCTGCTGTTGCCCAGCCGGGTCGCCGCCAGTCCCACGACCAATGGATCGGGAAACTTCAACTCGGACAGGTACTTACAACCCGACTCCGCGACGACCCCCAGCCACGGCACGGTCAGCGGATCGATCCCGCACGAGGTGTTGATCCAAGCGTTGATCGCGGTGTCGAACAGCGCGTAGTACACGGCGTTGTTGAGGTGGCCGAACATGTCGTTGTCGGTCCAGCGGGTATGCACCGGCCAGTGCACCGGGAAGTCCCGGCTGGTGAGCGATTGCTCGCTTGTCATGGCAGCAGTGTCCCAGTCACGGCAGGCTGGTCACCATGAGGATCCACGGCGCCGTGCTCGAACAGATCGGTCGGCCACGGCCGTACGCCGAATCGCAGCCCATCTCCGTCGGAGAGCTCGAACTCGCACCGCCCGGCGACTCCGAACTGCTGGTCCGCATCGAAGCGGCAGGCCTCTGCCATTCCGATCTGTCGGTGGTCGACGGCAGCCGCGTTCGCCCGGTGCCGATGCTTCTTGGGCACGAGGCAGCAGGAGTCGTCGAGCAGGCCGGGTCCGCCATGGCGGACGTGCCCGTCGGCCAGCGCATCGTCATGACCTTTCTGCCCAGGTGCGGCCAGTGTCCGGCGTGCGCCACCAACGGGCTGACGCCGTGCGAACCCGGTAGTGCAGCCAACGGCGCGGGCACGCTGATGGGCGGTGAACGGCGGCTGTCGCGCGGCGGCGAACCCGTCAACCATCACCTGGGGGTTTCCGGTTTCGCCACCTACGCCGTCGTCGACCGTCGCTCCGTGGTGCCGGTGCCCGCCGACGTGCCGCCCGAGGTCGCCTCGCTGCTCGGTTGCGCCGTCCTCACCGGCGGTGGAGCGGTCATCAACGCCGGACGGCCGCAGTCCGGCCAGACCGTCGTCGTCGTCGGGCTCGGCGGCGTCGGCATGGCCGCGGTGATCACCGCGCTGGCACACCACGACGTCCAGGTCATCGGCGTCGACCAGCTCGCCGACAAGCTCGACCTCGCAATGTCCATGGGCGTCCACGAGGCGTACACACCGGACCAGGCGCGCGAGCAAGGAGTGAAGGCCGCGGTCGTCATCGAGGCGGCAGGCCATCCGCTCGCCCTGCAGACCGCGATCGACCTCACCGCACCCGGCGGCCGAACCGTCACCGTCGGCCTGCCGTCACCGGATGCGCGAATCAGTGTGTCGCCGTTGGGTTTTGTCGCCGAAGGCCGTTCGCTGATCGGCAGCTACCTCGGTTCGGCGGTGCCATCGCATGACATCCCGCACTTCGTCGGGCTGTGGCGGTCAGGCCGGTTGCCGGTCGAAAAGCTTGTCTCGTCGACCATCACCCTCGACCAGATCAACAGCGGCATGGATCAGCTCGCCGACGGGCACGCGGTCCGCCAACTCATCAGTTTTCCGTAGACACCGCACCGGATGTCGCGATGTCGGCGCGACGCAAGGCCGAAACAACGAGCGCCCGCAGCTCACGGCCGACCTCGAACTGCTTACCGGGCAGTGTGCGTGCCACCATCCGCAGGTTCACGGTGTCGACCTCGATGCTTTCGACACCCATCAGCGACGGCTCGTCGAGCAACAGATCCGGCAGGCCGTTGTCCTGCATGGCGGCCTTCGTGACGTCACTCAAGACGTCGTTGACGCGGTTCAGGTCCGCCGCCGTCGGCACGGGAATATCGACGACCGCGCGGGCCCAATCCTTCGACAGGTTGCGCGATTTGACGATCAGCCCGTTGGGCACGGTGTACATCTCGCCGTCGCTGGTGCGGAGTTTGGTGACGCGCAGTGTGACGTCTTCCACAGTGCCGCGAGCCGTGCCCCCGCCGTTGACGGTGAGCTCAACGAGGTCGCCGAAGCCGTACTGCTTCTCAGTGATGAGGAAGAACCCGCTGAGCAGGTCCTGGACAATTCGCTGCGCGCCGAAGCCCAGCGCGGCACCGAGCACAGCCGCGGGCGCCACCAGTGAACCAAGCGGCAGGCCAAGCTGATTGGCGATGTCGACGGCCACCACCACGTAGAGCACGGAGATCGCCACCGACGAGATGACCGACGCGACGGCCTGACCGTGTTTGACGGTCTCCGACCGCACACTCGCGTCGCGTTCGTCCCCCTTGGTGAGCCGCTTGCTGATCCGCCCCGCCAGCCATCTGATGAGCCGTGTGGTGATGACGGTGAAGAGCACCACCAGGACGACGTGCAGGCCCTTGGTCAGGAGCCAGTGGGTGAGGTCTTCAAGTGTTGTAGGCATACGGGCGCGTGGCTTCCCGCTTCACGCGCGGTCAAAACCATTCGTCGCGCATTTCCAATGTGGTCCGGTCCACACTTTCGAGAAGATCGAGTTGGGCCGACGTCTTCGGCAATTCGTACCGGAAGAAGTAGCGCGCAGCCTGACGCTTGCCGTCATAGAAGTCGCCGGTCCGACCGTCGGCGGCAAGCACTTGCTGCAGCCAGATCCACGCGACGACGATGTGCCCGAAGGCTTCTAGATAGACCGCGCTGTTGGCGAGCGCAGCCTCGACATCGCCTGAACCGAACATCGCGCCGGTCACGCCGATGAGGCGCTGCCATGTCGAGTCGAGCTGTCCAGCAAGCTCGGCCGTCTCCCCACCCGCTGCGGTTGCCGTCGCAACCGTCGCGGTCACCGCATCGCCGAGCGCGGCCAGGCTGGCGCCGCCGCGTTGGGTTACCTTGCGGCCCAACAGGTCCAGGCTCTGGATGCCGTGGGTGCCCTCGTGGATCGGGTTGAGCCGGTTGTCGCGGTAGTGCTGTTCGACGTCGTATTCGCGGGTGTAGCCGTACCCACCGTGCACCTGGATGGCGAGATTGTTGGCCTCCAGACACCACTGCGACGGCCAGCTCTTGCCGACGGGCGTCAGGATGTCGAGCAGCAGGCCGACCGAATCCCGTTCCTCGTCGGACTCGGCGCTGTGCTGCAGGTCGACGAGCCTGGCGCAGTACAGCAGCAACGCCATCCCGCCCTCGACATACGCCTTCTGCGCCAACAACATTCGCTTGACATCGGGATGCTCGATGATCGGCACCTGGGGCGTCGACGGGTCCTTGACCAGTACGGGGCGGCCCTGCGGGCGCTCGCGCGCGTATTCCAGCGACTTGAGGTAGCCGGTGTAACCCAGCGACACGGCACCCATCCCGACCCCGAGGCGTGCCTCGTTCATCATCGTGAACATGTAGGCCAGCCCGCGGTGCGGTTCACCGACCAGATACCCCACCGCGCCGGGCTTTCCGCCGGGCGTGAACTTACCTTCGCCGAAGTTCAGCACTGTGTTGGTGATGCCCCGCTGGCCCATCTTGTGGTTCAGCCCGGCCAACACGACGTCGTTGCGCTCACCGACCGAACTGTCGGCGTCGGCGACGAACTTCGGCACGATGAACAGCGAGATGCCCTTCGTGCCGGGCGGCCCGCCCGGGATCTTGGCGAGCACGAGGTTGACGATGTTCTCGGTCAGTTCGTGTTCCGCGCCGGAGATCCACATCTTGGACCCGAACAGCCGGTAGGTGCCGTCGTCCTGTGGTTCGGCACGGGTGAGGATGTCGGCGAGCGACGAGCCCGCCTGGGTCTCCGACAGCGCCATCGTCCCGGAGAATCTGCCCGCGAGCATCGGCTTGAGGTAGGCCTCGATCTGCTCCCGCGTGCCGAACTTGGCCAGCAGGTTGGCATTGGCCATCGTCAGCATGAGGTAGCCCGTCGTGCTGACGTTGGCCGCCGAGAACCAGGCAAAGGCAGCGTCCGCCACCGTGGTGGGCAGCTGTGCACCGCCGAGGTCCTGGTCCATCGACATGGCCATCAGGTCGGCCGCGGCGAACGCGTCCCACGCCTCCTTGACCTCGCCGATCACGGTGACCCGCTCGCCGTCGAAGCTCGGCTCGTTCGCGTCGCTCTTCTTGTTGTGCGGTGCGAAGTACCGGGCTGCCAACTGCTCGCACAGATCGAGGACCCCGTCGAAGGTCTCGCGGGAGTGCTCGGCGAACCGTTCTCGTTTCGTCAGCTCGTCGACGCGCAGCCATTCGTAGAGCAGAAAGTCGAGATCGCGCCGCGACAGCAAGGTGGACTTCATGACCCCATCTTCGCCGAGACCGCTGGCAGATCGCCAAGATGCGCGCGGCGTATAGTTTATTTAGTTTGTACTGAATGTTCTTTGCGGAGGTCCATGTGTCGCCCGAGGAGACGGAGTTCGTCGACCGGTTCGGGTTGTTCATGGAGATGCTCGGCGGCCCGCGCACCATGGGCCGCGTTTACGGCCGGCTGCTCATCTGCGACCCGCCGCAGCAGTCGCTCACCGAGCTGGCGCAGACGCTCTCGGTGAGCAAAGCCTCGGTCAGCACCGTCGCCCGCCAGCTGCAGCAGGCCGGGATGATCGAGCGGCTGCCGAGTTCGAGCCGACAGCACCTGTACCGGGTCACCCCGGGCGGGTTCGCGAGCGTCCTCGGGACGCAGCTGTCGCTGATGAAATTCGGCATCGACGCCGCCGACTTCGGACTCTCGCTGCTGGACAAGAAGCACAGCGAACAACGCGAGCGCCTCGAAGACTTCCGCGACTTCTGCGAGTTCTCCGCACACGACTACCGCGACGAGTTGATGCAGCGGTGGCTGGACTACCGCGCCAAAAGGAGGCCATCGTGAGTACCCGAACCGACAAGGTCGACTTCAGCGGCGTGAAATGGGGTTCAGTGGAGTGGACGAATCTCGTCACCCTCTACCTGCGTGCGTACGAAAGCCGTTCGGCGAAACCGATTTTGGCCGACTATGCGGCCGCCGAGGCGGTGGAACGGATTGACTACGACTTCAAGCGGATGCAGCGGGCCGCCCGACCGGCGTCCAACCAATACCTCGTTGCCCTGCGGGCCAGAAAGCTCGACGACTGGGCCGCCGACTTCCTGACACGCCATCCCGACGCCGTCGTCTTGCACCTCGGCTGCGGCATGGACACCCGAGCGTTCCGGCTTCATCCGCCGGCGACGGTCGAGTGGTTCGACGTCGACCAGCCGGGCGTAATCGAGTTGCGGCGCAAGCTGTACGACGAGCGCGACGGCTACCACATGATCGGCTCGTCGGTGACGGATGCCGGGTGGCTCGACCGCATCCCAACCGGCCGCCCGACGCTCGTCGTCGCAGAGGGCCTCGTCATGTACCTGACCGAACGCCAGGTCAGGGAGCTCTTCCAGAGGTTGACCAACGGATTCCCGGGCGGTGAGATGCTGTTCGACACGCTGTCGCCGATGGGCCCGCGACTGTCGAAGGTGTTTCTGAGGGGCATCGTCAAATGGGGTGTCCGTGACGCCCGTCAGATCGAGGAGTGGAACCCGCGGCTGCGATTCCTCGAGCGGACGTCGGGGCTGACTGGCTACGACAAGATCCCCTCGAGGCCATGGCGGCTGCTCTACCGGCTGACGTACGCGACGCCGTTCCGCAACTACGACGTCGTGAACCGCTTCGCGTTCTAACTCGACTGGGCTGCGCGTTTCGGGTCAATGCCGAGTGGCGACTCGACACGTACCGTCTCGTCGCGGATCAGTCCGCGCAACAGCGCGGTGCTGAACTCCTCGGCGATTTCCTGTGCGGTGCGCCTGCCCTGCGGCCGCAGCCAGCGGTAGGAGCCGAGCGTCATCCCGATGTAACCCAGTGCGAGCACGTGCGAGTCGCAGTCGTAAAACTCGCCGCTGGCGATGCCGCGATCGATGACGTCGCGCACGTGCTCGTAGACCTGGGCTTCCTTCTCGCGGATGTAGGCGACCTGGTCCTCGGTGAACCATTCGGTGATGTAGGGCCCCTCCTGGAAGTACACCGCCGCGCGCTCGACGTCGCTGGCGATGCCGACCAGCAGCCGGCGAGTGAAGTGGTAGATGGTCTCGCGCGCCGACGCCGTCGGGTCGTCATGCAGCGCGTCGACCGTGAAGTCCGCAGCGCCCTTGTAGATGTCGTAGAGGATCAGCGATTTGCTGGCGTAGTAGTGGTAGACCGTCGCCTTGTTCAGGCCGACGGCGTCGGCCACGTCGTCCATCCGCGTGCCGTGATAGCCACGCGCGGCGAACAGCTTGGTGGCGACGGCCAACAGCTCCTCGCGACGGGTCATCCCGTTGGCACTGACTTCGGACATGGCGACTCACTATATGCAGGCCCGGACGCTGTCCGGGGCATCAATCAACTGGTTGGACAGTTTAGGTCTTCGGGCTGTCGCGGCCGTACCTGCGGGTCTAGACTTCAGCGGGAATGAGCCGTGACGCGAGAGGGTGAGCACATGGATCCGAATCCGGACTATGACGCGAGCGACGAGATCGAGTACGGCATCAACTGGTGGGCCTGGATCCTGCGCGGCGTGTATCCACCACCGGCATATCCCCCGGTCTAAACCGCGACGCTAGGCAGCTGCGGCCTTGACGGCCAGGCCCACTTCCGCACGCAGCTTGGTGTATTCGGCCGAGCGACGCAATTCATCGGGGTCGATGCCTGTGCGCGGCAGGTCGACCGGCAGATCCAATGCCACCTGCCCGGGGCGCCGCGTCAGCACGACGATCCGCGAACCGAGAAACGCTGCCTCGTCGGCGCTGTGGGTGACGAACACCGTGGTGCGGCCCGACTCCGCGCTGACCTGACGGACGTCCTCCTGCAGCCGCTCGCGCGTGAGGGCATCGAGCGCCGCGAACGGCTCGTCAAGAAGAAACAGCGGTGTCTCGGCGGCCAGCGCCCTTGCGATCGCGACCCGCTGCTGCTGTCCCCCGCTGATCTCCCAGATCTTGCGGTCGGCGGTGCCCTCCAACCCCACGCGGGCCAACAAGTGATCACGGCGCTCGGCACGCCGCTCCCGTGGCACGTCGGCGTACTTGAGCGCCAGGTCGACGTTGCCGCCGACCGAGCGCCAGGGGAACAACCGGGGCTGCTGGAACACCACGCCCGCCGTCACGCCGGGTGTCGGCGCGGCACCGGAAACCTGTACCGAACCCTCGCTGGGTGACTCGAAGCCGGCCAGCAACCGCAACAGCGTGCTCTTGCCACAGCCGGACGCGCCGACCAGAACCAGAAACGATCCCGGGTCGACGGTCAGATCGACGGGTCCCAGCGCGGTGACCTCACTGCGGCCGCGCCCGTAGCGGTGTGAGACGTTGGTTATCCGAACGGTGCCGTCACTGCGTGATGGCACCTGGCAGGCCCTTGGTGTAGATGGCGTCCTGGAAGGTCTGCAGCGAGGCCGCCGACGGGATCTGCTTCTGGTCGGCAAGGAATTGCGACGCACTCTGCAGATTGACCGCGATGTTGCCCGGCTTGCCTTCGGAGCCAAGCCATTCCGGGGAGGCCACCTCCTCGGGCGTCAGGTAGACCCCCTGCTTCAGCTGACCGGTAACCTCGTCGGGGCTCAGGCCGATCTCGGCGGCGATCGCCTTGGCCGCGGCGGCCGGGTCGTCGTGGATGAGCTTGAGCGCGCGGGCTTCCTGCTGGCGCCAGGTGTCGACGACGTCAGGGTGTGCCTTGGCGAACTCGTCGGACACCGCGCCGAGATCGAGCGTGGGCTTGCCGTCCTTGGCCAGTTGCCGACTGGTGATCAGATCCTTGCCGTTCTTACGCAGCTGGTCGAGCGTCGGCAGCCACGAGTAGCCGGCGTCGATGTCACCTCGGTCGAACGCCGCCAGGATCGCCTGCGGCTGCAGATCGACCAGCTGAACATCGTTGGCGGACAACCCGTTCTGCGACAGTGCGGCCAACAGGCTGTAGTGCGCGGTCGACGCGAACGGCGTGCCGATCCGCTTGCCTTTGAGTTCGGCGATGGTGGTGATGCCACTGCCGTTGCGTGCCACAAGCGCCTCGTTGTCGCCCGCGACGTCAAGCACGAACGCGACCTTGTAGGGGATGTTCAGCGGCGCCGAGAGCCCCCGCGCGACCGGGCTGGAGCCGAGCGCACCGAAATCCAGTTCCTTGGCGATGAAGGCGGTGTTGACGTCGGCGCCGGAGTCGAATTTCGTCCACTTGATGTGGTAGTTCGGCAGCGCTTCCTCCAGCCACCGGCTGTTCTTCACGATCAGGTCGCCAGACGGAAAGCTCTGGTAGCCAATGCGAATCGTCGGTTTGTCGGCTTGGTCCCCTGACCGGTCGACTGAGCAGCCGGCCAGCGCCAACGTAGCCGCCGCGACCGCTGCGAAAAGGGCCTTGAGTTTCATCTAGATCTTTCCTCTCCAGGGGACAGCACGCCGCTCCACGGCGCGAAGCAGACCGTCGATGACGAGGCCGGAGATCCCGATGGCAAAGATGCCGACCAGCACGACGGGGGTGTTGTTGTAGTTGCTTGCGTCCTTGACGAGGCCGCCGATGCCGGGCAGCCCGTTGAACAGTTCGGCGGCGACGACCGAGGAGTAGGCCATGCCAACGGCCAGCCGGATGCCGGTGAACGTCTCCGGCATCGCGGAGGGAACGACGACGTCGCGGATCACCTGGCGGCGCGAGGCGCCGAGCGCGCGAGCCGCTTCCTGCAGCCCGACTGGTGCGGCGACGACCGCGGCGGTCGTGGCGACGGCGGCCGGCGGCAACGCCGCCAATGCCAGCAGCGTGATCTTCGGCGCTTCGTCGATGCCCAGCCAGATCACCAGCAGGAAGAAGTAAGCCAGCGGGGGCAGCGCACGCACGAATGTCAGCCATGGCTCGAGCACGCTGCGCACCCAGCTGATCGATCCCATCACCAGACCGAGCAGGACGCCGAGGACGACGCCGATCACCACGCCCGCGAACACCCGCCGCAGCGTCATGTAGAGGTGCTCCCACAGTAGGTAGCCGGCGTAGCCGCGAACCCCGTCGTGGGTGGTGGAGATGTCAAGGAAGGCGCGCCACACGGTGCCGGGGTAAGGCACGAACGTCTGGTTCCAGATGCCGCTTACAGCGGCGATCTGCCACACGACGAAGAAGACGACGACCGACAGCAGCGGAAGCGTAACCCGGGTCAGTCGCCCACGCCACTTACCTGACGGCGCGGTGGCGGCAGGCGAGTCGACCTGGGACTCGTCGGGCGCGATATCCACGAAAACGGACACCGCGTATTGCTATCGGCACACGGCCCTCAAATGAAGGTCTGTGCTCAGCGAGAGTGAAACTCCCTGACAGCGCGCTACCAGGTTGGACCGGTGAAGAACCCGTCGTACCGGATTCGGCTCTGGTAAATCGCCTGCACGTCGGCCGGCGCGGGCGGTGGCGGTTGTTCCACGAAGTACGGCCGTTGCTCCACGACCTGATCCGTCGTCGCTTCCATGGATCCATGGTTTCCGGGATTCCCCGGACCGGAGTGAGTAGACGACTACTCGAATTTCCGGCTAGAGCGCCTTGAGTTCGTCGGCGACCTCGGTGACCGACTTCTTGGCATCGCCGAAGAGCATGGTGGTGCCGTCGGCGTAGAACAGGGGGTTGTCGATGCCGGCGAAGCCGGAGTTCATCGAGCGCTTGAGCACGATCACCGACCTGGACTGGTCGACGTTGAGGATCGGCATCCCGTGAATCGGGCTCGACGGGTCGTTGCGCGCCGCCGGGTTGGTGACGTCGTTGGCGCCGATGACGATGGTGACGTCGGTGCGGCCGAATTCGTCGTTGATGTCGTCCATGTCCTTCATGGCGTCGTAGTCGACCTCGGCCTCGGCCAGCAGCACG
>Ga0068854_100000578_pt1 | contig 21866 bp, 20 predicted proteins | sample KBSCornC42_FD_66590 | JGI IMG/M metagenome (GOLD analysis project Ga0068854, IMG submission 66590) | Corn rhizosphere microbial communities from Kellogg Biological Station, Michigan, USA - KBS Corn C4-2 | ecosystem: Host-associated > Plants > Roots > Rhizosphere > Soil ... | reverse complement strand
ACCTGATCGAGATGGGCGTGATCGAACGGGGACGGCGCGAATCCTTCCCTCCCACCACCAGCTATACCCTGGCCGCCGCCGGCCGCGGCCTGCTCAAGGTTGGCGACGAGCTTCAGGCTTGGCTTGACGCCTCGCCCAACGGGACCATCCCCCTCGACAGCCCGGCGGGTAAAAGCGCGACGCAGGCGTTGATCGAGGGATGGTCAGCGAACATCGTTCGCACCCTGGCTTCGCGGCCGCACTCGCTGACGCAGCTGAGCAGGCTCAACGCCCAGATGACCTACCCGGGGCTGGAGCGCCGCCTCAGCGCGATGCGCTTGGTCAAGCTGGTGGAGCCGCATCCGGCAGCGGGACGAGGCACGCCCTACCGGGTCACGGACTGGCTGCGACAAGCGGTCCCTCTGTTGGCTTCGGCAACGGTGTGGGAGCGCAGGTACCTCCCTGATTCGACCCCGCGGATCGGTCGCCTCGACGTCGAGGCCGCGGTCCTCCTTACCGCCCCCCTGATCCGACTGCCTTCCACCCTCAGCGGGAAGGTGCGCCTTGCCGTCGAGGTCCGGGGAGGGGCAGCCCCGGCTTACGCCGGAGCCATCCTGGAGTTTGACGAGGGGGCGCTCACATCATGCTCCTCCCGGCTGGAGGGGGACACGGACGCATCGATCTCGGGAACTGTCATGGGGTGGCTCCGGCAGATGAACGGGGACTCGGTGACCGATGTCGAGTTCGGCGGCGACCGGGCTCTCGGCGAAACGGTCGCGGCGGCACTCCGAGCCACGGCCGTCGGCTCCTCCGCTTCGATCGACAAATCCCTTGGCTAAGGACGGATCTTCCTATGCTGGAGTTGGGCAAAGACGCGGGTAGAGAAGCCCGAGAGGACACTGGCACGCTCGAGCGCTCCGTCGCGAACGTCTTGCGCTTGATCGACACCGGGGCAGGTGGCCAGATCCTGATGGCGCTGGGTTCGGGCGCCATGCGCACCGGCCAGCTGGCCGATCGGGTCGAAGACTTCTCCGCGCGCAGCGTCTACAGGCGTGCGAGTGAAATGGAAGCCTTTGGCCTGATCGATCGCGACCAGGACCCAGGCGTCCCGTCCAAAGTGGTTCTCAGGCTGAGCGAGCCGGCCGGACGTGATCTTTTTCGCTTGCTCCGCGCCTTCGCGACAGCCTCGATCACCCAGTCGCCGAGCGAGGAGCGTCGTTTCCTCTGGCCACCGCTGAACCTGCTTGGCGAACTTTGGGAGCTCGGGTTCCTGGAGGAACTCAGCTATGAGCCGCGGTCGTTGGCTCAGTTTGCGCGGGGCGAGCATGAGCTCACTTTTCACCAGGTGAGCAGGCGGATCGGCCTGTCCCTCTCCGGCGGGCTCCTGGTCGCCTCTCCTCCCGCTGGGAATGGAAAGCGCTACGAGCTGACGAACTACGGGCGCCGCTGCATGGCCCTGATCGCCGGCATCGGCCGGTGGCGGCGGCGCGTCCTCGCCGACCGAAGCCCCGGCCTGACGGTCGCGGAGATGGCGACCCTGCTGCGGGCGACGATGCCGCTGACCACTCTTCCAGAACATCTTGGAGAGAGCATCGAATTGGCGATCACGGGTCCAGTGGAGGCCGGGGGGCAGCGAAGCATGCAGGTGCTTCAGGGCACGGTGGATATCGATGAGACCCTTCGGTACACGGCGGCTGCCGACGAGTCTGCCGGAGGGTCGGCGGGGGCCACGATCAACATCTGGCTCGCCGCCCTCCTCGATGGCAACCGGGGAAGGATGCGGGTGCGCGGGAATCTCAGCCTCGTCGACTCCTTCTTGACGCAGCTCTACGACGTGCTCTGGGAGGCGCCTACCCGCGCCAGGCTTCCCAGTACCGACGCAGTCGGCGACTGAAGTCCTTCGGCCGCTCGGCGTAGAGGCGGTGGCCGAGGGGGAGCGCATCCTCGGCCAGCTCTTCCTGGCGGCGGCCGATCGCGGCTTCCAGCGCTGCCGTCTCCGCCTCCCCGAGATTCCGCTCTCGCAGGTCTTCGCGCAGCACCGCGAGGTCGTGGTGGTCGCCGAGGAGTTCGGTCAGCTTGTGGGCCTCCTCCGCGGTGGCTTTCAGCGGGCCGGGCCAGGCGCCGCTGAACAGGCGCAGCTCGTACCAGAGGTCCTTCGCCCGTTTGCGCCACTCGTGGAAGTCGGCCTCGCCGCGGCGCTTCGCCGCTGCCTTCATCGCGCGTCGGCCGCGGCGGTAGGTGCGGGTGCGGGCGTCGTCGACCAGCTTCCAGGAGTCGCCTTCTAGCTCCCAGCCGTGGATCGCCTCCAGTCCTGCTTCCAGAAGCGCGATCGCCTCAGCGACGGCCGGCTCGTCGCGGGCGGCGTTGGTGGCGGCTTCGCGATCGCGGTCGAGGATCTTCCGCCAGGACTCGACGGCTTCCGCTGGCAGCGCCTCCGCGTGCTCGGCGAGGGCATCGAGCGTCTCCAGCCTTACCTCGGCGTCGCGAGTCTCCGAGAGGCCGCGGGCGGCGTCGCGGAAGCGCGCGTTTTCCACCTTGTAGCGCTTGGTGCCGAGCTCGTCGCGGAGCAGCCGCAGGACCGTCCGCAGTTTCTTCATGTCCTTGCGGGCGCCGTGGACGGCGTCGGCGGTCTCGGCTTCGCCGGCGCTGCTCTCTCGCAAGCGCTCGAGCGCTTTTTCCGTCCGCTCGGCGGCAACGCGGGTTAGGCCCACCGCCAATCCCTCGTCTCTGGTCAGTTCATACGAGCGGCTGTGATCCGAAGACACCATTGCCCCATCGTAGGATGAGGACCTTGCTCGCGCTTCGGCTCAGCCTGCTCATCCTTTGTTTCGGCGCCGTCGTGCTTGCCGCGTCCGCAGCCGGGGAACCCTTCTTCCCGCACGCCGGCAACCGTGGCTACGACGCCCAGCGCTACAAAGTGAAACTCGACTACCGCGGCAGCGGCAAGGTGCGTGCCCGGGTGACGCTGACCGCCACCGCCACCCAGACGCTCCACCGCTTCTCGCTCGACTTCTTCGGCCCACGGGTGACGGCGGTGGAGGTCGACGACGAGCCCGCGCGCTTCGGGCGCAGCAAGGGGAAGCTGAACGTGACTCCGAGAGCCACGATCGCGAAAGGGGATCCGTTCAAGGTCGAGGTCGACTACAGCGGCATGCCCCCGAAGATCACCGATCCCGATGGCACGCAGGAGGGGTGGTATCGAACCGACGACGGTGTTCTCGCCGTCGGCGAGCCGCAGGGGACGGCGGCCTGGATCCCCTGCGACAACGTCCCTGCCGACAAGGCCGTCTTCGAATTCGCGGTGACGGTGCCGGGCGGGTTGAAGGCGGTGGCCAACGGGCGCCTGCACGGGTTTCAGCGGACGGGCGACCGCGCCACCTACCACTGGGGCGAAGGCAAACCGATGAGCACCTACCTCGCGGTTCTCGACATCGGCCGCGGTCGGCTCGAAAAGAACCACATCGGCGGCCTTCCCGCCTGGACGCTGATCGACCCGCGGCTGGCCAGAGGCTCGCGCCCGGTGCTGGCGGAACTGCCGAGGATCGTCCGCTTCGAGAGCAAGCTCTACGGCGGCTACCCGTTCGAAAGCGCGGGGTCGATCGTCGACTTCGCGCCGGGGCTCGGCTACGCGCTGGAGACGCAGAGCCGGCCGATCTACCCCTACGTCCCGGACCTGACCACGGTCGTCCACGAGACCGCCCACCAATGGTTCGGCGACTCGGTCGGGCTGAAGCGCTGGCCCAACATCTGGCTCAACGAGGGCTTCGCGACCTGGACCGAGTGGTACTACGCCGAGCGCCATGGCCGCCGCAGCGCCCATGCGATCTTCAACCGTCTCTACCGGGTGCCGGCCTCGAACGAGGAACTCTGGAACCCGCCCTCGGCACATCCCGGCAGCGCGAAACACCTCTTCGGCCCCTCCGTCTACGTCCGCGGGGCGATGGCGCTGGAGGCGCTGCGGCTGAAGATCGGCACCAAGCCGATGCTGCAAACGCTGCGCCGGTGGGCGGTCGGCCACCGCTACGGCAGCGCCGACATCGAGGAATTCATCGCCCTGGCGGAAGAAGTCTCGGGTAGAGACCTGGGCCCGTTCTTCCAGCGCTGGCTGTATCGGCGGGGCAAGCCGTGACCCGCCGCGTCCTCACCGTCGCGCTCGCACTGCCGCTCCTGCTCGCGGGAACGGCTAGTGCTCGTCCGGTGCAGGTGCAGATCGGCCACGCCTCTCTCGGTCACACCGTCGACGGCCACCCCTCGATCTTGGTGCCGGTCACCTATCCGATCCAGCTCAGCGGCCGGACGACGCCACTCGAAGTCACCTTGCGCGATCGCGCCGGGGAACAGATCTTCCAGCGGAGGGTTCGAGTCCGCCTCAACGCCGGCAAGCTGCGCAGTCCGGAGCGCCGGCGCCGTTTCACCTTCGTCCACCGGATCGACCTCCTCGACGTCCCTCCCGTGCCGATCGGGGCTGGTATGGAGGTGACGGTCCGCGCCAAGGGGCGGGTGGACCTCAATGCCGACGGAACTCCGGAGATCACCGGTGCCGACAACGCGGCACAAGCCCTTCCCCTGACCTCGTCGCGCACGCTGTGCAGCACGCCGGCGCTGAGCCGCACTCGACCGGGCCGCCGAACGACGGTGCCGTTGCCGGCCTGCACCTCGCAGGTCCGCTGGCGGATCACCCAGGGGGCCGAACACGGGAGCGCCCACCTCGAAGACGGCAGCCTCGTCTACCGTTCCGGCCCGCGCTTCCGCGGCACCGACACCCTCACACTCAGCGGCGGCCAGCAGGTCCGCTTCACGGTCGGGGCGAGCGGCGAACCCGTCGTCCGCGCCCTCGGCGATTCGGTCACCGCCGGCTTCGGCTACTACAGCGACGGCAGCCCGATGACGATCGGACACCTGCTCGAATGCCGCCCCGGCGAAAAGGAGTTCGACGATGCCTGCTCCTCGAACTCGCTCAACACCACCAGCAAGGGGACGAAGGTCGAATACGCCCCCGACTACGGGCTCTCGAACAACATTTCCTGGGCGGCACAGTGGGCGAACGAACACGCGATCACCGACTACGAGAACCTCGCGATCAGCGGCTCCGAACCCGCCGACTGGGCGCCCGGCGGCGAATTCCACGCGACCACGGCGCAGATCGAGTCCGAAGACCCCGACTACGTCCTGATGACGATCGGCGCCAATCCGCTGCTCTCGGAAATGCTGTTCGGGATCGACCAGATGGGCTGCGCGGTCTACGCGCAGATCTTCGGCGGCTACAGCGAATGCATCGAAAAGGCGTTCGCCGAAGTCCACCTGCAGGAACACCTGAAGGCCCTCTACACCGACCTCGTCCAGCACACCAACGCGACGATCTACCTGATGCAGTACCACCTCTCGGTGCCCTCTACCGCGCTCGCCTACAGCGCCACCCAGATCGCCGAGATGGGGAAACTGCTGAACCGCGAAATCGAAAAGGTCGCGGCGGAAGTGAACCCGCAGCGGCTGCAGGTGGTGACGCCGCCCCACTTCAGCGTCGGCATCGACATCTCGCCCGTCTACCCCTCGCGCTTCTCCTGCTCCAGTCTCGGCTACAAGGTCGACGGGCCGAGCGTGCAATCGACCCCTACCCAAGATGAGCTCGAGATCCTGCATCCGCTCTCTTTCTGCGAAGGGCCGCCGGTCGGCCCGCCCTGGGTGATCAGCGGCGACACCGGCATCCATCCCAGCGCCGCCGGCTACACCCAGATGGCCTCGCAGGTCCCGCCGCCGACGAGCTGACGCTCACGACTTAGATCTCCAGGCGCTCCTCCTCGAGGTCGATCTCGCGCTCGATCCGGCGCATCACCTCGGCCGAGATCTGACCCTCGTTGCGGAGGCCGACGAGGGCGCCGCGTTGGGCGGCGTAGATCTGGTGCATCAGCCGCTGGTAGGCGACCGAGCGGTCCTCGATCCCGTCCTCGTCCTCGATCTTGCCAGCCTGGACCTTAAAGCGGCGACGACGGAATTCGTAGAGCGCCCGCACTCTTTTCACCGTGTCCTCCTGCGTCCACTCTTCGATCGAAAGCTCGTCGAGGCGCTCGAGCGCCGCCGCCGCGGCGCCGAGGCGGGCGCGCAGCTCCTCGCGTTCCTCCTCGGTCCCGTCCTCGGCCACGTCGAAGCGGCGGATCAGCAGCGGCAGGGTCAGTCCCTGGCCGACGACGGTGAAGAGGATCACCCCGAAAGTGACGAAGAGGATCAGGTCGCGACCGGGCAAAGGGGCGCCCGCGTCCGTAGTCAGCGGCAGCGCCAGGGCGGCCGCGAGGGAGACTGCGCCGCGCATTCCCGACCAGGCGGCAACCACCCGCAGCCTCCAGCTGGATCGTCGCTCGCGTTGCTGCGGGCGGCGGTCGAGCGCGCGGATGAGCGCGGTGACGCCGAAGCTCCAGACCAGACGGGTGACGATCACCAGCACCGCCACCAGGGCAGCGTCGGCGATCGCCTCGCCGGCGTCGATCCCGCTTTCGCGCAGACCGTCGACGATCACCGGCAGCTGCAGGCCGATGAGGATGAAGAGGGTCGCGTTGAGGATGAAGACGAGGATGTTCCAGACCGAGTACGACTCCAGGCGCGTCGTCGGCGAGACCAGTTCCGGCGCCCGCCAGCCGAGGTAGACGCCGCAGGTGACCGCGGCGAGGACGCCGGAGGCGCCGATCTGGTCGGCGGGGAGGAAGGCCGCGTAGCCGCTGAAGAGGGAGATCGTGATCTCGGTGGTCGGGTCCTCGGTGCGGCGGCGGATCGCCGCGATCAGGTAGCCGGCGATTAGGCCGATCGCGAGGCCGCCGCCGGCGGCGAGGAGGAAACGCATCCCGGCCTCGGCGACCGAAAAGCTGCCGCCGACCGCCGCCACGAGCGCGACCTTGTAGATGACGAGGGCACTGGCGTCGTTGACCAGGCTCTCCCCCTCGAGCACATTGACGATCCGGCGCGGAATGCCAAGCCGGCGCAGGATCGTGGTCGCGGCGACCGGGTCGGTGGGCCCGACGATCGCGCCGAGGGCGATCGAGACCGCCCAGGGCAAGTCGAAGGCGAAGTGAGCGACGGTCCCGACCACGAGCGCCGTCGCCAGCACCAGCCCGATCGAGAGCAGGGAGATCACCCGCGTGTCCTGCCGGAGCGCGTTGAGGTCGGCGAAGAAGGCGCCCGAGTAGAGCAGCGGCGGCAGGAAGATCAGCAGCACCAGATCCGGGTCGAGTTCGATCTCCGGAATCCCCGGCACCAGGCCGAGGACGAGGCCGCCGAGCACCAGCACGATCGGGTACGGCACCTGCCACCAGTTGGCGAGCGCGTTCAGCAGCGCGACCGAGACCAGCAGCGCCGCGATGAAGATCTGGATCTCGCCCACAGAGCCCCATTATGTGGGGCTCCCGCGGCGCGAAGATCAGTGCGGTTTCAGCGCAGCGACGTGCGACTGCTGGTGCAGCGGCGAGGGCTGCGACCAGGCGACCTCGGCTCCCTCGTGGCCGGTGCGGGCGACCCAGACCAAGGCGACGACCGCCAAGACCGAGATGCCGATGCGGGCGAAGCGTTCCATGCCCGGGTGGTGAAGCAGCTGGGCGAGCTTGTCGAGGGCCTGCGGGCCTCGCTTGAGGTCGGCGGCGAGGAAGACGACGAGGGCGCCGACGAAGAGAACCATCACTGCCTTCAACTGGTCGCCGAGTTCGGCGTGCTCGTTCAGCGCCGGGGAGGCGAAGATCGGGCGCGAGGCACGGAATGCCTCGCCGGCGGAGGCGGCGAGGATCGTGAAGACGAGGGCGACCAGGCCGAGCGCAGCGACGGCCGGCCCGTAGCGGCGGCGCCAGTCCGGCCGCACCATCAGTGCGATCGTCGCGCCGGAGAGGATCGGGATCAGGACCACCGGCACGTGCAGTAGCAGCGGATGCGCCGGGAGGCCCGCGATTTCGTTCAGGTCGAGCAAAGCGGGCGGGGATGCTGCCGCCGCTTCTTAAACGGGATCTGAGAATCGCCTAAAGATCGAGCTAGCGTGAGAATGCTCACATGAGCAGGCATTTTCTCGTCGCCCCCGATTCCTTCAAGGGCACCTTCGACGCAGCGGGGGTTGCCAACGCGATCGCCGACGGGATCGAGGCGGCCGGCGGCGAGGCCGACCGCTGCCCCGTCGCCGACGGCGGCGAGGGAACGATGGCGGTGCTGCTGGGGGCGCTTGGCGGCGAGCGGTGCAGCGCCCTGGTGCACGACCCGCTGCGGCGCCCGATCGAGGCGAGCTTCGGGCTGCTCGGCGACGGCGAGACCGCGATCGTCGAGGTGGCGCAGGCCTCAGGGCTGCCGCTGCTGGCGCCGGGAGAGCGCGACCCAGAGCGGGCCGACACCTTCGGCACCGGCGAGCTGATCGCCGCCGCGGTGGCAGCCGGAGCGAAGCGTGTCCTCCTCGCCGCCGGCGGCAGCGCCACCACCGACGGCGGCCGCGGCGCGATCGAAGCGCTACGCCAAAGTGACGCGGCGACGATCGAGGTCCTCTGCGACGTGCGGACGCCCTACGAGGAGGCGGCGCGGGTCTTCTCGCCGCAGAAGGGCGCGAGCCCCGAAGCCGTCGAGCGGCTGACCGAGAAACTCGACGCCTTCGCCGCTGAGCTCCCCCGCGATCCCCGCGGCCTGCCTATGACCGGCGCGGCCGGCGGTCTCTCGGGCGGCCTCTGGGCCTACGGCGCCACCCTCCGTCCCGGCGCCGCCTTCGTCCTCGACGCCCTCGACTTCGACGCCCGCCTCGCCCGCGCCGATGCCGTCGTCTCCGGCGAGGGCCGCTTCGACTCCCAAAGCCTCGAAGGCAAGATCGTCGGCGCCATCGCCACCCGCTGCGCCGGCGCCGGCAAGCCCCTCCACCTGATCGTCGGGGAGAACGGCATGAAGGAGTCGGCCGCAATTTCTTCGGTCATTGCGGCAAGCAGCCTCGAAGAAATCGAAGATGCGGGGGGAGAAATCTGTCGCACCAGAGCTTGAACAGAGGATGCCTGTCCATGTGAACGAGAAGGTTGCGGCGCTACCATCGGCGACGATGGCGTCACCAACCGCAACCATCCGCATTTCGAGGGAGACGCGCGACCGCCTAGCGGTCCTCGCAAAGGAGCGAGGCATCTCCCTCTCAGCGTTGATCACTGCATGGGCGCAAAGAGCGTCTACCGATGCAGAGCGCGAGGCGGCATATCGCTCTGAGCGAGAAGCTGCCAAAGCAGATGCGGAAAACCTCGAGGTGCAAGCCGAGGATCGGTTGTGGGAGGCGACGCTAGGTGACGGGATCCTCTGACCCCCGGCGTGGAGATATATGGCTCGCTTCGCTCGGAGCAGGACGCCGTGGCGAGCCTGGCAAGAACCGCCCCGCCATTGTCATCTCCGCTGATCGGACTTTCGGCACCGAGAACGACAAACTGGTCGTCGTCGTGCCGCTCTCGAAGTCGCGAAAGCCTTCTGAACTACGTCCGCATTTAGGCCCCGAGACCGGCATCGATCATTCCAGCGCTGCGATCTGTCCCGCTATGCGTGGTCTCTCACGCAGCCGCCTTCTGCGCCGTCTCGGCGAGGTTGGTCCGGAGAAGATGTCCGAAATCGAGCAAGCCGTCGAATTTGTCCTTGCCCTAGATCGTCCCTCCTAAGCCGCCAGGTCCCTCCGCTCGAAGAGCCATGCCCCGAGGGTGGCGAGGGCGCAGGCGGCGAGGGTGACGCCGACGAAGGCGATCGGTTCGATGCCGTCTTCGATCGCGTTGCCGTAGTACTTGAAGACGGAGGCGTAGCGGAGGTCGGAGAGGCCGGTATCGAGGCGGCCGATCAGGTCGACGACGTACATCGCCACCAGCAGGCCGGCGACCGAGCCGGTGACGATGCTGGTGCGCAGCGAGAAGCCGGCGGCGATGGCGCCGAAGCCGGCGAAGAGGAGGGCGAGCGGCCAGACGTTGGCGAAGCCTTCGGCGGCGCGGCCGGCGTCCAGACCGGAGCCGGCGAGGAGGCTGCCGAGGCCGGTCAGCAGCCCCGTGACCAGCAGGACCACGGCGAGCTCGACCGCGGTCGCGATGAAGCCCGCGGCGACGATGCGGCTGCGCGAGACCGGGGCCGAGAGCAGGACGTCGAGCCGGCCCGATTCGGCGGCGCCGGTGAGGCCGCTGGCCATCGCCCGCACCGCCAGGTAGCCCATCGCCAGCGGCACGATCAGGCTCAGCATCTCGGCCTGGAGGTACTGCTCGACGTTGCTCAGCTGGCCGATTCCGAAGGCTTCCTTCAGCCCCTGCGGGTAGCCCTGGACCGCCTTGGAGATCGACTCTTCGACCGAGGGGAAGATCGCGACGATGAAGGCCGACATCAGCCCCAGCGGCAGGCCCCAGGCGAGGACCGAGCGACGGCGGTCGGAGAGGTGGGTGACGACCAGGGCGTCGGTCTGCGCGCCCGGCGAGTAACCCTCGCCGCTCACGTTGCCTCCCCTTCCTCGTAGTAGCCGAGGAAGACCTCCTCTAGCGAGGGATGGGCGGCTTCGAGGTCGACGACGTGGTGGTCGGCCAGCTCCCGCACTACTGAGTCGAGGTCGCCGGCGGCGGTGAAGGTCGTCCGGCTGCCGACGATCTCGAGCTCGGCGACGCCCGGCAGCGAGCGCAACCGCTCCAGGCCCGCCGGGTCCTGCACGTCGACCGCGAACCGGCGTCGCGCCTTGCCCAGCAGCTCGTCGATTCGCTCGACCGCGATCAGGCGGCCGCCGCGGACGATCCCGACCCGGTCGCAGACCCGCTGTACCTCGTCGAGCTCGTGCGAGGAGAGGAAGACGGCGCAGCCGCGCTCGCGTTCCTCGGCCACCAGCGCCAAGAACTCCTCCTGCATCAGCGGGTCGAGGCCGCCGGTCGGCTCGTCGAGGATCAGCAGCTCGGGCCGGTGGAAGGTGGCGAGGATGAGGCCGATCTTCTGCCGGTTGCCGCGCGAGAGCTGGCCCAGCGGTCGGTCGAGGTCGGCGCGGAAGCGCTCGGCCAGCTCCTTGGCGCGGGGGGTGCCGTTGACTCCGCGCAACCGCGAGAGCAACTTCACCGCCTCCCGTCCCGGCGTCTCCCGGCCGAAACCGAAGTCGCCGGGCAGGTTGCCGAGCCGCGCCCGGATCGCGACGCTGTCGCGGCGGCTGTCGAGGCCAAAGATTCGCGCCGAGCCCGAGGTCGGGTGGATCAGGTCGAGCAGCGTCCGGATCGTCGTCGTCTTGCCGGCCCCGTTGGGCCCGAGGAAGCCGAATACCTCCCCGGGCCGTACCGCGAACGTCACGTCCTCGATCCCGCGGTGCCGGCCGTAGCGCTTGGTCAGCCCCTCGGTCTCGATCGCGGGAACGTCGGTCACGAGAGAAACCTACGAGGCCGCTCGGCTACTCGACAACCACCCCCAGTGCCCCCGCGACGTCTGCGGCGATCGCCTCGGGTTCGAGTTCGAGCTGGCGTTCGCTGAAGCGATGGATCCGGTAGCCCCGGCGCCGCAGCTCCAAGTCCCGCGCCCGATCGTCCTCGAATGCGATCGAGCCGCCGTGGGTGACGTAGCTATCGGTTTCGACGATGAGCCGCTCGTCACGCCAGAGGAAGTCGACGGTCATCCGCCCGATCGGGACGTTGACCTCCGGCGGCGGCAGGCGATGGCGGCGATACAGGTGAAGGAAGTCGCGCTCCAAGTCGCTGCGAGTGCCGTCCGTCTCGATCTCGCCCATCAGCAGCCGGAGGAACTCGGCCTGCCGAATCGCTCGGCGCACCAGCGACGGTCGTAGCTCGGAGCGGCGTAGGTCCCTCGAGCGTTCGCGCCACGGTCGTCACGGGGATGTACCGGCGCACAGCACCAAGCGCGGTGGGCGACTTTGCAAACCATTGGTTGACAAAGTCGCCCAGCCCCCAGGCTCTCCCCCCGCGCCGGGAGGAAACGTCGCTATTTGAGGACGGCCTCTAGCTCGGCGAGCTGCGACTCGATGCCGGCGGAGATGCCGTCGCAGATTTCGTGCACGCCGGGGTCGGTGATCCGGTAGAGCGAGCTGGTGCCGCGCTTGCGGCGGGAGACGAAGCCCTCGGCGTGGAGGGCCGAGAGGTGCTTGGAGACGTTCTGCTGCGAGGTGCCGAGTACCTCCGTCAGTTCCCCCACCGAGGCCTCCTCGTGGCTGCGGAGGTAGTCGAGGATGCGCAGCCGCGTCGGGTCCGAGAGGGCTCGGAAACGGCGGGCGATCAGCTCGGCGGCCTCGGGATTCAGGGGACTCTGCATCGCCGTGTTATTGTACTATCTACAACTGTTAAGTTGTTCAACTGTATAGATGTCGATCACAAAGGAGAGGTTGAGATGTCGGTCCAGCGAGCAAACCCAACTTTGAAGGATCGGTCGGAGGAAGCGGGGGAGAGGCTGGGGCCAATCGGCCGGCTAGGCCGTCTCGCCGCTACCCACCGCACCGCCACCTTCGCGATCTGGGCAGGGATCGCGGTCGCCCTCGGCTTCCTCGCTCCCCGTGCCGAGACGGCCCTCTCCGGCGCCGGCTGGGAAGCGACCGGCTCGGAGTCGGTCGCGGTCCGCAAGCAGGTCGACGCCGCCTTCGGCGGGGCCGGCGCCTATGGGCTTCAGGTCGCGGTCCACTCCGAACGGCTGGCCGCCTCCGACCCGCGCTTCCGGCGCACCGTCGCCTCGGTCGAGCGGGTCCTCGCCTCCAACTCGGCCGTCGGCAAGGTCGTCCCGCCCAAAGCCGGCGTCTCGATCTCCCGCGACGGCCACACCGTCGTCGTCCGCGCCACCGCCGCCAAGGACCCGAACGGGATGGTCGCCGCCGCCGACAGCCTCAAGTCGGACCTGGCCGTCGCCGCCCCCGGCGTCGAAGCGCACCTCACCGGCCCGGCCGGGATGTGGTCCGACTTCAACGAAGCCAACAAAGAAGCGATGCTGAAGTCCGAGCTCTTTTCCTGGCCGGTGACGCTGGCGATCCTCGTCCTCGCCTTCGGCTCGCTGGTCGCCGCCGGCCTGCCGCTGATGCTGACGATCACCGGCCTCGTCCTCTCCGCCGGCCTGCTGTACCTCGGCACCCTGCTCTCGCCGATCTCGATCTGGGCGATGAACTTCGCGATGATGTTCGCGCTCGCGCTTGGCATCGACTACGCGCTCTTCGTCGTCATGCGCTTCCGCGGCGCCCTCTTCGGCCAGAAGCTGGACCCCGCCGAGGCGGTGGCGAGGACGATGGACACTGCCGGAAAGGCGGTCCTCTTCTCCGGCCTCACCGTGCTGGTCTCGCTGGCGGCGGTGATGCTCGTCCCCAGCCCCGCCTTCCGCTCGGTCGCGCTCGGGATCATGATCTCGGTCCTCTTCGTCCTCGCCGCGACGCTGACCCTACTGCCGGCGGTGCTGGCGAAGCTCGGCCCGCGCGTCGACAAGCTGGCGCTGCCCTGGGCGCACTCGGGCGAGCACCGCTCACCCCGCTTCGCCCGCTGGGGGGAGCTGCTCTGGCGGCGGCCACTGCTCTTCGGCGGCCTGGCGCTGGTCGCGCTGATCGCGCTGGCGCTGCCGATCCTCGGCCTGCGCACCGGCATGCCCTCGATCAAGGTCGTCCCCCAGGGCGACAGCTCGCGGGTCGGCTACGAACAGGTGAGCGCCGCCTTTGGACCGGGGGCGCCCGGGCTGCTGCAGGTGACCGCGCCGGCTGCGCAAGCGCAGCGCGTCGCCGCGCAGCTCGACCGCGAACCCGGCGTTGCGATGGCCCTACCCCCGCGCAGCGGGCGCGACAGCGTGGCGCTGATCGAAGCGGTCCCGACCGCCGCTCCCTCCACCACCGCCTTCAACGACACGCTCGACCGCCTGCGCTCGCAGCTGCCCCCGGCGGCGCTGGTCGGCGGCGGCGCGGCGGAAAACACCGATCTGGAGGCCGCTCTCGCGGCGAAGACCCCGCTGGTGATCGGTGTCGTCCTCGTCCTCGGCTTCCTGCTCCTGCTGGTCGCCTTCCAGGCGCCGCTGGTCGCGGCCCTCGGCGTCCTCACCAACCTGCTCTCGACCGCGGCCGCCTTCGGCGTCGCCAAGCTGATCTTCCAGGACGGCAACCTCGCCGGCCTGCTCGGCTTCAAACCGCAGGGCTTCCTCGACGCTTGGGCGCCGGTCTTCTTCTTCGCGATGGTCTTCGCGATCGCGATGGACTACACCGTCTTCCTCCTCTCCTCCGCCCGCGAGCACTGGGAGGAGACGGGCAGCGCCAAGCAGGCGATGATCGGCGGCCTCGCCCACTCCGGCCGCGTCGTCCTCGCCGCCGGCGCGGTGATGGTCGCGGTTTTCTTCACCTTTGCCCTCTCCGGCCCGCTGCCGCCGAAGGAAATGGGCGCGATCCTCGGCATCGCCGTCCTCCTCGACGCCTTCCTCATCCGCCTCCTCCTGCTCCCGGTCCTCCTGCGCCTGACCGGCAGCGCCGCCTGGTATACGCCGCGCTGGCTGCGGCGAGTGCTCCCGGACGTGCGCTTCGGGCACGGCGAGTCGAGACCTCACCCGACCGAGCCAAAGGCCGAAGAGCCGGAGTTGATCTCGGTCTGAGTTGCCCTGTTAGTCGATCGGGATCGGCAGGCCTTGGACAGCGCCAACTTTGGTTGCCCAGACGCGGGCGTCATCGAAGATCGGTTCGCCATCCAGGGCCTTGCAGACAAGGGCGATGGTGCGTTCCGATTCGAAGGCGGCGGCGCCGGCGAGACTGAGGTTCGCCGCGGTGAGCGTGGCTGCGGAACCCGGGAACGCGACTGAGCCGGCGTCCCAGACTTCGGAGGGGGCGAGGCCGGTCCCGAGGAAGCAGGATGCCGCCCCGGCGGTACTGGCCGAGGTTCCCGCGATGGTCGTTTTTGCCTGCAGGAGATACTGCCCCGGCGGGACTGAGATCGAGGTGACCACCCCGTAGGAAGTGGACAAGCTGCCGGCGGCAGCACCACCGATGTAGACGTCGCTGGGGCCGGGGGTTCCCGTACCTCCTTTAGGACCCTGAGGCCCGGTCGGCCCCGGCTTCGAAAAGGCCTTCACCAGCTTCCTCAGTTCCTTCTTCTGCTTGATGGTGAGTTTGATGGGACCCGTGGCTGCGCCTCGAGAGAGCTTGGCCGGCGTAACCGAGCCGTTCTTCAACTGTTTCGTCCCGACGCTGTTCGGGGGCAGCTCCGTGACCGCGGCGTAGGCGCCGCCGCCGAGGGCGAAGAAGAGCGCCGCGATCGCAATCGCGTGGGCGCTGCTAAAGCGGCGCTCTCTTCCCCTCAACATCCTCGATCAGAACCTAACCGCTCAACCCTTCCCCGTACAGGTCCTGACGACCCCGCCGGAGGCCCTGGTGCCGTCGGCGAAGACGGCGGTGCCGCGGGCGTTCAGGTGCCCGTCCGGGCACTTGGCGGAAATGATCCCCTTCTGGAAGGTGAGGCTGAACGATTTCACCGAGCCGCTGCCGCCGGCGATCTTCGGGATCGTCGCGACCGAGCCAGTGCCGTAACGGCCTTTGTGGATCTTCTTCACCTTCACCGTGGTGACGATCGCGGCCGGCGTCGGGACGGTTATGTAGGCGTGGATGAACAGCGTGATAACCCCGCCCTTTTCGCCGCCGCTGAAGGCGAGCAGTTCGCTTTTCACCGGGATTTCCGGCTGTTCGGGGAACTTGATCCCAGCTTCGGTCTTACCCGTGCCGATGATCGCCGAGCCGCACACTTTGCGGGCGCCGGCCGTGTCACGCGACTGCAGCTGGCCCGCCTTGCACACAGGGATTCCCTTGACGCTGATCGAGGCGTTCTTGTCGCCTTCGAAGAGAAATTCCTTCAGCGCCGGGACGTGCGGTTCCTGCGGGTTGAGGCTCCGCATTTTCCCGGAGATGTTGAAGACGATCGGCGTTAGTTTCGTCTTCGAAATCGCCTTCGGCGAGAAACCACCGTTGAATTCGGCTTCGAGTTCGCCGACGACCACTTTCACCGGCTTTTCGGCGGCGGTGGCAACGCTTGCAAACACAATTACGGCGATGGTCAGCGCCGCGGCTGCAAACACATGACTGATTTGTTTATTCATTGACTACCTCCCTAACGTGACCCTATACCGTCTTCGGGTGTGAGAGTCCTGGCGATCGTCCACCAGCGCGACGCCGGTCCCGGCGTGTTCGCCGAGGCGATCCGGGACGCAGGAGGCGAGCTCGACGAGTGGACGCTGGCCGAGCGGCCGCAACCGCCGGCCGACCCGTTCGGCTACGACGCCGTCCTCGTCCTCGGCGGGGCGATGAACGTCGACGAAGGCGACCGCCACGGCTGGATCGCCGAGGAGGAGGCGCTGCTGCGGGAAATGCTCGAGCGCGAGGTGCCGCTGCTCGGTCTCTGCCTCGGCGGGCAGCTGCTGGCGGCAGCGGCCGGAGCCCAGCCGCGCCGCGCCTCGCGGCCCGAGATCGGCTGGCACGAGGTCGAGGTCACGGCCGAGGGAGAAGACGATCCGCTGCTCGCTCCCCTTGCCCCGGCCTTCGAGGTCCTTCAGTGGCACAGCTACGAGTTCCCGTTGCCGCCGGGCGCGGTCCCCCTCGCTCGCAGCAAGGTCTGCCTGCAGGGAAGCCGCCTCGGCGAGCGCACCTGGGCGCTCCAGTTCCACCCCGAGGTCAGCCGCAAAGACGCCCTGCACTGGATCGACGACTACGAGGCCGACCCCGACGCCGTCCGCATCGGCATCGACCCCGCGGTGCTCACTCCGGAGACCGAGCAGAAGATCGGCACCTTCAACCAGCTCGGCCGCGACCTCTGCCGCCGCTGGCTCGAGGCCGTCGGCTAATCCGGGGTCGAGACGACCAGTCGCAGCGACCCCTCGAAGGACTCCAGCTCCCGCAGGTGCCCGTAGCGTTCGTCCCAAAGACCTGACTCGAGGTCACGCGTGAGGCGGTCGACGATCTCCTCGTCAACCCCGTCGTCGAGCAGTTCCCACAGCGATTGCGAGGCGCGAACGCTCGGGTCGAGGAGCGCCTCGGGCCGGTTCCAGAAGGCCTCGAAGAACCCGTCGCGGCAGTCGGCGGGAGTGGGGATCGTTTCGATCCGCGTCCGCCCGCCGAGGGCGGCAGCGACCTCGTCGATCGAGCCGAAGCGCGGGCGCTCGATCTCGACGCCGACTCGCAGGTAGTCCAGCTGCCAGGGCGGCAGCTGGTCGAGGTCGAAGGTGAAGACGACGACGGGGCCGCGCGCCACCCGCCGCATCTCCGCCAGCCCCGCATCGCGCGGCTGCCAGTGGTGAATCGTCACGCAGGCCATCGCCGCGTCGACCGAGTCGTCGTCAAGGGGGAGCGACTCCGCCCGCGCGTCGATCGCAGGAGTGACGTTCGGCGGTCGCTGTGCCCGCATCGTCGCGCTCGGCTCGACCGCCAGGACCCAGCGGTCCCGCGGCTCATAGGACCCGGTGCCGGCGCCGACGTTGACCACGGTCTCCGCGTCGCCAAGAGCGGCGTGGATGCGAGCTTCGATCCGCGGGTCAGCCCGGCGCCCCTGCGAGTAGCGCACCCCGTGCTCGTCGTAGTCGACGCGGCGCTCAGCCACGCCAGCAGGCTAGTCGACCTGGATCGGCGTCAGGTAGGCGGCGGAGAGGCCGCCGTCGACGAGGAAGGTGCTGGCGGTGACGAAGCTGGAGTCGTCGCCAGCGAGGAAGAGGGCGGCCTTGGCGATCTCCTCGGGCTCGCCGAAGCGACCCATCGGGATGTGGACGAGGCGCTTGGCGGCGCGCTCGGGGTCCTTGGCGAAGAGCTCCTTCAGCAGCGGCGTGTTGACGGGGCCGGGACAGAGGGCGTTGACCCGGACGCCGCGGCCGGCGAACTCGACCCCGAGCTCGCGCGAGAGCGAGAGGACCGCGCCCTTGGAGGCGGTGTAGGAGCCCTGCGAGACGGCGGCGCCCACCACCGCGACGAAGGAGGCGACGTTGATCACTGAGCCGCCGCCCGCCTCGAGCAGGTGCGGGATGCCGTGCTTGCAGCAGAGGAAGACGCTGCGCAGGTTGACGTCCTGGACCCGCTGCCAGGACTCGAGGCTGGTCTCCAGCACCGAGCCGTCGTCGGTCGGGTTGATGCCGGCGTTGTTCATCAGCACGTCGATGCGACCGAACTGCCGGTGCGCCTCGGCCAGGGCGGAGCGGACCTGCTCCTCGTCGGCGACGTCGGCGGCGATCGTCAGCGCCCCGACCGCCTGCTCGGCGTCGAGGTCGATGCCGACGACGTTGGCCCCCTCGGCCGCAAAGAGCCGCGCCGACCCGGCGCCGATCCCGCTCGCGCTCCCGGTGATGACGCAGACCTTTCCCTCCAGCCTTCCAGCCATTCGGCTCAGCTCCCCTCGGTCGCGTAGTAGACGTTCTTCACCTCGGTGTAGTGGTCGAGCGCGTCGGGTCCCAGCTCCCGTCCCACGCCCGACTGCTTGAAGCCGCCGAAGGGAGTCGAGACCCGGACCGAGGTGTTCGAGTTGATCGAGACCACCCCGGACTCGATCGCCCGCGCGACCCGCAGCGCCCGCGCCCCGTCCCGCGTCCAGACCGAGCCCGAGAGGCCGTAGATCGTCTCGTTGGCGAGCCGCACCGCCTCCTCCTCGTCGTCGAAGGGGATGACGCAAACGACCGGGCCGAAGATCTCCTCGACGGCGGCGCGATCGTCGTTGGCGACCGGCGCCAGCACCGTGGGCGGGAACCAGTAGCCGGGCCCTTCGGGGGCGCTGCCGCGGATCGCCACCGGCGCGCCCTGGGGTACGTAGCTCGCGACCGTCTCCCGCTGGTCGGCGGAGATCAGCGGCCCCATCTGCGTCGAGTCGGCCAGCGGGTCGCCGACCTCGATCCCCTCGACCGCCGGCAGCAGCGCCGCGAGGAAATCGTCGAGCGCGTGGCGCTCGACCAGGATCCGCGAGCGCGCGCAGCAGTCCTGGCCGGCGTTGCCGAATACCGCGGACGGAGCCGCGGCCGCGGCCGCCTCGACGTCCGCGTCGGCGAAGACGACATTGGCCGACTTGCCGCCGAGCTCCAGCGTCACCCGCTTGATCGTCGCCGCGGCGCCGGCGGCGATCCCACGCCCGACCTCGGTCGAGCCGGTGAAGGCGATCTTGGCGACGTCGGGGTGCTCGACCAGACGGCGACCGCAGACGCTGCCGGGACCGGCGACGACGTTCAGGACCCCCTCTGGCAGGCCGGCGTCGAGGGCCAGCACCTCCAACTCGAGCGCGGTCAGCGGCGTCAGCTCCGCCGGCTTCAGCACCACGCAGTTGCCGGCGGCCAGCGCCGGCGCCACCTTCCAGGAGGCGATCGTCAGCGGGAAGTTCCAGGGGACGATCAGGCCGACCACCCCGAGCGGCTCGCGGAAGGTCATGTCGACGCCGCCGGCAACCGGGATCGTCTGCCCCAGCAGCCGCTCCGGCGCCCCCGCGTAGTAGCGGAAGGTCTCGGCGACCATCTCCATCTCGCCTCGGGCGTCGGCGATCGGCTTGCCGGCGTTGCGCGCCTCCAGCTGCGCCAGGGTCCCGTGGCAATCTTCGACCGCTGCGGCGAGGTCGAGCAACAGCTCCGCCCGGTCGCCGGGCGACACCGCCCGCCAGGCGGGGAACGCCGCCTTCGCCCGCGCCACTGCCGCGTCGACCTCCTCGACCCCGGCCCGCGGCACCTCCGTCATCACCCGCTCGGTCGCCGGTTCGATCACCTCGATCGCGTTCACGCGTGGTTCCTTTCGGACGAAATAGGTCCGTAAGGAACCACGGAACTGCGCGCCGCGTCGACCAGCGCCGCGATCACCTTGGAGCTCTCGTCTTCCTCGGGGTGCCAAATGACGCCGAGGGCGAAGTGCTTGCCGGGCAGCTCGATCGCCTCAGGCAGTTCGTCCTCGGCCGACCATCCCGTCACCTGCAGCCCCTCGCCGAGCTGGTCCACGCCCTGGTGATGGTGCGACCAGACGACGAAGCTCTCGGCCCCGGCCGCCGTGCAGGCGAGCGATTCCGGCTGCAGCCGCACGTGGTGCTCGCTGAAGGTGCCGGCAACCGTGCGGTGCGCCTCGTTCCCCAGCGTCTCCGGCAGGTGCTGGACCAGCGTCCCTCCCAGCGCCACGTTCAGCAGCTGCATGCCGCGGCAGATGCCCAGCACCGGCATGTCGCGCTCCAGGGCTCGTCGCGCCAGCGCCAGCTCGAAGCGGTCGCGGTCGGGCCAAGTCCCCTTCGTCTCCGGGTGCGGCTCGGCGCCGTAGCTGGAGGGATCGATGTCGGCGCCGCCCGCCAGCATCAGCGCATCGAGTCGGTCGAGCAACAGGTCCGGCTCCTCGACGGCCGCCTCGTCGGGCGGCAGCACGATCGCGACCCCGCCCGCCCGCTGCACGCAGCGGACATAGCTGCGCGGCGCCAAGGTCACCTCGTATCCGTCCCAAACGCCCCACGACACCCGCTCGACCGCGGCGCAGATCCCGACGGTTGGGCGCGACATCAGAGCCTCTCGAACCCTCGGTAGCGCTCCCAGTCGGTGACGGCGGCCTCGAAGGCCTCGATCTCGACGCTGGCCCGGTTCAGGTAGTGGTCGACGACCTCTTGGCCGAAGGCCGCGGCCGCCACCTCGCTCGCGGCGAAGCCGTCGCGCGCGGCGTAGATGTTCGACGGCACCCGCGGCTTATCGGACTCGTACGCGTTGCCCTCGAAGGCCGGCTCCAGCGGCAGCTCCGCGTCGATCCCGTGCAGACCGGCGGCGATCATCGCGGCGAGCGCCAGGTAGGGGTTGACGTCGGCGCCCGGCAGCCGGTTCTCGACCCGCAGCCCCTCGCCGTGGCCGACCACCCGCAGCGAGCAGGTGCGATTGTCGTGGCCCCAGGCGACAGCGGTCGGCGCGAACGAGCCCTTGGCGAAGCGCTTGTAGGAGTTGACGTGCGGCGCGTAGAGGAGGGTCAGCTCCTCCAGGCAGGCGAGCTGGCCGGCGACGAAGTGGTCGAACAGCGTCTGGTCGGCGGCGAAGGCGTTCGACCCGTCCTCGCGCGCCAGCGAGCAGTGGATGTGGCACGAGTTGCCCTCGCGCTCGTTGAACTTGGCCATGAAGGTGATCGCCTGCCCCTCCTGGGCGGCGATCTCCTTGGCGCCGTTCTTGTAGACGACGTGGTTGTCGGCGCTGCGCAGGGCGCCGTCATAGCGGAAGTTGATCTCGTGCTGGCCGAGGTTGCACTCGCCCTTCGAGTTCTCGACCTCCATCCCCGCCCCGGCCATCTCGTTGCGGATGCGGCGGATCAGCGGCTCGACCCGCGAGGTCCCCAGCAGCGAGTAGTCGATGTTGTAGAGGTTGGCCGGCTCGAGGTCGTGGAAGCCCTTCTTCCAGGCCTCCTCGTAGGTGTTGCGGAAGACGATGAACTCGAGCTCGGTCGCGGCCAGCGCGCTCATCCCCCGCTCGGCCAGCCGGGCCAGCTGCCGGCGCAGGATCTGCCGCGGCGAGGCGGCGACTTCGCGGCCGTCGGACCACTGCACGTCGGCCATCACCATCGCCGTCCCCGGCAGCCACGGCACCAGTCGCAGCGTGTCGAGGTCCGGGACCATCTCGAAGTCGCCGTAGCCGGTGTCCCAGGAGGCCATCGCGTAGCCGCCGACCGTTTCCATGTCGACGTCGACGGCGAGCAGGTAGTTGCACCCCTCCGCCCCGTGCTCGAGGACGTCGCCGAGGAAGTGGCTCGCGGTCAGCCGCTTGCCCTGCAGCCGCCCCTCCATGTCGGCGATCGCGAGCAGCACGGTGTCGACCGTGCCGTCCGCGACCGCCTGTTTCAGCTCCTCGACGGTCACCCGCGGAACGTTACGCCGCCGCGCTCACGGCCGGGCCGGGCCGACTTCGGGCTCGGGGCCGATCTCTTTCTCGAGGTCGATCTCCCGCACCTGCCCGGTGAAGTGCTTGCGGGCCGTCGTCATCCACCCGATCCAGGCCAGCAGGATCACCAC
>Ga0068854_100000569_pt1 | contig 22120 bp, 23 predicted proteins | sample KBSCornC42_FD_66590 | JGI IMG/M metagenome (GOLD analysis project Ga0068854, IMG submission 66590) | Corn rhizosphere microbial communities from Kellogg Biological Station, Michigan, USA - KBS Corn C4-2 | ecosystem: Host-associated > Plants > Roots > Rhizosphere > Soil ... | reverse complement strand
TTCGTTTCCTCCGGATTGGCATTCAGCGCCGGGATACTTCTGGGGCAACAATGCGCGGAACTCACCGGGTGAGGGGGAAAAGGCGGCGCCACCCGAGGGGGCTACGCCGCCAACACGTTGCATGACGTCAACATCGGCATGCGGGCAACCTGCTTGCGTGCCGATGCCTACAGCAGAAACATCGCCAGGGCAGCAGCTCCCATGATTGCCGTGGCAGACCAACCCAAGACGATCAATGGCCGGCTTGCGGTATAGGGGCCCATCACCGCGGGCTTCGACACGAGCAGGATGATGACCGCCATCAGCGGGACCGCCACCACACCATTGATGACTGCGCTCCAGAAAAGTGCTTTCATCGGTCGGATCGGTGAGTACTGGATCGCCAGCCCTGCGAGTACGCTCAAGGCGATGATGCTGTAGAACCCGCGGGCGTCGCTCACTTTCCGTTCCAGCCCTTCCTTCCAGCCCATCGCTTCGGACAGCGCGTAGGCGCCTGATCCGGCCAGCACAGGCACGCCGATCAGCCCCACCCCCAGGATCCCGACGGTGAACAGCACGTACGCAAAGTCTCCCGCAAGCGGTCGCAAAGCACTGGCCGCCTGCGCCGCGGTCGTGATGTCGGTCACTCCAGAAACGTGCAAGGTCACCCCCGTGGCGAGGATGATGAAATAAGCGGTCACGTTGGAGTACAACATGCCGCTCCAGGTGTCCCATCGAATGCGCCGGAGCTCGGTGCGGGCCTTGGCCCCATCGGCTTTCAACGACGGGCGCGCCCGCATGTCTTCCACCTCTTCGGAAGCCTGCCAAAAGAACAGGTAGGGGCTGATGGTGGTACCAAACACGGCAACCACCGTCGATGCGGCACTGGCATCGAGTCTCACACTGGGCCACACCGTGTGCAGCGCCACGCGGCTCCACGGCACGTGCACGGTAAACAAGACTGCGGCATACGCCAGCAGAGACGCCGTCAGCCACTTCAGAAAGAAAACGTATCGGTGGTAAGGAACGAATATCTGCAATGCCAGGGTGCCGAACACCACCAACGCCGTCATGACATGCCGGTCGATGCCGGAAACGAGTTCCGCGACCTCGCCCATCGCCGCAACGTCAGCAGCAATATTCAACGTATTTGCGATCAGCAACAGCAACACCACGACGCGCAACACAATCGGCGGGAAGACGTCCTTGATGTTGGCCGCAAGTCCCTTGCCCGTGACGCGTCCCATGTTTGCGCACATGGACTGCATGGCCGCCATCAACGGAAACGTAAGCGGCATCGTCCATAGCATCTCCAGGCCAAACTGCGCCCCGGCCTGCGAATAGGTCGCGATTCCGCTCGGGTCGTCGTCGGCGACGCCCGTGATCAGCCCGGGCCCGACATGCGACAACGGATGCGCATTCAAGCGCGCGCGCAGAACACGATACAGATTGGGCCGGGCCTCTCCGCTGCCGTCCATGTTTGGCTTCCTTGTCTACCAGCGCTGGGCTGGAGTTGATCGTCGCGATGTTCTAGTGCCGGATCGTGATAGGGCGGCTCGCGTCTTGCTCGTGTATTAGCGTATGGGCATGCCCAAAACAAGCGGTGGGATGCAAAGCCTCTAGGTGCGCAGCATCGCCGGCTGTGGTCGTGCTTCCGACATTGTCTGCGATACGGCGCCTGGAGCGCGTGTCTATTCCCACTCTCTTGGGGTCTCGCTTCAGTCTTTGATATTGAAATGCCGCAGTTCGAGGCCCGCATTCCATTGCCGGACCGTCGAACGCCACGCCTGAACCGTGAGGACCGTAGCCTGCGCAAGGTTGCGGTTGCAGCTGCCGGTTCAGGGGGCAGTCAACAGCAAAAAGATGCTGGGGCTTCCCATGAAACGCATTGCGTCCATCGCGCATGGCCCCTACCCTTGGAAGACGACCACGACACATCAAGGATGTCTTCAATGACACGTACGACCGACTACCGTGGTTACCAGATCCACATGGAACTCGTGGGCCGATCAAAGGACATGTTCGACTTGTGGTTTTCCATCCAGGGGCCGACGCAGCCCGCGGGCGTCGCGGCCATCGGAAAGCGCATCAAGGTCCACGGTGGTCCTTTCTCGCGGCGCTGGGCGCATCTCGTGGGCGAGCTGGCAGGACGGGCAGCGATCGACGTCATTCTCGGCGTGGAAGAAGAGGGGCCGTCCACGGACGAGTGGTGAACCCGTGCCACGCCGTCACCAGGTGCTGATGCCTTGCGCGGTGTCCACCGGCATGCTGAACCCAGGCGCAATGCTCGCCACGGCCTCGATCTGCACCAGCGGTCTCGATGGCGTCACGTTGCCGAAGACCATGGCGATGGGAATATCGGCTGCGTCGCGCCCCGTCCCGATCCGCAAAAGCCCCATGGGCACCGCGGCATTGGATGGATCGACGAGGTACCAATGCTGCCCCACGAATACCTCCACGAACGCGTGGAAGTCTGCCGGCCCCATGCCGGGGTCGGCACCGTAGTCGAGGCTGCTGCAAAAGCGCGCGGGAATGCTCAGCGCGCGGCACAAGGCGATCATGAGGTGTGCATAGTCGCGGCACACGCCCTTGCGTTCAACGAGCGTGTCGACGGCCGACGTGCGCTCGTTCGTAGATTGAGAGACACACCGCACATAGCGGCAGACCCAGTCGCGAATCGTGATGACGAGCCGGTACCCGCGCTCGTACCCGCCAAACTCGCGCAGTGCGAATTCCATGAGCCGATCCGATTCGCAATACCGGCTGGGGGCCAGGAACGTGACGACATCGAGCGGGAGCTCTGCGATGGGGACTTCGAACAACTGCTCCGCCGGTGTGAGCACATGGTCGACGTCGACTGTGGCGGTGTAGGTGACCGAGAAGTGCCCGCGGGGGGCACGCACGCGCAAGCGCCGGTTCAGCAGGCCGGGTTCGGTGTGCGGCTCTGCCATCAGCGCCGGGGTCAACTGCAATGATTCGGCGACGACGACTTGGCGCGCAGTCTGCGCCGCGTGGAAGTTGAAGATGAAATCGGCGGTCGAGTCGTGCACCTCGTAGCGCAAGCCGACCGAATAACGCATGCGCACCATACGGCCTCCTGCTGCGTGCATCGTCTTACCGGCGGCCACGGCCACCGATGACGAACGGGCGGTACGCTCGCGTCTGGCATGGTGGCCATCCACGCGCAAGCAACCGCCTTCGTGCGGCTATTGCGCCATCAGTGTCTGGCCAGGCACGAAGCCATCGATGATGTCTTCGGCCATCTTGACGGCGACACGTTTGGCCACGCCGACGCTGTCCCAGGGGGTGGTCTCCAGCCGGAAGATGCGGGAGTCCTCCATGCTGGGCTCCTCGCCAGCCTGACAGATCAGCACCGAAGCGTTGTAGGACCGGTCCGGGCGCCGCTCGTGCCATTCACGAGGCGGGTCGAACAGGTAGATGAGGGGGTAGACATCAAACCCCTTGTAGCGGCAAGTCGGATAGGTATCCACAGCGAACTCCGTAAAGGGGGGAAGTCCCACTGTACGCGCTTTCCCTGCGCACCATCGAACTATCGGGGGTGGGTGGAAAGCTGCCACGCTTCGCGCACCCTGCATGTCATCGCGCCATCACATTCGGCTGGACCCGCGGCAAACATGCCGCGGGGACGCAGCCGGTGCACACGCCGTTCATTTCTTCTTTTTCTCAGCGCCCTCGTTCGTGACCCGCGATTGCACCGAGCCAAACGGTGCTGCAGGCACTGCCACCTTCTTCGGCTGTTTCGGCTTCTTGACTTCGCGGTTGCCGCGCAATTGAGACTTGGCCATCGTGATACTCCGGTTACGTTGCTCGCCAAGTGGCCGCGCCGAGCATACGCGCTTCAACCCCGTCCAGGGAGAATATCTTTGCTGGCGGCAACGGGTGGGGCAACCCACACCGCGTGTGAGCCCGACGCGTGAGGAGCGCTGCGCGATCCTGCCGGGCGCAGTTGGCCATCCCACCTGGGTACCGATCGAGCCAAAAGCCCTGGTGTAGACGCCGCTGCAGCCGGCTCAAGTAGCACGACGGAGACGCGAATGCGAGGCACGCTGCCGGGACTTCTCACGAGTGCGTGCCGACGGACTAATCGTGTCAGGTGGCGCAATGGTGTTGATCCAATCCTGCAGTCCCAAAGCACAGAGCACGCAGACTAGGGTTTTGACCCTCGAGCCGCGGCCGCTCTCGAGGTCCCGCAATGCCCGAACGCTTACGCCGGCCAGTGCAGCCAGCGTCTTCTGCTCGAGATTCCTGAACAAGCGAAACGTCCTGAGCCTTTCACCCCGTTCCGCCTCCATCTCGTCTGGTGTCAGATCGGTTCCCGCCATCATTCCACACGAATAAGCCCGTCTACCGTACTGACCACATCTTGATACGAATGAGAGAGGAAGGCGGCGACGTACAACGTCGCTTTTTTTCGCCTTGATGCGATCTGTCGCAGCATCCCTTCGTACCCTGTTGCCGTGATTCCTATATTCGGCCACCGAACTTGGTGGGATATCGGCGCCGTGCTTACCCACGCTCAATGCTGCTTGGTATCAAGCATGTAGCCTTCTCCTCGAATCGTACGAATGAGCTTGGGTTCCCTGATGTCCTCTCGCAACTTGTGACGCAAGCGCGATATCTGCACGTCGATGCTGCGGTCAAATGCATCGGTTGACTTGCCGCGTGCGGCATCCATCAAGTATTCGCGACTTAGTACACGCCCTGGGGCTGCAAGAAATGCATTGAGGAGGCGGAACTCGGCGTTCGACAGTGGGATGACCGTATTGTCGGCAGCGATCAAATGGCGGCCAATGAGGTTCAGACGCCAGTTTGCGAACCGGCACTCTTCCTGGGTATCGGCATGCGCATGCAGTTGGGCGCGCGTGCGGCGCAGGATGGTCTGGATACGCGCCACCAGCTCACGAGGCTCAAACGGCTTGACGACGTAGTCGTCCGCGCCCAGCTCGAGCCCTACGATCCTGTCCGTCATCTCGCCGCGTGCCGTCAAGATGATGATCGGGATATCCGACTTCGCACGAATCTCGCGACATAGATCGAGTCCATCGCCATCAGGCAACATCAGATCCAGCACGACAATATCGGCTGTGCCATTAGCAAGCGCACGATGCATATCGGCACCGTTGGCGGCTTGCGTGGTGACCATGCCGAAATCGGCTAGGCAATCACACAGCAAGCCCCTGATCTGCGCGTCGTCGTCGACAGCGAGAACATGAATAGATTTGGTCACGGTGTCTCCCCTCTCCGGTGTCGTAGCGGCAGCGTGCCGCGCTCGCTCCCACGGAATTATGAGACGCCAATATAAGGGCTTTTTTGTACGGATTATTTCAATCTTGAAATAATCCACGTGGGTGCTGTTGCGCATACATCCACGGCCACGCGTCCCGCAACATTCAGGGCACGCCGGTAGCGCAACGAGGTGTGCGCTTTACACGCGCCATCGCGCCACGCTCTGCAGCTGCTTCCCGCGCATTCCGCTTCGTATCAACCTCGATACAAAGTCGAGATGAAGTGGAAATGCCCAGGCTTTAACGTGCTCCTCAACAAGACCTATCAAGGCAGGAGACACGTGGCATATGAACTACGCCCAACCCAAACCGCACGCTCGTCGAATGGCTGGCATCGCATTCGTGATCGCATTGCATGTGGTGATCCTGTACGCGCTGCTGAGCGGTATCGCAACCAACGTGGTGAAGATCATCACGACGCCGATCGAGACGCGTCTGCTTGAAGAGATCAAGCCTCCGCCCCCGCCCCCACCGCCTCCCAAGAAGCTGGCAGTGCCCCCGCCGCGGCCGAAGCACGTTGCGCCACCCCCGTTTGTGCCGCCGCCGGAAGTGCATACCGCCACACCGCCGTCACAAAACACCATTACCGCCCAGTCGGCCACACCAACGCCGTCTGCACCGGTCGCGCCTCCAGCACCGGCGCCGGCACCTGCGCCAGTTGCCGCAAGTGTGGGCGTTGTGTGCCCGAACTCGACGCAGGTGCGTGCGGGCATCCGCTATCCACGTGAAGCGATCAAAGACGGCCTCACGGGCGATGTCGTTGTGGCGTTCACGGTGGGCACCGACGGCAACGTGAAAGACCTGCGTGTCACCACGTCCGCCGCACCTGTGTTGGATCGCGCGGCCGAGAACGCCGTGCGCCAATTCCACTGCACCGCGCAAGGCCAGGAGGTGCGGGTGCAGGTGCCCTTCTCTTTCAAGCTCGATTGAGGCTGCAAGCGACAGCCAATGCCATCACGTTGTTTCAACACGCTCCAGGAGACAAATATGTCCAAACGCTTTTACCCGGCTGCCGCCGCCGTCGCTCTGACGCTGGCAACCAGCGCTGCGCATGCCGCCAACGATGCGGTAACGAATCCATACGGCCTCGAGGCGCTTTGGAAAGGCGGCGATCTGATTGCCCGCAGCACACTGCTGATCCTCATCGTGATGTCGATGGGCAGCTGGTACATCATCGTTGCGAAGCTGCTTGAACAGGCCCGTGTGCTCCGCCGGGCAAAAACTGCCGAAGAGGTCTTCTGGACTGCACCCACGCTCGCAGAAGGCGCACGCGCGCTCAACGAGGACTGCCCCTTCCGCTTCATTGCACAGGCCGGGCTGTCAGCATGGGACCACCACGATGGCGCGATGCTGGAGCAGATCAGCCTGGACACGTGGGTCACCACCGCTGTTGAGCGCGCGACCAACACCGTTTCCAATCGCCTGCAAGACGGCCTCTCTTTCCTGGGTACCGTCGGGTCAACTGCGCCATTCGTGGGGCTGTTCGGAACGGTGTGGGGCATCTATCACGCGCTGACGGCCATCGGCATTGCCGGCCAGGCATCCATCGACAAAGTTGCCGGCCCCGTGGGCGAAGCATTGATCATGACCGCTATCGGCCTTGCCGTGGCCGTGCCGGCTGTGCTCGGCTACAACTGGCTGGTACGGCGCAACAAGGCGGTGATGGAGCGTGTGCGCGGCTTCTCCGCCGAGCTGCATACCGTTCTCTTCACAGGCAAGACCACCGCTGCCGCTGCCGCCGCAACGCGGTCCATGGCGATTGCTCGCGTGGGGTGAGCCATGGCCATGTCCGTCGGAACTGGCAGCAGTGACGAGCACGATGAGGTGATGTCCACCATCAACACGACGCCATTGGTGGACGTGATGCTGGTGCTGCTGATCATCTTCCTGATCACCATTCCGGTGGTCTCGCACACCGTGCCGGTCACGCTTCCCAAAGAAGCCGTCCATCCGCTTCAAACCACTCCCCAGAACGTGATCCTCGCGGTCACGAAGGACGGCGACGTGTTCTGGAACGAAGGTCACGTGCCGGACACCCACACGCTGGTCGACAGGCTCAAGACGGTGGCCGTGCAAAAGCCGCAGCCGGAAGTGCACATCCGTGGCGACCTGGATGCACGTTACGCCGCCATCGGGCGTGTCGTCCTCGCCTGTCAACGCGCCGGTATCGCGAAAGTGGATTTCATTACCGAAGCACCGCCGCGCCAATAACCCATTCACATCAAAAGGAGGCCCGTCATGGCAATGACGATGCATGGCGGCAACGGCGATGAGGCCGAGGTCATGGTCGAGATCAACACCACCCCGTTGATCGACGTGATGCTCGTGCTGCTCATCATGCTCATACTCACAATCCCCATCCAAACGCATGCGGTAAAGCTGGACATGCCAACCGACGCGCCAGCGCAGCCCCAGCAGACAACGCCGGCCATCGTGCAGATTGACGTTGCACCCGACGGCTCGCTCGCCTGGAATGGCGAACCGGTGGCCTCCCGTGCACAGCTGGAAACCCGGCTTGAGGCAGTCAGCGCAGACCCCGCGCCAACTGAGCTGCACCTGCGTCCTGACAAGGCGGCGCCGTATCGGGCCGTTGCCATGGTCATGGCTTCCGCCCAGCGGCTGGGTGTGAAGCGCATCGGGCTGGTCGGCAACGAGCAGTTCATGCCGTAAGCGGCCCCGCGCGGCCGCCCGTTCGTTCGGTCACTCTCTCGCCTCCTCCTCAATTGTCGGATCTACCATGTTCGACTCGAAACTCGACTTACCTTCCCCCGCCATGGGGATCTCCGCCCCAAGGGAAGCGTCCGCTGGTGCGCTTGCCTGGTTCGGCCTTGCGGTACTCGTGATCGTCGCGTTCTTTGCCAATATCGACCGGCAGATACTTGTTCTCCTTACAGAACCGATCCGGCAGGACTTCGGTCTCTCGGACTTGCAGATCGGCCTGCTGCAAGGCGCCGGCCTCGCGCTTTTTGCGGGCGCGGCGGCGCTACCCATCGGATGGATCGCAGACCGCGTCGACCGTCGCCTCGTGCTGGCGGTGTGCATCCTGGTCTGGAGTGCAGCAACTGCTACCTGCGGGCTCACCACCGGCTTCTGGCAACTCTTCATCGCCTCGATCGGATTGGGCATCGGAGAGGCCGGATTGATGCCCATCATCTACGGCATGATTCCCGACCTGTTTCCCGCACGACAGCGCGTGCTCGCCAACTCGGTGTTCGCGCTGGTCAATCTGCTCGGCGCCGGCGCGGGCATGGCCCTGGGAGGCGCGCTATTGCAAGGCGTCACGACGATGCACGGCACGCTACCCGGTGCGTTGGCCGGCTTCTCGCCATGGCGCCTGGCCTTCTTTGCCGTTGCCATCCCCGCGCCGCTTCTAGTCATTCTGGTCGCCATGATCCGCCCTAAGCACGGCGACGGCAGCACGAACATACGCGCCACCGAGCATGTCGCCACATCACCCTTGACCGCACGCGTCTACTTCACGCGCGAACGGGCCATGATGGCGAAATTCTTCGGCGCGATTGCGTTGGTCAACATGGCTTTCACAGGCATTACCACCTGGATGCCCATCGTTGCCGTGCGGAGTTTTGGCGCGGCGCCGGCTGCGGCTGGCGGTGGGTTGGGGGCCGCGGCCACGATCGGCAGCGTCTTTGGCTGCGTTCTGGGTTGGCTGATCGCTCGCCGCCTCAGCCCTCGCTTCGGCGTACTGGCACCGCTGCGTGTGTGCGAATGGGGCGCGCTTGCTGCGGCGCTCACTTCCGTCGGCTACCTGACGGCCACTTCGGTGACATTCGTCTACAGCCTCTTTGGACTGCAGTTCGCTTGCATTGTTGCCGGCATGGTGCTGTTTCCCGCAATCATGCAAAGCATTTGCCCCGCGCACCTGCGCTCGCGCGTGGCCGCCATCGGCGTGCTGACCACCATCGTCGTTCAAGCCGGTAGCCCGGTCTTCATCGGGGTGATGTCGGATCGCTTGCAGGCGGTCAACCACGGTCTCCTCCTGGCGATCATTGGCGTCGCCCTGGTTGGCTTCTCTTCAGCTTGCGTACTGATGCGCGCCGCCGGTAAAGGCGTACGCGAAGCGATTGAGTGCTACGCATAACACCCTCCCATCGCCAAACGAACACCATGGAACGCTGTTCTCTCTCGATTCGAATCGAGTGCTGGCCGCTGGCCGCGCCTTTCAGAATTACCGGTTATCTCGTCGATACTGCACGTGTGGTCGTCGTGACAATCGCTGACGCGCACCATGAAGGTGTCGGTGAAGCGGCCGGTGTCTTCTATCTTGGCGAGACGCCCGAGTCGATCGCGGCGCAGATCGAGGCGGTACGGCCTTCTATCGAACGAGGCATCACCCGCGCGCAGTTGCTGACGCTGCTGCCGTCGGGCGGCGCACGCAATGCGGTAGACGCAGCGCTTTGGGCATTGGAATCGAAACGTGAAGCGTTGCCGGTCTGGCGCGTCGCGCAGCTTCCGCCACCGCGCCCCCTGCTGACCACGATGACTATCGGCGTCGATACCCCGCAGGCAATGGCGAGCAAGGCGCGTAGCCTGCGCCAAGCCCGTGCGCTCAAGATCAAACTCGATGGCAGTGTGCGCGATGCCAGCCGCCTGTTATCGATTCGTGAGGCGCGACCTGAAGTGTCGCTCTCGGTCGATGCCAACCAAGGCTGGTCGCGCGCTCACCTCGATACGATGCTTCCGGTGTTGCAGCAAGTCGGCGTCGACATGCTGGAGCAGCCATTCGCCATCGGTGCTGACGCCTGCCTCGATACGCTGGACTATCCGATTCCCCTGGCCGCCGATGAATCGTTCCAGGATGTTAAGGACCTGCCCAGCGTCGTTCGTCGATACGACATCGTCAACATCAAGCTCGACAAGTGCGGGGGACTCACGCGCGCGCTTGAACTCGCCGCCACCGCACGGTCTGCAGGCCTCTCCATCATGGTTGGATGCATGCCGGGGACGTCATTGGCCATCGCACCCGCTTTCGTCCTCGGGCAGTTGTGCGATCGCATCGACCTCGATGGCCCGTTGTTTCTCACCAGGGATCGTGCGGTTGGCGCCCAGTACTCGGACGGCCTCTTGTTGTGCCCGGACGATGCCTGGGGGTCCGCCGTTACCAATGCCATGCTCCCGTAACGTCCACCGCGCAGCCAATGGATTCTTCACTCGCCGCGAGACTCGACGCCCTCTTTGCACCGTATCAGCGTAGTGACAGACCGGGCCTGGTCGTGGGCATTACGCACGGTGACGCGTTGCGCTATCGCCGTGGCTTTGGCATGTCGTTCGAGGCGTTTCTGGCGGAACACCTCTTTGGCCCGATGGGCATGATCGACACCATTGCGGCGCCCGACGATATGCAGATTCTGCCCGGCATGGCGACACTGCATGTACGGGACGCCACGGACGGCTGGGAGCGCGGGCTACTAGCAGCATGGCGTATGGCGCAATGCACCTCTCACGCGACAGCGGCGGGACCATCTCGTGTTTCCGGCTCGACACCTGGCGCACGCGCAATTTGCTGTTCACTCGCATTGACGACGATACAACCCCATGACAAGCCCATCGAGAGAATGCATGTACGAGGCGCTATCGGCGCTGTTTCGCCCCTACGCGCGCAGCGATGGTCCGGGCGTGGTTGTCGGCATCGCTCAGCATGGTGAACTGTTCTACCGCAAGGCATTCGGCATGGCGAGTCTTGAGCACGCGCGTGCGCTGACGACCGCCACGCGCCTGCGCATCGGCTCAGTCAGCAAGCACTTCACCTGCCTGGCTGCACTGCTGCTCTGCGAGGAGGGCCTTCTCGATGCGGACGCCGGCATCGGAACCTATATTCCTGAGCTCTCGCGTGCCGGCGGTGCGCCGACACTGCGTCAGTTGATGTCGCACCGCGGCGGGCAACGATGCGCGCTCGATCTGGCCTTGCTGACGCAAGGCTTGGCCATCCCGCCGCGTGGCGCAACGCTCGCCGCACAGATCCGCCAGCGCGACGAGAATTTCCATCCAGGCGAACGCATGATGTATTCGAACGGCGGCTATCACTTGTTGTCGCTCGCCATTGAGCGCGCCAGCGGCATGCCGTTTGATGCATTCCTGGATGCGAGGATCTTTACTCCGATGGGCATGCACGAGACGGCCTCCATCGACAACGACATGGCCGTGGTGCCGGGCATCGCCAGCTTTCATGTGCCGGATGGCGAAGGCGGGTATCTGCGCGGCATCTTTCCCTCAAGAGAGATCCTGGGTGAAGGCGGCATCGTTTCGACGGTCGATGACATGCTGCGATGGACTGCGCACATGCATGGTGAAAAGATCGTCGGCACGGATGCGACTTGGGCACAGATGTTGGAGATGCCCGTGTTTTCCAGCGGACAGGGCAGCAACTACGCCCTGGGCCTCAAGCAAACCATCTATCGCGGCATCCAGTTCACCCATCATTCGGGCGGTGTCATCGGGGGCACCAGCCATATGCTGTTCTCCGCCACACACGGGCTGGATGTGGTGCTCCTCAGCAACGGCGCGGTCGACACCCCAATCGATCTTGCCCATCGCATCGTCGATATCGTGCTCGCGACTGTCCTGAGCGGCGACGGGCCGCCGATACCAGCGCGTGCGTCGGCACATGCTGCGCGGCTTGGCTGCTATCGCTCATTGGAGAGCAATGCGGTGTATGCACTGGAGGACCACGACGGCGCATTGGCGCTCGGTGGTTGGCTCTGCGCGGGGAAACCCCTGCCGCTTTACCCGATCGAAGGAAGCCCCACCAACGATGTCGCCATTGAAGCCGGCGCTGACGGATCCTTCTCCGTGCACTGGGGAATGCACAACGCGCCCGATGACATCGACCATCTCCGGATCGCCCATTGCGGACATGCCGAGACATTCGAACGCGTTGCTGAAGCGCCCCCGATGACGGCCGAGATCGCCGCTGAGATGTGTGGCATCTACGAGAGCCACGATGCCAACGCCCGCGCCGTCATCGAACACGATCCGGCCGACCACAGTACTTTGATACTCCGTATGCAAGGCGCAGCTGGAGGGTGTGATTACCGACTGACGCCCATCGCTGATCACGTCTTTGGCATGGCTCCCATCGCCCCACTGGCTTTCATCGATGGCATCGTTACGCTATCGCAAGACCCATCCCAGCCGCCGACGCCCAGCTTCCGCATTGATACCCAACGGAGTCGAGGTGTCACATTCACGCGGGCAGTTGGCAACTGGACACGATACCCGGAACCCTGCCTCTGAGACACAACGGTTGAGGGAAAAAAAGCCGGAGCGGCACCGTTGCCGCTCCGCCTGTTCTCATATCTCCCGCGAGAAAGCGAGGCCACGTGTTCGCGAGGTATCCAGCCAGAAACGGGAAGCACGCCCGTTCACACGATCGACGGTCAGCACACCGGCGGAGAAACCTTGCGCATCCGCCGGTTCAAACGTGAAGACGTCTTCGCCAACGGGGACAAGCCGGTAGTTGACGCCACCCATGGGGCCCTCCAGCCGCATCGATACGGCGCCGTCCGAGAGCGTCAGTCCGGCATGCCCTGCCGCATCACCGCTGAAGTAAGCGCCCTCCATGCCGGCGAAGGCATCGGAGACAGGTGGCGCCTCATCTGGCAGCCGTTCCAGTAGCGATGCATGGCCGCAGTCGATGAACTCGATGGCCGTCACGCGGCCGGCCGACGTTGCGCCGGGCCGAATCATCAACGCGCCACCAGTACCGTCCTCGATGCGCAAACCGTCCGACGTCTCAATTAACGGTAGCGCCAGGTGCTTCTGGTTATGTATGACGGCAGCAAGGTGCCCACCCCGATCGACAACCTCACAGTACGCTCGATCGGCGCGCGAGAAGTATCGGCCCAGCAGCGCTTCATGACCGTTGATGGTCAGTGGCTCGGGGCGCGGGGCGCCGAGTACCTCGTCGCCCAGCACAACGTCGACAATCTGCGTTGCGAGTGCAATCGGGTCCACCGGCGCGCCGTTGGTAAGAATCACCACATCGAGCGCATGCGCCGCCACGGTCAACATCTGGCATGACCCACCGAACACGCCGCCGGCATGGTGGAGCAACTCAACATTGCGATGCGGTGTGCGCATCAACCCAAGCGCGTACACACCTTCGGCACCACTGGAATAGCGCGGTTTGGTCAGCATCTGCCGCCACACGTCCTGGGTGCCGAGCTTGTCGGGCGCGCGCAGATGGGCCGTCCAGCGGAGCATGTCATCGATGGTGGACACGATGCCGCCTTCACCCCGCACTTCCCACGAAGGGAACAAGCCGCGAATAAAGCCACCCGTTCCGTCCGGCACGTGCTGGGTGGCCATGCGCGGCCGAATCTGCATATCGTCGGCAACGGCCTCGGTATCGACCATGCCCATCACACGGAAGATGCGCTCCGACAGGAAGCTCTCGAACGGCACGCCGCTGACGCGCTCAATGACAAGCGACAGCAGGTGGTAGCCGCCGTTGCAGTAAATCATCCGCTCCCCAGGGCGGAAATTGACGTCGCGTTGGCGGACCTCCGTCGCCAACGCCGCGCCCCGAGGCATGGTCACCACGCCCTGCGTCAACACCCACAGGTCGAGGTAACAGCGGTAGCCGCCGGTGTGCGTCATCAACTGGCGTAACGTGGGATCGCCCGCGAGCACCGGCAACTCCGGGATATACGTGCGGATGCCCGCGTCGACATCCAGCTTGCCCTCTTCTGTCAGCAGCAGCGCCGCGAGACACGTGAAGTGCTTGCTCGTCGAGCCGATCCGCATGCGCGTTGCGGGCGTGTTGATGGTGCCGTGCTCAATGCTGGCCAGCCCGAAGCCGCGCCGGTAAAGCGCATCCCCTCGCAACGCGACGCCGACCACGAGGCCCGGCTGGTCCGCCTTGTTGTACGGCTCCAGCAACGCGTCGAGTTGCTTCCTGATATCCATTGGATCGTGTGTCATGTCGATTGATGTGCGTTAGAAGGGGACCGTCAGCGTTGCACCGATCGTGCGAGGCTGTGCCACGCTGACCAGCGCAGGGCCACCCATCGGAACCAGGGACGTACCTGCCGCAAGCAACGCACGGCGGTCGAACAGGTTGCGAACGTAGAAAGCGAGGCTGAACTTCTTGAAGTCGAGTCCTGCCTGCAGATCCGTCATGGCATAGCCCGGCAGGGGATAGTCTGGGCGGCCTGTATTGCTTCCAAAGCCAGCATGGCGACTGCCGACAAACCGTTGACTCACACCTGCGTAGGCTGGATATCCGTTCACCGCGAAGAGGTAGCTGGCCGATAGCGTGGCGGCAACCCGTGCCGAGTTTGGAAGCGGATCGCCCGCATTGGTGCCCGTGTTGACATTGCCCGTGGTCAGCTTCGCGTCGATGAGGGACACGCTCAGACCAAGATTCCAGTGGCGATTCGGACGGAACGCGCTGGAGAGCTCCAACCCTCGAATCCTTGCATCACCGGCATTGAGCACTTGATTGACGCCATTGACCGCGCCGAACTGCTGGATGTTCTTCCACTCGATGTCGTACACCGTCATCGCAACCGACATGCGCTTGTCCAGAAGATCGGCCTTGTAGCCGGCCTCGTAGGTCCACAGCGTGTCGGGGCGGAAGGTGGGATTCCCAGACGAAGGCAGCCCCGTGACTGGATCAACCAGCAGCGCATTCGGTCCACCAGGGCGATACCCGCTGGCAGCGCGCAGGTAGACGTTGCTGTCTTTCGTCAGCGCATAGTTCGCCGTAAGCATGTACGTCTTGCTGGTATCCGACGAGGGGGCGGTAATGGTCTGCGTGGGCCCTGCGAGCGCGCCAAACGTGGTCTGCTGGTACTCCTGCGTGTTGTGTGCCACACGGAGGCCGCCGGTCAACGACAGGCGCGGGGTCAGGTGATAGGTCAGATCCCCGTAGGCCGCGTACTCGCTGTAGGTGCTCGGTGCCTCAAGCGCGGACAAATTGAGGCCGACGGTTCCGTTGGGCAGCGTCGTAATGAGCCCTTGGCTCGCGTCACTGCGCTCGCGCGTGTAGAACACACCCGCAAGCCATTCCAGCGTCCGGTTGCCCGGCGAGGTCAGACGAAATTCCTGCGTGAACTTGTTCGTCGTCGCCACGTTCTTTGCGGCAACGGAACTCACGTTGAGCCCGATGCCGTTGAGCAGCGGAACGTACACCACCGACAAGTCTTGCGGCGCATCAGATCGCATCGACTGGTATGACGTGATCGAATTCGCGCGTGCCCAGCCGAACTCGTACTCAACCCCGGCGGAATAGAGTTGGACGTTCTGATGAAAGGGCTCCGTCGTAAAGAGCCGCGTTGTCAGATCGCCGTCCACGGGTTGCCCATTTTTGCCATAGGCAACGTAGTTCGGTGCATTGCGGTTGATGTTCTGCGTCAATGCGGTCAGGCGCAGCGTCAACTGATTCGTGGGCGTCAGAAGAAACGACGCGCGCGCGCCATAGGTATCGCCGCGGTCAATACGTGAACCGGCCTGTGGCCCCACGGCATCGACATAGCCCGCATCGTGTTGGCTGAACATCGAAACCCGTGCCGCCGCCACATCGGTCTTCAACGGAAGATTCAACACGGCGTTGGCGGAGTTATTCACGCCGCCATGCTTGGTGACGGAAAGGCCTGCAGACGCGCGGCCCGAAAATTCGCCGGAATCCGGCTCGTTGGTGACGTACTTGAGCAATCCGCCCATCGCACCCGCACCGTACAGCGTTCCTTGAGGACCCCGCAGAATTTCGATGTGATTGAGGTCCAGCAGGCTCATGTCGAGCGCGAACGTTGCACCCTGGGAGAACACGGTGCTGCCGCCAAATGCCACGTCGTCGACGTACACGCCGACGGTCGGCCCGGTCTGCTCACCTGTCGTCACGCCGCGCATGCTGATTTGCCCAGAGCCGCTGCCACCCGCCGTGTTCAGGTCAACACCGGGTTCCGACGACAGGAAGTCGGACATGGTCTTTGCGCCGCCTTTCTGCAACTCTTCAGCCGAAACCACGTTGATCTGCATCGGCACTTCACGTGCGGGCTCCCGGCGGCGCGTTGCGGTCACCACCACCGTGTTGAGGGTGGCGCCTTCCTTGCCCTGCGACACGGATGTCTCTGCCCCCTGCGCCCTCTTCTCAGCCGGGGCCGCCCCGCTTTCAGGCCTCGCTCCAGTTGCCGTATCCGACGCTGCATCAGGCGCCGCAATCTGCACCATGTCTTGTGAAAGCTTCACCGTTTGTGCGTGCGCGTACAGGGAAGCCAAGCCAAGTACCGGGCCGGCAAACCACGTCATATATCGCCCACCCTGGCGAAACTGAGACGCGGTCGCATCCACTCTACGCGTCCTTCGATTGTTCATTTTCACTGTCGTCTCCTCCGAGTTTTCCGCTTTCTGATTGCGGTGTTCAAAGCACCGTTTCACTTCGCAACTCGTCGCCAACGGTAAGTGCATGGCATTTCTGTTTCGTGTGTACTTTGTATCGGTCTTGAAACAGGCAGAGGTGCAACATCGTCCCCGTCGTTCATTGTTTCAACGTTGAAATGGAATACAAACAAAGTCGATACAGTCGCGCGCGATAATCCCACTATGCTGATTTCTATTCGTATTCGACGTACCTAGGACGCATATGCCCAAGCCATCATTTGATTCCGCGTTCTATCGTTTGCTATTCGTGATGCTGGCCATGGTCCTGATGACACAGGCCTGCGCAGCTCTCGTCTTGTGGTGGTTCTACAGCGCCGCAGCGTTCAAGGCGCCTCCGGGCATGAGCGTTCCGCTACAGCTATTTCTGGCCGTGCTGATCCAACTGGTGCCGCTATTGATCTCGTCCTGGATCGGCGCGCGCATGCTCGCGGCACCGTTTCGTTCACTGGCCCAAGGGGCTGCCGAATTGGCGAACCACATCGACGCTTCGCCCATCCAGGAAGCCGGCCCGATCGAAGCGCGGCAGGCGGCACAGGTTTTCAACTCGATGCAAGCGGCCATACGGCGCCAGATGAGTGAGCGAAATCAATTCCTAGCCGCCGTCTCGCATGATCTACGCACCCCATTGACGCGCATGCGGCTACGCCTTCGCACGCTTGAAGACCGGGAGTTGAATGACCGGCTCCAAAGCGACATCGACGAGATGACGCAGTTGTTGGACGCCACGTTGTCGTTCTTGCGGAACGCGGAAGTCGTTGAAGCCTTCAGCCCGGTTGATATCAACGCGCTGGTGGATGCGATTGCGGAAGACGCCGCCGAACGCGGGCAGCGTGTCACCGTCAGCGGCGAGATACGCGCGGTGATGGCGCAACCGCTTGGTTTGAAGCGATGCCTGACGAACCTGGTGGCCAACGCCATCCGATACGGAGAGGAGGCGCATATTCATCTGACTGACGGACCCTCGTTCATCTGCATTGATGTCGCCGATCGTGGCCCGGGTATCCCCGAGGCGCAGTTGTCACGCGTGCTTGAACCGTTCTACCGGCTTGAGAGCTCGCGCAACAAGGACACTGGCGGCACGGGCCTCGGACTGGCCATCGCGAACGACATCGTCAAGCGGCACAACGGATCGCTTGAGCTGCGCAACGATCCGGCCGGCGGACTGGTAGCGACGGTGAGACTGCCGCGCCGGTAGCCCGCGCAGCCGCCGTGTTGCCTGCGGCCGCACTCTCGTGTCGAACGCGATACAGAGTGCTCACAAACTAGCAACAGCGTGTGCCTACAGTGAGGTTTCGATCTCCACGCCCTCTCGTAGGATTCACGATGAAACTATTCACTGCTCAGCTTGCGACCGAAACGAATACGTTCGCGCCCTGCCCCACTGGCTGGGGCGGCTTTGAGGAATCGGGCATCTTCCATGGCGACGCAAGCCTGCGAGCCCCGCAAGGCATGGGGTTCGCCCTTGCCGAAGTGCGGCGACTTGCGGAACGCGACGGGCATGAGATCGTCGAGGGCATTTGCGCAGAGGCGCAACCATCGGGCCCCACGATTCGCGCGGTCTATGAATCGCTGCGGGACGAGATCCTAGGCAAGATCGAAGCAGCGCAGCCGCTTGGCGGCGTGCTCCTGGTACTGCACGGCGCGATGGTGGCCGAGGGATACGACGACTGTGAGGGCGATCTGCTATCTCGGGTGCGAGCCATTGTCGGCCCCGAAGTGCCGATTGCCGCCACACTCGATCCGCACTGCCATTTCACGGAACGCATGCGGCGCTCGGCAGACATCCTGATCGCCTACAAGGAGTATCCGCACACCGATCCCATCGATCGTTTGCGTGAGGCGTATCAACTGCTGCTCGACACCGCGGCAGGCAAGATCCGCCCCACCACAGGTGTGTACGACTGCCGCATGGTTGGGGCCTGGCACACCACCAGTGAGCCAATGGCTACGTTCGTTCAACGCATGAAATCGCTGGAAGGACGGGACGGCGTGTTGTCCGTGTCCCTCGGGCATGGGTTCCCATGGGGCGATGTTCCGGAGGCCGGCGCAAAGTTTTGGGTGGTGACCGACAACAACCTCGCCGATGCGACGGCGCTGGCCACGCAGCTTGGCCACGAATTCTGGGCCCTGCGCGAAGCCACGCGGCCTGCATGGCTCGACGTCGATACTGGGCTGGACCGCGCCCTGGAGGTTGGCAGCGGCCCCGTCGTGATCGGCGACGTTGCTGACAATCCAGGGGGCGGGGCGCCAGGAGACAACACGGTCATCCTGCGCCGGATCATCGAGCGACAGATCGCAAACGTCGCCATCGGGTGTTTCTGGGATCTCGGTGCGATCCAGATCTGTCACGACGCCGGCGTGGGCGCAACCTTCGATTTGCGCTTGGGTGGCAAATGCGGCGTGGCCTCGGCAGACCCGTTGGACCTGCGCGTGACCGTGCGTGCGCTGTCCGACCAACATACGCAGAGCATTTCGGGATTGACCATTCCGTTTGGGCGAGCCGTTTGGCTCGAGGCCGCCAATGGTGTCGATATTGTTCTGGCCTCTGTACGCAACCAAGTGGTTGGCGTCGACGCGTTCACGGGTCTGGGGATCGATTTTGAAAGCAAGCGGCTGGTTGTCGTGAAATCAACCCAGCACTTTCAAGCCGAATTCGCGCCGCGCGCCAAGGCGATCTTCCATATCGCAGCGCCCGGGGCTGTCACACCGAGCTTCGCCGATCTGAACTATCGGCGTCGCGATCTCAACTATTGGCCCCGCGTGTCGAACCCCTTCGAGGCATAAGCCCGCGAACCGGGCATTTTCAAATCTGTGGCCGTGAAGAGGCCACGCCTTGCTGCTGTCCGGACAAATTCCCTTTGATGCCGATAACAAGCGTGAATCCTTAGGAAATCAATTTAGCCCGCCCCGTGCCAGTGGCGTGCCGCAAAAGATACCCCTGCATTTCAGCGTCGACACCATCGAGACGCTATATGAATTGGGGTTGTTCTCAGCCACAAGCTGGAAACAGCCCCGTTCCCTTAAACCCGTTCGAACAGAGCGCTTGGGGAGCGCAGGCGTACGCCGAGGCCGTGGCCGCATGGTCTGCCGTCGCGCTGGCGTCAACGTATCCGCCCTCCCAGGACACAGGCAACGCGTCAGTGCAATTCGAGGCGATCCGCCGTGAGGGGCTCAGAGACTACGGATTGCGTTTTTGAGTCAGGGTGGCCGTCCCCACTTTGGGGCGGGTCGCATAGCTGACGCCGTGCTGCTCTAGGTAGTCGCGAATCAACTGTCGCACCACTTGCGACGGCGTCTGATCTTGCGCCGCGCACAACTTCTCGAAGGACTTCTTCTTCACCGGATCGATCAACACGGTGAGACGCGCAGTCTTGGATTCCATGTGGAGTATCATTGCATGATAATGTCATTATCATTATATACAACCATGCGCCAAAGCACAGCCTGAGACGCGCGTCAGGTGCTCCGCCCCCAGTTCGCGGGAAGCGCCGCGGCCTGCAGCCAGGCGACCGCGAGCCTGTTTGGAATTCACCGTTTTTTTGAGGATGCAGTGGTAGAAGCGACGATCGAGATGACCTGCCTCGTTGGTCTGCAAGGCAGTGGATCTGCGCGGCTGGTACATGCCGCTAGCCAGTTCGATTGCGACATCCTGCTCGTCTGCAACGAGCGCACGGCGAACGCCAAGAATGTCATGGAGGTCATGCGGCTCCCCGCCCGCGCGGGCGCCAAGGTCATGATCCAGGCCGTTGGTCGGGATGACGCCGCCGCAGTGAAAGTCATTGCAGCGCTGCTAAGCGTCTGACTCATCCATACGAACGCTTGATCAAGATCGGCAATTGATATGTCCTACGGCTCCCTTGACGCCTATCTGAAGTTTCTCGCCGAAGCCCCTAACGACGGGACGCCAACGCTGCTGGAAACTGCGCACGAACTGTCGCTCCATTTTGATGTGCATGGGGTTCAGAGCCTCATGTCAAGGCGCGACCCAAACAAGTTGCTGCTCGGCTATACCCGAACGATGATGGGCTTTCTGCTCCTGCAGCCGGCGCCTGCCCGAATCTCCATGATCGGCTTGGGCGGCGGCTCGTTGGCCAAGTACTGTTACCACCATCTTCCCGATACCAAGGTGGTGGCAATCGAGATCGACCCCGCTGTAATCGCTTTGCGCGATACGTTCCACATTCCCCCCGACGACGACCGCTTCGAAGTGATCTGCGCGGACGGTGCAGAGTATGTCAAAGGACAGGATGCACGACCCGATGTGATTCTGGTCGACGGATTTTTGGCGCATGGCATGGCCGCGCAACTGGGAACTGCAGACTTTTACGCTGCCTGTTACGCGCGCCTTGCCGACGATGGCGTACTGGTTGCCAACTTCCTCGAGAGCGATCGCGATATCCCGTTCTACCTTGAGGAGTTGCACTCGGTATTCGGCGAGTCGTTCTCCGTTTCGACGTCCGAGGACAGCTGCAACTACACGTTGTTCGCTTGGAAGGGGTCGTGGAAACTTCCGGCGCTGGACACGCTGCTCACGCGTGCGCGCACGCTGGAGATGGAGCACGCTCTGAACTTGCGCTTGGCTGCGCGCCGCCTGAAGCAAAGCAAACGGCTCGCGTCGGACCTCGAATTCTGGCAAGAGCTGGCGAGCTGGCGGGTCGGCGGCGGACGCCAAATCGACCAGAGCTGAAAGCCCTTGCCACGGAAGTGACCACGCCCATTCGCATATGCCTGGGATCGTGTCCACGATGGACGACAACCTTGTGCTCAGCCACGCCTAGCTACACCGATGCATAGCCAAAAAATCAGATTTCTTCGCTCACGAATTCCCACATTCGAGTGCACTCCGGGATGTCACGATTGTTGTGGACCCGTGACAACCTCAACGGAGGAGATGTCGAGGCTTCCCGTTAAGAGCGATGCCGAGCGCGACACTGCGCTGGCAAACCTAAGTTGCCCTCATCTGGATACCAAGGGATGCAGCGTGTATTTGGAGCGCCCGTTGATTTGTCGCTTGTTTGGTACGACTCCAAGGCTTCCCTGCCCGCACGGAAGGCGGCCGGACGAAATGATCGATCCTAAAATTGAACAAAAGATTCAGCGCTTCTTTCTTGAGGTGCGTCACGTGCTGGTCTGAGGCAAGGCGACCGCTGCCGGTAACGACAGACGCAGGCAATCCGCTATCGCAGGCCGCCCTGCACGTTGCGCCCTGAGCGGCTACCGATACTAGAGTCAATCAGGAGAGCGCCTGCGCGGTCATTCCTCCCTGCTTGCCTCGGCATTCCCGCCCGTCACGGGAATGCATCAATCTATTTTTATTGGCTGTAGCCCCGCCGCTCTATGGCGGCTAACACGTCCCACGTTTGCGGATCGACATCGCGTCCCCCGAGCGACATCGATACGTACGCGTCAATCGCATCCACAAAGCCTTTGATGAA